>Ga0209311_1002825_pt1 | contig 12201 bp, 15 predicted proteins | sample AD_UKC045_MetaG_FD_184417 | JGI IMG/M metagenome (GOLD analysis project Ga0209311, IMG submission 184417) | Active sludge microbial communities of municipal wastewater-treating anaerobic digesters from USA - AD_UKC045_MetaG (SPAdes) (version 2) | ecosystem: Engineered > Bioreactor > Anaerobic >... | reverse complement strand
TCGAATCCAGATTGAGTACCTGTCGGACGAAATACGGCTTCGGAAGTCGAACCGGGCCGAGGATAAAAAGAAAATTGAACCAGGTGTCCGGACTTCGATTCAGTCGGAAAGCTTGAATCGGATCCGGAAACCTGCCGACGATTAAACATTATGGGAATAGACATTTACGCGCGCTGGAAAAACCAGACGCCGAAACAAATACAGGAGCAGTTCACCGGATTTTCCGCAGTGCACGGGCACGTGGGGTATCTCCGGGAAGCGTATCGAGGCGATCCTTACGCGACACATTACCTCTTTCAGGAAGTTTTCTCCAAAAAAGGAGAAGCAAAAATTCCGGCTGAAGTTTTACGCGAGCGATTGCCCCGCACTCTCGAACTGGTCGAAGAGCGGGAGAGAAAACTCTACAGGGAAGTGAGGAAAAAACGGATCGACATAATCAAAAAAAGTTTCATCGATTTCGTGAAATTGTGCGAGCAAAAAGAAAAACAAACCGGAGAGCCTTGCACGATAGTAGCCAACTATTGATATGAAATACGCATTCAAACTTGAGTGGGATGAGCTTCCCGAAGAATTGCGGGAAGAAAAAATACGCCGATACATTATCGACGGTGAAAAGCGCCAGTGCGAGGAATGTGACGGAGAAAATATTTACTGCAAAAAATGCAAGGGTCTCGGGCAGGTCGATCCCGATTCCGACGATCTGCATGAACAAGAGGAAGCGGAAGAAGATATCAAAGCTCATTTCCCGATTTATTTCTAACAGCCCCGAATAATTTACTGATCATAAAAAATCAGTACGGAAACAGAGGGCTGTTTCCCTTTCATCAAAAAAATATGGAAACAGAAATACAATCAATCATTCCCAATACGACTCAAATTCCGCATCTTATCATTCGCCGATGGATGCCTCTTCTTGGCGATGTGGAACTGCGGATTCTTCTGGTTGTGGCCGACCAAACGCTGGGATGGATAGAGGATCCGGAAACCAAACGAAGAAAGGAAAAAGACTGGATCAGTCAGAGCCAGCTGATGAAAAAGATAAACCGGAGCGACAGGGCCATTCAAAATTCTCTCAAGCGATTGGTCGATGAACTGAGAATCATCCAGGCTCACGACGAATCGGGCGAACTTTTGGATTCGCCGCAAAAACGAATGAAGTGCGGCGGAAAGATATTCTATCGGTTGAGTTTGAAAAATCCCGAACAAACTACCCTCGAAAATAATTCGGGGGTGGAAAAAATGGGAGGTTATCCACAACCCTCGAAAATTATTCGGGCGAAAAATTTTCGGGCTACAAAAGAAACCGTTTTTACAAAGAAGTCCTATCGGACAAGCAAGCTTGCCGGAAATAAAAAAACAATTCCATCAAGATATTTTCTCTGGAAGTTCGGACAGTTGTGTCAGGCGATCAGGAAAACCAAGCCGGTCTTGGTGAAACACAAGGATGGCAATCTGCTGAAACTAGCCCTTGAACATTTGACCGAGTTTCAGCTGGAACTGGAACTCGTGTGGTTTCTCGAGAACAAGAAAGAAATGAATCCGAGTCTGGGCGCGGCGCTCTGCAGAGAAGTGATCAGGGATTTTATAAAAGCCGCTTCCCGTCAGTACGGTTTTTACGGAAATCTGGAAAGGATCGCGCTCAAGTATAACGGTATGAAAAACGCCACAGCCGGAAACGAATCGGAAAAGATGAACACCATGGTCGAAGCGCTCAAGAAACTTAAAAAAGCGATGGTTATTTCGCGCGGCAAAAACACATGAGACATCTCGACTTATTTTCCGGCATCGGCGGTTTCGCTCTGGCGGTGGAAGAAATTTGGCCGGATGTCAAACACATTTTTTGCGATAACGATGCTTATTGCCGGGAATTATTAAAACTACGATTCCCGAAATCAAAAATTTATGAAGACATCAAAGAAATCAAATCTATTGCCGACTCCGACCGGAACGGATTACAAAAGTCGGGGAAGAAACAGCAAACAAGTAGGAATCGACAATTATTTAAAAATAGAGCTGAACGGATATTCAAGGCAAGACATGATTCCGACTCCGACGGTAACGGACGCACAGAAAGGAAAAAGAAAGTCCACTCAGCAAAAGCGGGGAAGCAAACATTCTATGACTTTGAAGGACGTATTGACCTCGTCACCGGAGGTTTCCCTTGCCAGCCCTTCTCGCAAGCCGGAAAGCGACGGGGAACCGACGACGACCGCTATCTCTGGCCAGAAATGCTTCGAGTCATCCGCTTGGCAAAACCGCGCTGGGTCATCGCTGAAAATGTGCGCGGATTGCTTACTATGCAAAACGGAATGGTATTCGAACAAGTGTGCGCTGACTTGGAAAATTCCGGCTACGAAGTCCAGCCGTTTATTATTCCAGCTGTCGCCGTCAACGCTCCGCACCGAAGAGACCGGATCTGGTTTGTTGCTCACGCCATCGGCGATAAGGCCGATCGAAAGAAAAAGCGCCGAGAGCTATCTGAAACGCGAAGCCAACAGAAACAAAACGGGACGAAATACCGTTCCGCCGGGAAATCTTTCCGAACAGCTTCTGGCCGGAGGAGCGAGCGATTTGAGAAAAACGCGTCTATGGCCGAAACTGCTCGGAACGCCAAAGGCTCAAGACAGTCGCGCGGCGATGAGAGACAGAGGAAAACACAATATGGGAGAGCAGGTTCAGGAAGCGATCAACGCTTTGCTTCCGACACCGAGAGTCAGCGAAAAAGAAGGTTCGCCGGTGAAGAACACGGAACTAAAAAACGGCTGTTGGAGCAGAACGAACCGGAAAGGCGTGAGATTCGGCGTGAAAGTGAAAGACGTTCTCGCCGTATTGCCGACACCGAGAGCGGGCAATCCCGGAAGCCGTCCGAATGGAAAAGGCGGAAAGGTTTTGAACGAAGAAGTTGGGAAAGAAGCTGGATTGAGGTTGCAATCGAACTTTGTGGAGTGGATGATGGGCTACCCGCAGAACTGGACGGATTTGAACTCACGAAATCAAGACACAGGGTGGAAAGACTGAAGGCTCTCGGCAATGCGATTGTTCCGCAGGTAGCGATGGAAATAATGAGAGCGATAAAGAAAAGCGATGAAAATATTGGCAGCGCCTGAGGCGTTCGGAACGGAGCGTCCCGATTCTTCAGATGCGGCCAAGCCGTATCTTTGCCTGCGGTCGACAGGCAGTGAAAAGATAAAAAAATAATAAAGAAAAATTAAACTCTATGGAACAGGATCAAAGTTTATTGGAGGAAATCCTTCGTGCCATCGTTACCTATCCGGAAAAGATAGAAGTTTCAAGGCATGTCGATGAGATGGGAGTGTTGCTTTCGGTGAAGCTTGACCAAAGCGATGCCGGAATCGTAATCGGGAAAGACGGACGCGCGATAAAAGCGATCCGCTCGGTCATGAATCTTGTCGGTCGCAGAAGCAAAGCCCGGGTCAGTGTACGGCTGGATGTGCCGGACATGCCTCGCAGCGAGAGACCGTTGTCATCCGCGCTCTAATCCGAAAACGGCGGTTTTTGCCGCTACGGACGGAACAAACAAACAAAATCCGCCACTTGCAAATAATTATGAATCGAACACAAAAAGGAAAAATGATCGAGCAGAAAGCGCAGGAGATCATCGCGCGGGAAGGCTATTGGATCGAAAAAGCGCGTCGAGCCAAATTTCAGCCACAGGATCTTTTCGGGTGCTGGGATTTATTGGCAGTCGGCAAGAAGGAAATTCGGTTCATTCAAGTCAGTACGGAACGCTTCAGTTCCCGTTCAAAATCGGATCAAGAAAGAATGCTCGCTTTTCCCAAACCGTCGGGCGCAACAAAAGAATACTGGCGGTGGAACGAGAAAATAACCAAATTCGAAATTTCAATCATATGAAAACGAGACTGGAAACCTTGGAGTCGATTCACGACTCGCTGCTTGAAGAAAAATTGCGGCTCGAGATTGCCATTCGGAATCTCGAGGATCGCAAGGACGATGACGTGATCGTTCCGCGTCTCAATCCGTTCAGCCTTGACGGACAGAAAACCAAAAAAGAAGTGACGGCTGAATATGGGGAGCGGATCGAAAAAGTCGAACACGCCATTTTAACAACAAAAAAATTAATCGAAGAAGAATATGTCAGAGCCAAAATTCTACCGGAGAAAACTTCGTCCGCCCAAACCGGGTGATTTCGAAGAAAACTTGGAGATTTCTTCCGATTTGCTGCTGGAAGAAAAAAGACGGCGCATCGGACTGATGGAGAGGGAAAACATCGCAAGGCGGATCATAACTTTGCCGAGGCGGACCAAGCTGAGAATTCGCATCAAACTATTCTTCAAACGTTTATGGGTAAAAATGAAAAAGCGATAAAAATTTCGGAACTCAAATATCCGTCATATAATCCGCGGGAAATAAAACAAGGGGATATCGACGCCCTGAAGCGATCGATTGAAAGATTCGGACTTCGCGGACTGATAACGGTCAACACGCATAAAGGTCGCGAGAATTTCATCGTCGGCGGAAATATGACAGTTATGGTTTTGAAAGAGATGGGCTGGGAAACGATACCGAAAGAAAATATCGATTCGGTAAATTTGGACGAGAAAGAAGAGAAAGCATTAAGCTTGGCCTTGAACAAGATCGCCGAGCGGCGCGATTGGAATGACGAGAAACTGGCCGACCTTATGATGGAACTGAATCATTCCGATTTCGATCTGACAGTTACCGGCTTCAACGAAGTGGAGATCAGCAATCTTCTGGACAACCGGATGCTCGACGAACCGGATGCGGAAGAAAAAACGGTCGAAGAGGAATATGAGGAAATAAAAAAGCCGGAATCGAAATACGGCGAAATATACAAGCTCGGAAAGCATCGCCTTATGTGCGGAGATGCGACGAAAATCGAAGACGTCAAAAAATTGATGGGCGCGATAAAAGCCGATATGGTTTTTACCGATCCGCCGTATAATGTTGCGCATGTCAGCCATGAAAAGAAAGGCAAGTTCCCGACCGAGCAAGGCAGGATTTTGGGAGATCAACAGAGCCAGGAGGATTTCGAAGCGTTCAGCGAGAAAGTATTCGCCAATTATCATGAAATTCTGAAGCCCGGCGCCGTCATTTATGTTTGCACCGGATATACCAGCTATTCGCTTTGGTACTATGAAATGCTCAATTCCGGCTTTGAATTCTCATCGACCCTGGTCTGGGTGAAGCCGTCCTTTTCCATCGGTTGGGGCGATTACAAAAAACAGTACGAACAGATCATGAAAGCCAAGAGAAGCAAAAGCAAGACCAAGGCTCAGCCGATTATGTACGGCTGGAAAAAAGGAGAACGACATTTTTTCTATGGCGACAACAATGAAAGCGATGTTTGGGAAATGCCGAGAAAAGCCGTTACCAAAATGGCGCATCCGACCGAAAAGCCGGAATGGCTCATCATGCGGGCCGTCAAAAATTCAAGTAAAATCGGAAACATCGTGGTTGATTTTTTCGGCGGATCCGGTAGTACGCTTTTCGCCGCCAATAAATTGGGACGGGTCTGTTATCTTTTGGAACTTGATCCGCGCTGGTGCGATGTTATCCGCAATCGCTGGAAAAAAGTGAAAATAAAAAGCTAAACCACCGGGGTTCACCATGGACTCCGGACGATTATGAAAAAGCCCGTTCTCATAACTTCCAAAATGCCCAAAGAAACAGAGCAGCAGTACACCGCTTGGCTTTTGTATTGCGAATCGGGAAGCATCGATAAGCTCCACCGTACGTGGGAAGGACTTCACCGGGGCTTCACTGAAACTTCACCGGAAATGTCCGGGCTTAGAGAGCGTCTGGGCGCTCCGCCGACCCGGAGAACCGTTGCCGAATGGTCATCGAAATTTCGCTGGGTTGAGCGGAAAGACCTGAAACTCACCGAGGATCTCGAAGGGCTTCGAAAGAAAGCGCAGGAAGTCAAGCAGAAAAAGGTATTTCTCATCGGTGAGATTTTTTGGGAAAAGCTTCAGGCGCTCAAGAAACAAGTGAAAAAGGGAGAGGGGGCGACGGTCGATGAAATCAAGAAGCTGTGGGAAATGTTCCGTACCGAAATGGGAGAATCGCTCGGCAAGCATGAACTGAGTATCAGGGAAGAGGAGCAGATACCGCCGACGCCGGAAGAAGAGGAGTTGGGTCAGGCCATCGATGAAACAATCAAGAACTATTATGAACGAAAAGGAAAAGGAAAAAAGTAGCATCCTGTATTGGATCAAGAAAAATAAAATAAAAAGCGAGAGCGGCGACCGGATAGAATTTTCCGACCACCGTTTCATGCTGGATATTTATTCCGATCGCGCGCCGATTCAGGTTATCCGCAAAGGCTCGCAGATCGGAGCCAGCACGATGGAGATCTTGCGGGCGATTCACGGAGCGAGATTTTGGGGCATCAACCAAATTTACACTCTCCCGACGGTGGACGACGTAGCCGAATTCGTGAAGAGCAAAGTGAATAGGATCATAAAAGTGAACGCCTGCGTCATGGAAGGCGTGAGCGGAAAAGACGTCGATTCGGTGGAGCAGAAACAGATCGGCAAATCCTTTCTGTTCTTCAAGGGGACGTATACGGAAAAAGAAGCCATCATGTTGACCTCGGATCGCAATATTCACGACGAGCTCGACAAATCCAAACCGGAAGTCATCAGGGATTACACAAGCCGGATGGGCTTTTCGAAAATAAGAAACCAACACTATTTTTCCACGCCGACCATGCCGGATGTGGGGATCGACCGGTTGTTCGGACAATCCGACCAGAAACACTGGCGATTCAACTGCCCGCACTGCCGTTACGAACAGCATATGGATTGGGAGAAGAATGTCGACCGAGTTCGCCGGATTTACGTCTGCCAGAAATGCCGGGAAGAAATCACTCCGCGTTGGGCGTGCGATCATGGCCGGTGGGAGGCGCGGTTTCCCGGCGAACCGATAAGCGGTTACTGGATAAGTCAGATGATATGTCCGTGGCGCAACGCGGCCGATCTTCTGACGGAAGAAGCCAATGCCGAAGACCAACAATACTTCTATAATTTCGTGCTCGGATTGCCGTATATCGCCGCCGATCAAAAGATTCCGCAGAGTTTGTTCTTGCGCAACATTACGAACGAGGAAGTCGAGACATCCGGCTGGAACGTCATGGGCGCGGATACCGGAGACGAGAATCATGTGGTGATCGGCAACGCCAAGGGAATTTTTTGGATAGGCAAAATCAAAGACCGGCCGAACAAAACACGCTGGGAATATATGGCCGAACTTATCAATTTCTACGATGTGCGCGTGTGCGTTATCGACGCCATGCCGTGGACGGAAGAGGCCCTGCGGTTGGCCCGCAAGTTTCCGTATCGCGTTTATGTGAATTTCTACAAGGAAGATCCGAAAATGCTGGAAGTGATTCGCTGGAACGACGAAAAAGAAGAAGACAATAAAGTTTTCGAAGAAGAAATAAAAGTGCTGACTTCCAGAAATCGTATAATCGACGATACCATTTCTTCTTTGCGAAGAGGAGAAATCAAATTTTCCATGAAGCCGAACGACGCGACTTTTCGCATGCTGATCGATCACGCCCAGACAATGTATGCCCGGACGGTTACGAACCAGTACGGACAGGAAAAGCGGGAATGGGAATCGACTACCGGCGTCGATCATGCTTGGCACGCCCTGCTGTACTGGCATATCGCATTCAAAAAAAGACTGAAATATGAACCGAACAAATAAACAAAAAAATAATATATCCGAAGAGCAGGAAAGAAGTCTGCTGCTTTCGGAAATCGATAAGGATATTTTTGCCGTCGAAAAAGAAGGGTTCGGGCGAGTGGTGATAGAAATAAAAGACGGGCGGATAATCAACTGGTGGAAAGTAGCGTCGCGTACCCGGCGCGGTTTTTTCAAAAAGATGAAGAATATCGATTATTGAGATACTCTGCAAAATTGACGAAATCTTTACCGGATTTTTACCGTAATTTATCCCGCTCCGAGATATAATTGTTCCAGTCGATTAAGATTCTTGGAAATATAATCAGGTCTTTGCTCGGAGTATTTAAGGGGAAAAATGCGAGAGGGGGTCGACAGAGACCGAACGTCCGGGAAAAATATAATTTTTAACTCCATCAAAATATATCCATGATATCGATCGCATAAAATTTTCATTCCGGCAGTAACGCTCTGCAAAGAAAATACTCCTCGGAGTGCGCGCCTTTCTTCGTAGTCGTTTTGAAGGAATATAAAACGGAATCGAAACTCAAAGCAAATCTTTGTTGACAACGGGATTTGCTTTGAGTGTTTTTCTATGGGCAAAAAAGATCAAAAATGGTAAAATATAGTTGTCCGATAAAGCATTAAGCATTCCAAAAGCATGCGAATTTTGGTTATAGACGACGATCCGAAAATTTCCGACTTTCTCAAGAACAATCTCGAGACGGAGCTTTTTGCCGTCGATATTGCGACGGATGGAGAGAAAGGCGCGTACCTCGGTCGCTGCAACGATTACGACTTGATCGTTCTCGATAACGTGTTGCCGAAGAAAAACGGGCTGGAAGTTTGCAAGGAAATCCGCGAGAAAAAGAAGGGAGTGAAAATCATCATGCTTTCGGCGCTGTCGGATGTGACGACCAAGGTGGATCTTCTGGACAACGGCGCGGACGATTATTTGACCAAGCCTTTTTCTTTCCGGGAGCTTTTGTCGAGAGTGAAAGCATTGCTGCGCCGCCCGACCGTTTCGACCGAGGAAGTGATAAAGATCGGCGATTTGACCATCGATACCAACAATCACGAGGTGAAACGAGGAAGAAGGAATATCGGTTTGACGCGAAAGGAATTCATGCTGCTCGAGTATCTGGCCAAGAATGCCGGAAGAACATTGACGCAAATAGATATAATGGAGCACGTGTGGGATATGGAACTGGATTCCTTTTCTCACACTTTGAAATCGCACGTCAGAAATCTGCGCGCCAAGATAGACGGCGGAAGGAAAACAAGTATCATTCAGACGGTCAACGGCAGGGGATATAAAATGGAGCCGGAATAATCTTTACAATTCCTTTACTTTTTCTTTACCTGATTTTGATTATAATTCAGGCAGGGTATAATTCCAGGTCGAGGGATTATTTTTTATCAAAATCTAAACGAAAAAAGAAATGAAAAAGAAAATCATAAAAAAGATTCTAATGTGCAAGAAGATCAGGAAGGCGGCGGCATTGAGCGCTTTTATCGTTTCAATGGCAAGCGTCGCGAATCCGTGGACCGATGTCGCTTAGATATTTAACGAGTAATCATATGCCGAAAGAGGAGGGAAAGTATAGATTTTTAATTATGGTTACTCGTTTTTTATATGGGAAACTTTTGCTACCGAAATCGAACGGGGAAGATTTGAAACGTCGGGAATTCATTTTTAATGTTATAGTGTCGGGATCAAGCGCTCTCTTTTGCGTATTCAGTCTCTTTTCCTTGTATCATTCTTTGGTCAGGCACAACGACAGAGCGATTTCTCCGCTGGCGCCTTTGGCGATGTTCGGTTTTTTCGTGTTCCTGCATTATCTTTCGAGAAAGGGGTTTTTTGTCACCGCTTCTTATGTTTTTGTTTATGCTTATTTGATTGTGGCGAGTTATGCCGTTTATGTGTGGGGCGTGGATTTGCCTATGGCATTGCTGACGTTCGCTCTCCTGATAGTGATATCGGGAATACTTATCAGCACCCGATTCGCTTTCGAAATAAATTTTATCATTCTCTCAATAACTCTTGTTCTGGGTTATCTTCAGTTGAATCACATAATTTCCCCTAAAGTTTATTGGAAGACGGAATTATTTCAAATGAACGATCCTATCGGCCATTCGATAATATTTTCCATTATCGCCGTCGTTTCGTGGCTGTCGAATCGCGAGATCGAAAGATCGTTGAAGCGCGCCAGAAAATCCGAGGCGGAACTTAAGGAAGAAAGGGATATGTTGGAAGTGAGAGTCCGGGAAAGAACGAAAGAATTGGAAAAATCCCAGATGGAAAAGATAAATCAGACAGCCAGGTTTATCGAGTTCGGCAAAATTTCATCGGGACTTTTTCACGACCTGATCAATCATATCAATTTTCTTTTTTTGAACATAGAACGGGCTACCGAGGCTGGAGAAAAGGAATTGTCCGAGACCAGGGAATACCTGAAGCAGGCCAATGAAAACAAATCGGCTTTGGCGGAATATATCGAAGATGCCAAAAAGCAATTCCAAAATCAAAAAATAGAATCGCTGTTTTCCATGAAGAAGGAAATATCGAGTGTCGCCAAAATATTGGGTTACAAGCTGAAAACTGAAAAAGTCGATGTAAGATTAAGGGGCGATTCCGATATCGTCACTTACGGAAATTCGGTGAGATTCAATCATGTGATTACCAATATCGTGTTGAATGCCGTAGACGCTTATGAAACAAGTGACAGGAAAGACAAAGAAATAATAATAATCCTGGAAAAGCGCGACGGCAAAGCGATCGTTTCCATCGAAGATCGGGCGGGAGGAATTCCGGATGAGATTCGCGATAAAATATTCGATCCGTTTTTTACGACCAAGGGTCCGCAAAAAGGAGCGGGAATCGGACTTACGACGGCAAAAAACACGATTGAAGCAGATTTCGGCGGAACAATCGGAATGGAAACTGTTTCGGGAAAGGGGACTGAATTCATAATCAAATTGCCAATAAGGAATGAACCCGATAAGCTATGACGGTATAAACGAAGCGATAAAGTCAGGCATCGATTGTCTGACTCTAAACCAAAGGGAAGACGGAAGTTTTTCCAATTTTGTTTCGACTTCAAAAGGCCTTGACCATGCGAGAGAGAATCAATCGATATTTCCGACCTGCCTGATATTGGCAAGTTTGAGCGGTCTTGCTCATTCAAAAGATGCAGAAAAGATAAAAAACAAAGCTGCCAAATTTCTCCTGAGTCAGAAAAGCGATTTTTGGTCGTGGAATTATTGGAAAAGAAATTCATCCGACAGCAAAACTACGCCATACCCTGATGATTTGGACGATACTTGCTGCGCCGTGTCGGCTCTTATCGGACATAATCCCGAACTTGTTTCAGTTAAAGCCGTGGCCAAAGCGGTGAATCTTTTGGCGTATTGCGAAAGTAAAGAAGGCGGACCGTATTACACCTGGATCACTTCGCCTGACGCGGACAAAAGCTGGAAAGATATCGACCTCGCCGTGAACAGCAACATCGCATATTTTCTTTCGCTCCAAGAGGTGACATTGCCAAGTTTGGTCGCTCTTACAGAAAAGGCGATAACTTCGGGAAAATACGATTCCCCCTATTATCATTCTCCGTATGCCGTTATCTATTTTATTTCCCGTTGGTACAAGGGAAAGAAAAAAGACAAAGTAGTTTCATATCTGCTGAAGAAGAGGCTTAAAAATCATTCATGGGGCAATCCGTTGGAAACGGCGCTGGCGGTGAGCGCCCTTATCAATCTTGGTTGCAAGATGGAAAGAGTGGAGGAATCACTGGCATCCATACTCGAAAACCGCGCAAACGGAAAATGGATGGCATACCCTTTCGTGGTTGAAAAAATAAAAGGAAAGCAAAAATATTATTCCGGCAGTGCGGAGTTGACTGCGGCTTTTTGCATTGAAGCACTGGGAAAATTTTCGGCTCAAAGCAAGGCGATTGTGAATAAAGGAAAAACGAAGACGGACAAGGAGTCGGAAAAGATGCGCAAGAAAATAATCGAGCTTACCGACCGGAGATTCTCCGCTTTCGATTCCGAAATGGCAACGGACTTTTCATCGGTCAGAAAAAAGATGTTGAAAGGGGACGGAGCGAACCGGTTATTGCTTCTGCCGTACTATTTTCAGAAATCGTTGAAAAAGCAACAATCGATCGATGAAAAAATAATCGTCGAGTTATGCGCGGCCGGACTGTACGGTTGGATGGCGTATACGATTTACGATGATTTTTTTGACAACGAAGGCGATCCGAAATTTCTCTCATTGGCCAATGCAAGTCTGCGCGAGCTGACCTCTGTGTATTGCGAAAATTTTTCCGAGGATAGAAAATTTATGGAATTTTTCAAAAGCACGATGGACAGGATAGACGCGGCCAATGCCTGGGAGACGAGAAACTGTCGGACGAAAATATCCGGATCGCGCCTGACGATTCCCGAACGATTGCCCGATTACGGGAATATGGAAAGGCTGGCCGATCGTTCGATCGGTTACGCTCT
>Ga0209311_1002823_pt1 | contig 12207 bp, 8 predicted proteins | sample AD_UKC045_MetaG_FD_184417 | JGI IMG/M metagenome (GOLD analysis project Ga0209311, IMG submission 184417) | Active sludge microbial communities of municipal wastewater-treating anaerobic digesters from USA - AD_UKC045_MetaG (SPAdes) (version 2) | ecosystem: Engineered > Bioreactor > Anaerobic >... | reverse complement strand
GCTCTAACCAGCAAAGCTCTAACCAGCATAGCTCTAACCAGCATAGCTCTAACCAGCCTAGCTCTAACCAGCCTAGCTCTAACCAGCGACAGCTCTAACCAGCGAAGCTCTCACTCTTTCTTTTTACACTTCTTCTTTCTGCTCAGGCTCAGACCGCCAAATCCTGATATGACGGCGATGTAAAAGCCGAAGTCGTAGCTCCAGCCGGTGTTGTGAATTTCATAGATTCGCACTTGAGGATTAAAGAAATGCCAGATCAGGCTGACGGGCGCGATCCAGCCATGCCAGATGCCTCTGAAAAAGCCCGCCCGGTAGTCCTCATTGTGGCCGCTGTTACCGGCAGCGCAGGAACTAAGCAATAATGTTAGGAATAAGATAGCGATAGCGATATAAAGTTTAGCCTTCATAATGATCACCTATTGGTATTACAATTAAATCTTCAAGAGAGCGTTTGGGAACATGGTGGATGCCTTCATCGTCCCGCCAGTACTCTATATCGTCCGGATCGACAACATCCTCGATCACAACCTCTTCAGCCGGTTTTCCGAGGGCGATCACGAGGCAGATTTCCAGTTCCTGGGGAATATCCAGCGCCGTCCGGAGTTGATCACGTTCAACGGAGGCGATCATGCAGCCTCCCAAGCCCTGCTCGACGGCTCCCAACAAGATGGTCTGAGCCACAATCCCGGCATCTGTATGATGGAATTTGGTGGTCTCAGCCGGACAGAGGATGACGACATAACCGGTGGGACGTTCTGTGGCAAGCGGCCCGTCCCAGTATCTGAGATACCCGGCCCAGCGGAGATGCGGGAATACGGCATCCAAGAGCTGTTTATCCCACACAGGTAAATAACGCAGGGATTGGAGGTTAGCGGCACTGGGGCAATTGCGTGCCAGTTCGATAAGATGGATCAGGGTCTTGGCAGTGATGGGTTGCGAGGCGTCAAATCTGCGGTAGCTGCGATTCTTGAGCACCAGGTTCCTGAGCATGTCTACTTACTCCTTTTCTGAGTTTGATTCTATGGCTGAAAGCTTGAGATGCAGTGTTTTACGGCTGATACCGAGGATTTGGGCGGCGCGGGATTTGTTGCCATCCACGCTGGCCAGAACGGCCTTGATGTATTCGGTCTCCAGCTCAGCCAGAGAGCGGGTGAGATTGGTCTTATGAGGCAGTGAAAACTTCATATAGTCTGGCAGGTCCTGGGCTTTAATGGTCCCGCCCTCACTGAGGATCACCAAGCGGTAGATGAGATTCTCAAACTCGCGCACGTTTCCAGGCCAGTGGTAGTCGTTCATCATGCGCAGCGCTTCAGGATCCAGAGAGGGGACTGGCAAAGTGTTTTCCACGGCGTATTTATTCAGGAAAAAGCTCAGGAGCGGCATGATATCACCACTCCGCTCCCTGAGAGGCGGAATCCTGATGGGCAGCACGTTGAGCCTGTAATATAGGTCTTCGCGAAAGCTGCCTTGCCTCAGGAGCAGTTGCAGGTCCTTATTGGTGGCAGCGATGACGCGCACGTTCACTTTGCGGGGCGTTTTAGCGCCGATCATATATACCTGGCGATCCTGCAGCACCCGTAAGAGCTTGACCTGCATGGAGAGCGGCATTTCTCCTATCTCGTCCAAAAAGATCGTACCCCCGTCGGCGGTGATAAAGTGGCCGGCCCTGGTTTCGTGAGCGCCTGTGAACGAACCTCGCATAAAGCCAAAGAGTTCCGATTCAAGCAGGGTCTCAGGAATAGCGCCGCAGTTGACTGGCACAAAAGGAGATCGCTCCCGGGGTGAGTGGTAGTGGATGGCGCGGGCCACCAGTTCCTTGCCAGTACCGCTCTCCCCTTCGATGAGGACGGTGGCGCTGTTGGTGCAGGATTTGGCGATGGCGGCATAGACTTTTTGCATCTCTTCCGATTCACCGATCAGACCATAGGGATTGGACGGCAAAACAGGTTCCTTGCTTGTCAGGGCGCGAGCTTTGATCCTCTCCCTCACGCTATCCATGGCCCGAATGAGTTCATCATCGGTAAAGGGCTTGCTCAGATATTCTTCGGCACCCAGTTTGACCGCTTCCACGGCGCCTTCGATAGTGGGATACCCGGTCAGCATAATCACTGAAACCGAGCTGAAATGCAAACGAATGTGCCGAATCAGCTCCAAACCATTGGTGATCGGCATCTTATAATCTGTGAGGAGGATGTCTACGGGCAGGGCGTTGAGGATCGCCAGCGCTTTGTTGGCATCCTCTGCCGTCATGACTTTATAACCTCTGCTCACCAATTTGCGGCGCAGCATATCCAGAAAATCACGGTTGTCGTCGACGATCAGGACTTGTGTCTCAGCCGGCATCTTTGCCCCCTTTAGCCGCTTCTGGCTTCACGGGGAGGCTGACTTTGAACACCGAACCTCTGCCTGGTTTGCTCTCCACTTTGATCTTGCCGTTGTGAGTGGTAACGATGCCGTGGACCACCGCGAGTCCCAAGCCGGTGCCCTGATCAATCTCTTTGGTGGTGAAGAAGGGAATAAAAATCTTTTGCAGCAGGTCGCTGTCCATACCGATCCCGTTGTCGGACACGCTGATCTCGACGTTTTTGCCCTTCAGGAGGGTGCGAATGGTGATGGTGCCGCCATCCGGAAGCGCTTGCATGGCGTTGACAGTGAGGTTTACCAATACCTGGTGGATTTGTCCCGGATCAGCCATCAAGGGAGGCAAATCCAGGGCCAGATCGCGGACGATCCTGACCCCCTGATGGGAACAGCGGCTTTCCAGGAAATAAAAGCCATCCTCAATCAGCCGGTTGAGATCGATAGCCTCGAGACGGGGAGGCATCTGCCGTGAAAACAGCATCAGCTTTCGCACCACTTCTCTGGCATGCAGAGTAGCTGAGATGATCTTGCCGAGATCGCTGGCAGAGTCTGATTTTAGCTGGCCGTCCTCTTTGATCAGTTGCGCGTAGCCCAGGATGGTGCTGAGAGGTTCGTTGATCTCGTGAGCGATGCCGGCTGAAAGCTGTCCCAGCGTGGCAAGGCGGTCGGCATGACGCAGCTGCTCCTGAAGCCTGGAATTGGATTCTTCGATGTGTTTGCGCTCGATTAGCAGGGCCACCTGATTGGCAACGGCAATGAGCAACTGCTGTTCTTCCGGCAGAAATTCCAGCTGTTCTTCCGAATCCGGATAGTGAACTTCGATCTGGCCGCGGGGACTGCTTTCCACCACGATCCCCGCTTTGATAAAGTGCCCGCTCTCTGTATATCCCGGAGCCAGATAGCTCACGCCGTCGATGATCAGCCTGGCCATCGCCTGATCGGGATACATCATAGAGGGCGGGATAACCTCAACCACCTGCTGGAGAAGGTTTTCAAGCTCCAGTCCTGGCCGGTTGGCGATATCGGCGATGCTGTAGAGACAGCTCAATTCCTTGATCCGCTCTCGCAGCGCACTCACATAATCGGCTTCCGACAACGCGGGAGCAATAGGTACCTTGTTCATGTCTTCCTTAGAGAAAAAGGGGCCGGCGCGAAGCAGGCCCCCATTGATTGATTAGGTTGTGATCAGATAAGTCCCTGGTCCATCATGGCATTGGCTACTTTGATAAAGCCTGCCACGTTGGCACCCTTGACGTAATTGACAAAGTTGCCATCCTTGCCGTGAAGGACGCACTGGCTGTGGATGTCGATCATGATGCCGTGAAGTTTGGCGTCCACTTCCTCGCGGCTCCAGCTGATGCGCATGCTGTTTTGGGTCATTTCCAGACCGCTGGTAGCAACCCCACCGGCATTGGCGGCTTTGCCGGGACCGTAGAGGATCTTGGCTTCCAGCATCACTTCCACGCCTTCCGGGGTGGTGGGCATGTTGGCACCCTCAGATACGCAGATGCAGCCGTTTTTGACTAGAGTGCGGGCTTCTTCGCCGTTGATCTCGTTTTGGGTGGCGCAGGGCAGAGCGATGTCGCAAGGGATTCCCCAAGGACGCGCTCCTGGATAGTATTTTACCCCAAATTCCTCGGCGTATTCGCTGATGCGGCCACGTTTGACGTTCTTGAGTTCCATCAGGTAATCCCACTTCTCGCCTTTGATGCCATCCGGATCGTGGATGAAGCCGTCCGAATCGGAGGCTGTGACCACCTTACCACCCAGTTGGTTGACCTTTTGGATGGCAAACTGGGAGACGTTTCCGCTGCCGGAAAGCACGACTGTCTTGCCTTCAAAGCTCTGGCCGCGGGTCTTGAGCATCTCTTCAGCAAAATAGACGGTCCCATAGCCCGTGGCTTCAGGACGGATGAGGCTGCCGCCCCATTCGAGGCCCTTACCTGTGAAGACACCGGTTACCTCGTTGGTAATTTTTTTGTACATGCCAAACATGAAACCGATCTCGCGTTTGCCCACACCGATGTCACCAGCAGGGACGTCCGTGTTGGGGCCAATATGGCGGAAAAGCTCCAGCATAAAGCTGTGGCAAAAACGCTGCACTTCTTCATCAGAACGGCCGCGGGGATTGAAATCGCTGCCGCCCTTGCCACCACCCATGGGAAGAGTGGTGAGGCTGTTTTTGAAGATCTGCTCGAAACCCAGGAACTTGAGGATACCCAGATTGACGCTGGGATGGAACCTCATACCTCCCTTGTAGGGTCCGATGGCGCTATTGAATTCCACCCGGTATCCGCGGTTGACCATCACTTCGCCGCTGTCCGTCTGCCAGGGAACCCGGAAAATGATCACGCGTTCAGGCTCCACGATGCGATCGAGGATCTTGGCCTTGCGATATTGGGGGTTGGAGTCATAGACGTCCCAAATGGATTCCACCACTTCTGAGACGGCCTGGATGAACTCCGGCTGGTCGGCATTTTTCGCCGATACCTGGTGTAAGAATTCGTGCATTGTCATGTTCACATACCTCCTGTGATTTTTTATCGATGACACGAGTTTTTGATATAGACACACATAAAATCACTTTATAATGACAGCGTTTTTTCCGTCAAACAAAATCTTCAATACTCTGGGAGTTTTTTTTACCTGGAAGTATTTTCCTTCAGATACCGGGTTCAGCTCATCCAGCCAATCCCAATCCATCCAGTCGTTTACGGCTCTGTCCCAGACTGTCAGATAACCCACATTCATACTGAAAAGATTGTGGAAAAAGTGGGAGCCGTGTGAGGCTTCGATGCTCATATTGGGCAGCACCACTTCCACGATCACCTGGGCATTGCAGATCTGGCTCCAGTTCACCGGAATCCCCAAAAAGCGGTCGCTGGTGCCCCATCTTCCAGGTCCGATCAACACGTAACGGGTACCGGACTCTCGCATTGTCTGGTTGATCCCCTCCAGTTCCATGGCCATCGCTTCGGTATCCACTACGTTGAACTGCTCAGGCTTCAGATAGACCACCGTGTCGATGCTGTGTTCAAGGTCGCTGCCGAGCGCGTAGGAAGAGAACAGCATCAAGTCTTCGCGCTTTTCCAGGAACTTTTCCAAGGGCTGGGAATACTGCCTCACCTTTACCGAGATTGGCCTGATCTGCAAGAGGTAAAAGCTTGCCCTGCCTGTCTTTTGGTTGACGTCGAAGGCGAATTCCATCTCGATCTCGCTGCCCAGCACTTCTCTGCCCAGATTGAGAAAGTCGGCTATCATCCCGGCAAGGGGATATTGATTGTAATGCAAGAGGTTGCGATAGGTGATCACCCGGGGGCCTTTGATATACTTACCGCTGAGGAATTCCTTGTTTTCATAATCCCACACACTGCCCAGCAGGGCAAGGTCGCCTTCCAGCATAGCCTGCGTGATCCTCACCCGCTCCAGAGACGCCGCTTCCCCACCCCTGAGGTCAAAATCCATCTTATCTCTGGTGATGGCATAGAAGCGCCGTTGTGCCCCCTCAACGATATCGATGGCGCGAAACATGTCCCGGTTGGGATAGCGGGGACAGAAAGCAAAGGTGCGTTCCCGTTCCACCGCGGTTTTGCCCAATCCGGTGGAGAGTGTCACCACCCCGTCCTCATGTTTCATGTTGGTGCCGGGATAGTAGTTGTAAGACTGCGCCACTCCTGAGAGCAGGGGATAAAACATCTCGCCGTGTACGCTGCCCGCCACCTTTTGGATGATGATGGCCATCTTTTCCTCGCGGGATGGGATGCGCAGGCTTTCTCTATAGACGCGGGCGCTTTTCAGATACATGGAGGAATAGACCAGCTTGATCGCCTGGATCATCTGTCCCAGCCGGATCTCGGAGTTGGCGTGGCTGTTGGGGATCAGATAGGTGCGAAAGACTCCCGCGAAGGGATTGGAAATGCTATCCTCCAGCACCGAGGACGACCTCACAGCCAGCGGGAAATCCGTCTTGCTGAGCACGCTCTGGAGGGTGGCGATGATATCGTTGGGGAAAGGACAGCCCAGAAACATGGCGTCGATCTCTTCATCGCTCATGTCCTCCATCGCCTCATGGTCCATCAGACGGGGATTGTGGGCCACAAAGCGATCAAAAATTCCTGTGGCCAACACGGCCGCGACGGGCACGCTGATCTCCACTTCCGGATACTTCTCGCTGATGTTGCTGTAGCGGTTCAGCACCACGTTCAGAAAGGCCAGTCCGCGTCCCTTGCCGCCGATGGAGTCTTCACCGATCTTATAGACCAGATTGATGGCAAAATCGCTCTCTCTGGTGTAATCCTGGATCTTTTCCCTGCGTCTGTAGGCGATCAGGGACTGGAAGGCCTCCACCAGCTTCTCACGCAGGATCACCACCTGATCGATGGATTCGAAGCGTCCGATGTAATCCGCCAGGGCGAGCTCCGCGTGAGTGCGCAGCCAGTTCACTATGTGCTTGTAGCGGTAGTGATAAAGCAGACTTTCATCAGGTATCACTTCAAGCTGATGCGCGAAACCTATCAGGGTCTGGGCCTCTGCCACAATCTTCTGGTCTGGAGTACGGAAGACAAATCTGCCAAAGCCGATCTCGTCCCGCAGCCAGCGGCGCAGTTGGGCTTTGAGGCCAGGCAGGTCTTTGTAGAGAAATTCACCTTCGTTGCTGGTGACGATATCCCGGTACATGGGGTTGAAGCTCTGCAGCAGGAAAGGCAAGGTGGGGTTGCGTTTACGCACATATTGGAGCAGTTTCAGCCCGGCATCCCGATCAAACTCGCCCAGGTAGTTGTAGTTGACGTTGCTGATGATGCCCACGATGTTGTCCGCGTAGGTCTCATAAGCCCCTATGGCGCTTCTAAGGTCATGGAGCAGCAGAACTTTGGGCCTGGCGTTCATATAGAGCGTCTTGTTGATGTCCTGATGCTCGGCACGGATCACGGCTTGATTGAGCTGCATGATCTGTTCGTAAAAGAGCGGCAAAAACTGCGAGTAATAAGGGATGAAGGTCTCCACTACCAGGATGACGGGAATCGGCATCACCTGACAGTCAAGGGCGATGTTTCTGCGTTCCTCCCACTGCTTGATGATGGCCAGAAACAGCTTGGAATCGCCGTTCCAATAGAAGATATCTTCCACGCTGCCCAGCATATCCGTGTGGTTTTCCACAAACATCAGGTCTTGAGGAGCTCCCATCAGGATAAAGACAGGCAGTTCGGGAGCCGCTTCCTTGATCCCGCTGATCAATTCCAGAGCGATGGACCGCATTGAGGCCAGGTGGATAATGGCAATGTCTATCTGCTCCAGTTCCAGCAAGCTAAGGGCGCTTTGTTTGGAAGACGCGTGGAAGATGCTGGGCTGGGTGCTGAGATTGAGCAGATAAAAATCCGTGGCCACCTGCTCCGCCAGAAATCCATCCACTTCAAACACAAAGCTGTCATACAGGGAGGCGATCAGCAGGATGTGCTGCACCCTGTGAGGCATCACTTTTTCAAGCTTTTGGGTCTCGCTGGACCAGTAGTTAGAAGCTATCATGGGTGAGAGCTCTGCGAGCTGGTGAGAGCCGTTCGGGCTGGGGAGAACATCGTCGATTTCCAAACCGGCGCGTGACTGTAACGCGTAACGCATAACGCATAACGCTTAACGCGTAACCAAACATCACTTTCATCATTTTTCAATCACGGCCAGGCCGGTCTTGCCATCCATTCTCACGATCAGGGGATGGTCAAACTCCACATGCGCAAAGTAGTCTCCCCTATCCGTAACCGGCTGGGCCAGAAGCCATTCCATATCCACATAGTCCGTGGCGGAAACAAAGGGAATAGTGAAGTAGCCCACGTTCATAGCCACCAGATTGTGGAAGAAGTGGGTGCCCTGAGAGGCCTCCACGATGAAGTCCCGCAGGCCGGTTTCGAGGATCACCTTGGCGCGGTTGATCTGAGGCCAGCGCACCGGGATGCCCAAAAAACGGTCCCGGGAGCCCCAACGTCCTGGCCCGATCAGGATATAGCGTTTTCCCAGCCTCGCCATCTTTTCGTTCAGGCGTTCGATCTCAGCCTGCATAGCGGGCGTGTTGGTCTTGTCAAAACGATTGGGGTCCAGATAGATAATATCGGTGAGGTCCTGAATCACGCCGTTGCCCATCCCGTGTTCGGTATACATCAGGAGGTTGTGTTTATCCAGCTTTTCCGTGTCGATGCGGTAGGCGTCGGTATTCACGGAGAGCGGCCTGATCTGCAGGATATAGAAGGTGGGCCTGTGGTTGTAGCGGGGGTCGTGTTCCAGGTTGACGGCAAATTCGATTTCGACTGGAATACCCAACGCGATCTCCCCGATTTCCAGCAGTTCCTCCACGATCTTCGCTAGCGGGAAGTGGTGATACTTGAGGATCCCCGCGAAGGTCAGCACCTTCATGCCTTCTTCGTTGAGGTTGTCCGTGAGGCGGTAGTTTTCATAATCCCACACCGAGGCCACATATTTGAGCACGTCATGGCCCTGCGCCTGCCTGAGGTTGAGCTTCACCAGCGTGATTTCCTCGCCTTTGGTGAGGTCAAAGTCGTTCATCTGCAAATCCAGCGCGTAAAACTCTTTTTGGGAGGAGCGCACCATCTCCTGCTGAGGCAGCATTTCCGTCTCGGGATAACGCGGACAGAAGCGATGGTTGAGCTTGCCTTCCACCACCGATTTTCCCAGGCCGAGGGCGATGTTGGCGATCCCGTCCGTGTGTTGCATATAGCTGGTGGGATAGAAGTTGTAGGATTGTGCCACGCCGGAGATGTGGGGATAGTAATAGCGCTCACCCTTCACGCTGCCCACCGTCTCCTGGATGATCACCGCCATTTTCTCTTCTTCGGCTTTGAAGTTCAAGGCTTCCAAAAAGTTGCGGGCGTCGCTCAGATACACCGAGGAGAACACCAGCTTGATGGCGTCCATCAGTTGGCGCAGGCGGAACATCTTGTCCACGTGATTGTTGGGAAGCATAAAGGTGCGATAGACTCCCGCCAGAGGCTGGGCCTGGGAATCCTCCAACAGACTGGAAGAGCGCACCGCGATGGGATAGGACACATGGTCCAGATAGATCTCAAGGCGGTTCACCAGCTGCTCGGAGAGCTTTCCGCTGATGAAGATGGCATCGATTTCCTCATCCGTCTTGCCCTGCACCTTTTCCACGATGTTGTTGCTTTCCACAAAGCGGTCAAACTCGTTGGTGCCGATAATGGCCGTGGAGGGCAGGGAAATGGAGATGTTTTCAAACTTCTTTTCAAATTCCATCGTGCAGAGCAGCGCGTTCAGGAAGGCCAGTCCGCGTCCCTTGCCGCCCAGCGAGCCTTCCGTGAGCCTGATGATCTGGTTCATCTCGCTGAGGGAGACGGCGTCGAAGTTGATGATCTTGCCGCGGTTTTTATCGATGCGGACGGTGCGGAAGATGTGATGGAGATAGTGGCGCAGCTCATCCCGGCTGGCAAAGTCCTCCACCTTCATCGGCCTGATTTTCTTGGCGATCTGCACCTCTCCGTGGGCGATCAGCCAGTTTGAGAAGTGGTTGAAGCGGCTGTGGAAGAGGATGCTGTCTTCCGGCACGTGCAGGATTTTATCCTCAAACTCGGCGATATTGGCCGCCTCGTCGATCACCACTCCGTTGCTGTCGCGGAAGATGAAATTGCCAAAGCCGAGGTTGTAAACCATATAGTTGCGAAGGTCCCCAAACAGATGCTTGGAGTTCTTGTTCAAAAAGCTCACGCCCAACTCGGTAGCTTTGGCGGCGTTTTCGTCCTCGGAACTCTGCAGGATCATCGGGAGCTCGGGATTGTCCTTTTTGATGCTGGAGATCAGCTTGATACCGGCGATGGGGTCCACCTCTTCCCCGATCTTGTAGCGCACGTCCGAGATCACGCAGAGCAGGTACTCGCGGTATTTCTTATAGAGCCGCATCGCTTCGTCATAATCGTGGGCCAGCAACACCTTGGGCCGGATTCGCATCCTGAGCCGCTTGTTGATGTCACTCACCTCCTCCTCGATCAGCTTCTGCGTCTGCTTCATGATCACGCTGTAGAGGGAGGGTAAAAACAGCGAGTAGTAGTGGATGCTGTCTTCCACCAGCAGGATCACGCGCACCAGGCCGTGGGCGGTGTCAAACTCCACGTTGAAGTTGTCCTCGATATTTTTGACCATCGCCAGAAAGAGCTTGGTGTCGCCGTTCCAGAGGAATACGGCGTCGATATACTGCTTTTCCTCGGCGTGATTTTCCCAGATGATATAGTCCGAAGCCACGTTCAACAGCAGCAGGACGGGCAGGTCCGGCTGGGTTTCTTTGATCTTTTTGGCCAGTTGAAAGGGGCCGATCTCGCCTATCCTCATCATCGTGATCACCAGGTCATAGCTGCGTTCCTTGAGCTTTTCCAGCGCGTCCGCCCCGGTGGGAACGCTGGTGATGCGAGGCGCGGTGGTGAGATTGAGCTGGCGGTATTCTCCAAAGATTTGCTCCGAAAGACGGCCATCCTGTTCAAAGATAAAGGCGTCGTAAAAAGTGGACACCAACAGGATGTCGCGCACCCGGCGCTGCATCAACTGATGGAATATGTCCTCGCCAAACTTGAACTTATTATAATAGTAGTTCAGTTCTTCCATTTTCATAAACACGGTCCTCGACACATCAAATTGGTTTTTTGGCATGAGAGCGGGTTTGGGGATTTGTGTCAACAGAAAAGTTAGGTTTTAGGTTTTAGGGGTTTACTACGGAGATACAGAGGTTTCTTTTTTCACTACAGAGCTACGGAGAGAACGGAGAGAGGCACAGAGGGAAGTTTTGGGGGTTTAGGGTTTTAGGGTTATCAAGTTTTCGAGTTTTCAAGTTGTGGGGTTTTCGAGTTTTCAAGTTTTCAAGTTGTGAAGCATAAAAAATAGCGGCAGCGTTGATAAACCCTCCGATCTCTCAGCACCGCCGCTCCATTCACATCACGCAGCGATCTCACCTACGTCAGTATCTCACCTACCGCAGGTATCTCACCTACCGAAGGTATCTCACCTACCGCAGGTATCTCACCACCCGGGTAATCCGTATTAAAGTAGAGGCAGTTCTCTCCCAAACACCCTCCCCATCACCCCGCCATGCCAGATCGGGACCAGCACTCATATATGCGAGCTGGGTAGGGAGTGACGGAAACAACTGTCAAACATATAACTACGAGGAGTACAAACAATGAAAGTCATCTTCAAACACATGGTCTCGGGATTCATCGGAAATGCCGATGATATGATCTACTACTACGACCCCCGCCTGGGACGCGTGCTCGCCCGCCGCAAACCCCGCGTCAAAGCCACCGCCAGAAACTACGCCTTTGGCAACACCATCAAAAACATCATGAGCATCCACCCCTCCCCCGCCTACAAAGACGACCTCATGAGCTACGCGGAACGCTGCTACAACACACCCCTCTTCAAAGGCGTCCGCCCGCTCTGGAACAACCTCTACATGAAAATCATGTTCGCCATGCAAAAAGACTACCCCGGCATGGACCTCAACACCCTCTCCCGCGCGGACATCATAGATCTGGCCCTCCCCTGCCGGACCGTGAGCAACGCCGTGGCCGCGGGCTACCTCCCCGAGGTGAGAAACTGGCAGGAGCTGACGGCTGCGCTGTGAGATGCTGCGCATGTGAGATACCTGCGGTAGGTGAGATACCTGCGGTAGGTGAGATACCTGCGGTAGGTGAGCGATTGTAACGCTGGCTTTAGAGCTTGTGAAAAAACTGATTATCATGGCATTATTCTTTACGAGTCCCAGCGGGACGACAGTTTAGATAGATCCGGTGTCCCAAACAAAGATGAGTCCTGTAGGGACGGCAGTTTAGATAGATA
>Ga0209311_1002810_pt1:0-10000 | contig 12242 bp, 7 predicted proteins | sample AD_UKC045_MetaG_FD_184417 | JGI IMG/M metagenome (GOLD analysis project Ga0209311, IMG submission 184417) | Active sludge microbial communities of municipal wastewater-treating anaerobic digesters from USA - AD_UKC045_MetaG (SPAdes) (version 2) | ecosystem: Engineered > Bioreactor >... | reverse complement strand
GTAAGCTGCGAAAAGCCTCGGGGAGCCGCAAACAGGCTACGATCCGGGGATGTCCGAATGGGGAAACCCGCCGCGGGTAATGCCGCGGCATGCGCATCTGAATACATAGGGTGCGCAAGGGAACGCGGGGAACTGAAACATCTCATGTACCCGCAGGAAAAGAGACAATGAATGCATTCCCCGAGTAGTGGCGAGCGAAAGGGGAGAAGCCCAAACCGCAAGGCAGCGATGCCGGGCGGGGTTGTAGGACCGCGGAAGTAGGAACAAGCCATGTTAGCCGAACGCGATGGGAAGCGCGGCCGCAGGGGGTGAGAGCCCCGTAGGCGAAAACATGACGGACCGAAGCGGTATCCTGAGTACCACGGGGCACGAGGAACCCTGTGGGAAACCGGGAGGACCACCTCCCAAGGCTAAATACTACCCAGCGACCGATAGTGCACAAGTACCGTGAGGGAAAGGTGAAAAGAACCCCTGGCGGGGAGTGAAATAGAACCTGAAACCGTGATGCCTACGAACAGTTGGAGGGCCATGCCGCAAGGCGGCCTGACAGCGTACTTTTTGTAGAACGGACCGGCGAGTTGCGTTATGCGGCGAGGTTAAGCCGAAAAAGGCGGAGCCGAAGCGAAAGCGAGTCTTAATAGGGCGATTTAAGTCGTATGGCGCAGACCCGAAACCGGGTGATCTATCCATGGTCAGGGTGAAGCGGGAGTAAAATCCCGTGGAGGCCCGAACCACATTGTCGTTGAAAAGGCATGGGATGAACTGTGGATAGGGGTGAAATGCCAATCGAACCCGGAGATAGCTGGTTCTCCCCGAAATAGCTTTAGGGCTAGCCTCGGTAAAAAGCTTGCGGAGGTAGAGCACTGATAGGGCTAGGGGCCCTGAAAGGTTACCGAACCCATTCAAACTCCGAATGCCGCAAGGAGGATTGCCGGGAGTCAGACTGTGGGGGCTAAGCTTCATAGTCGAGAGGGAAACAGCCCAGACCGCCGACTAAGGTCCTAAATTCATGGCTAAGTGGAAAAGGATGTGGAGCCGCAGAGACAGCCAGGATGTTGGCTTAGAAGCAGCCATACATTGAAAGAGTGCGTAATAGCTCACTGGTCAAGCGGAACCGCGCCGAAAATGTCCGGGGCTGAAGCCATGAACCGAAGTCGCGGATTTGTTTAATTACGAATGGTAGGGGAGCGTTGCGTATCCGGAGAAGCGGGACCGTAAGGACCCGTGGAGGGTACGGAAGAGAGAATGCCGGTATGAGTAGCGAAAAGACAGGTGAGAATCCTGTCCGCCGTAAACCTAAGGTTTCCTGAGGAAGGTTCGTCCTCTCAGGGTGAGTCGGGACCTAAGGCGAGGCCGAAGGGCGTAGCCGATGGACAATCTGTTGAAATTCAGATACCGCCAGCATCGCGTCTGAGCGAAGTGGGGGGGCGGAAGGGTAGACCATCAGGCCGATGGAATGGCCTGTCCAAGCGAGCAGGGTGCATCCCAGGCAAATCCGGGGTGCGTGAGCCCGAGACGTGACGGGGAGCGAAATTAGAGTAGCGGAACTGGTTGATCCCATGCCGACTAGAAAAGCCACGCAGCGAGCGATATTGGCGCCCGTACCGCAAACCGACACAGGTAGGTGGGGAGAGGATCCCAAGGCGCGCGAGAGAAACCTCGTTAAGGAACTCGGCAAAATGATCCCGTAACCTAGGAAGAAGGGATGCCCTTGGGGGTTAACAGCCTCCGGGGGTCGCAGAGAAACGGCCCAAGCGACTGTTTAACAAAAACACAGGTCTCTGCTAAGTCGCAAGACGAAGTATAGGGGCTGACGCCTGCCCAGTGCCGGAAGGTTAAGGGGAGGGGTTAGGGCAACCGAAGCTCTGAACCGAAGCCCCGGTGAACGGCGGCTGTAACTATAACAGTCCTAAGGTAGCGAAATTCCTTGTCGGGTAAGTTCCGACCTGCACGAATGGCGTAACGACTTGGGCGCTGTCTCAACGAGGTACTCGGCGAAACTGTAAATACTTGTGAAGATACAAGTTACCCGCGACTAGACGGAAAGACCCCATGGAGCTTCACTGTAACCTGAGATTGGATCTTGGCAGGGCATGTACAGGATAGGTGGGACGCTGGGATGCACGGGCGCAAGCCTGTGCGGAGCGGACGTTGGGATACCACCCTTGTTTTGCCGGGGTTCTAACCGCATCCCGTAATCCGGGGGCGGGACAATCTCAGGCGGGCAGTTTGACTGGGGCGGTCGCCTCCCAAAGAGTAACGGAGGCGCTCAAAGGTCCTCTCAGCGCGGTTAGAAATCGCGCACGGAGTGTAAAGGCGTAAGAGGGCTTGACTGCGAGACTGACAAGTCGAGCAGGGACGAAAGTCGGACTTAGTGATCAGGTGGTACCGAGTGGAAGGGCCATCGCTTAACGGACAAAAGCTACCCTGGGGATAACAGGCTTATCTCCCCCAAGAGTCCATATCGACGGGGAGGTTTGGCACCTCGATGTCGGCTCATCGCATCCTGGAGCTGAAGTAGGTTCCAAGGGTTGGGCTGTTCGCCCATTAAAGCGGTACGTGAGCTGGGTTCAGAACGTCGTGAGACAGTTCGGTCCCTATCTGTCGCGGGCGCAGGAGGTTTGAGGGGCTCGGTCCCTAGTACGAGAGGACCGGGACGGACGCACCTCTGGTGCACCGGTTGTCACGCCAGTGGCACAGCCGGATAGCCAAGTGCGGATCGGATAAGCGCTGAAAGCATCTAAGCGCGAAACCGGCCCCAAGATGAGACCTCCCACCGGGCCAACCGGGTAAGACCCCTTGCAGAACACAAGGTCGATAGGCCGGCAATGCAAGCGCCGCAATGCGCTAAGTTCACCGGTACTAATAGGTCGAGGGCTTGACCTTTCACCGGCGGTCCCGTCGTAAGAAGGGTACCCGCCATGTCAAGGCCTGCCATGCCCATTTGCCCATAACCACTCCGTCCTCTTCTCCCGTGCGGTTACCTAAGAGCATTTTCCGGTGGCAATGGCGGAGGGGCCACACCTGTTCCCATTCCGAACACAGTAGTTAAGCCCTCCAGCGCCGATGGTACTCGGCTGGCAACGGCCCGGGAGAGTAGGTCGCCGCCGGATCCTTTGATGACACCCTGCCCTTTTAGGCAGGGTGTCGTTTTATATTCATGACATTCTAGATGAACTCAAGGATAATTCCTTTCTGATATACTTATCTTAGCCTTCTATCTGGACCGACCCACCAGGAAACCCTATTAAAAAGAATATGGAGGTAATCATGCCGGACTCTGCCATAGATATCCTTTATCAGCAGATAAAAGAATTAAAGGAAGGCTGTATAGTTCTCTGCAGAAGCGCAAGGGCTGCAAACTTAGTCAAGCTTCAATTGATGAATCTAAACGAGGGCAGGGGGCTTCTTGGAGCGGAGGTGCTTAGCCTTAATTCCTATGTAACTAGAATGGCTAAGGCGATAGGAATTGAAGGGCAGATAATCGGCTCTTTAGGTAGGGAGATGATCCTGAGCGAGATTCTGGCTGAAGAAAAGTCGGTTGATTCAGAAATCATTTCAGCGGATATTCCCCTCTCGGATTACGTATCCGGCTTCAACCAAGCGATCTCCGACATGAAGAAGGCTGGAATCTCAGCTAAGTACTTTGCCAGCAAAGCATGCCAAGAGAATGAGATGCAGCTTCTGGCTAAAGCATATGAAAGATATGATAAGAGGCTGAAAGAAGCAGAAGCCATAGACATCACCGAACTCATGAAGAAAGTCTCTACAATGGCAGGGCAAAACAATTCAAGTCTATCTGGTGGGGCAAGTTTGATCGCCTTTATACCTGACATCGAACCAGAGGTTGTGAAATTCCTGGAGTCGTTCGGAGCAGATGTGTTCAAGGATTTCAGCGACGATCCGCCACACTACCCGATTTCGAACGGGATAATCAAGTTATCAGCAAGACAAGGGGAGAGGCTTTCTCGCGAAGTTGCCAGGCTTATAAAGAGAAGACACGTAGATAATAGAATAGGATATGAGAAAATATGCATTTGTGTGCCGTCATCGGGGACGCATAGCTTAACGGTAGCGGCGGGTCTTGATTGGGCAGGCATACCCACCAGCGAACCCATATGGGGTGCGCTATCAGATCACCCGGTAGGGTCCTCACTACTAAACTTCATGGAGCTTGTGTCTCTCTCTGATAATAAGATAGATGCGTTCAAGTATTGCGCCGCTCCATACTGGGGAATCGACCTAGATGCAGTGTCGAACCTTAGAAGCTTCCAGAAAGTCAAAGGTACTCTTATGGAGTTAAACAAATGGGCAAAAGCCGGCAGCATTGTTGGCGACTCTTCCACTCTGGACAACACAACCCTGGATGATTGTCTGGAGAAATTCAATAAATGGGCCAATCAGATATATTCTTGGGTACAAAGGCATAAGAAGTCGAATACATGGGGATCCCATTGCCATAACCTTCGTGAGTTCATTGAAAATTATTATGGAGAGCTCTTTTCTAAGAGCTTAGACCCTGCTTCAATGGCTACGGGATTTAAGGCGATCGAAGGCCTCTACGAGATAATCAACAAAATAGAAGAGGCCAATCTACTTATGAAGGATCGGAAAAGTAAAGTCGATTGGAACACGTTCTCATATTCGGTAAGCGAAGCAATAAGGAAAACGAGGATCATGAAGAAAGCCGCCTCGATATTAGGTGTGGCGATAGCCGAACCGAAAGATATTAAAGGGCTATCATTCGATATCCTCGTGCTATATGAAGCGACGGAAACTAATTTCCCTTCCATTAAGAGGCCCAAGTGGTTGTTGAGCGACGAAGATCTGATCAGAATCGCTGGATCAGGCAAGGATTATGACGAAGACCATAGGATCGCGCTTGAAAGGGCGGACCTAGATGCTGCTATAGCTTCATGCAAAGGTGAGCTTGTGCTTGCTGTTCCATCCATAGGAAAAGACGAGAGAAAAATAAATGCGAGCGTATGGGTCACCGATATAGTAGATGCACAAATAAGAGCCGGTGGAAGATACGAGTTCTTTGATCGTCTTAGGAAATTACCTGCTTCCGCCAGGATTGATGACTGCGTCACTGAAGCAGAGCTAAGTCTATTTAAATCTGATTATGCGTATTATGAGGAAAAGAAGCCATTTGGTTTCGAGGCCCTGAAGAAAAGGAATCTAGATGAAGCAGGAGCGCGCCTGAAGCAGGTAACGAAAAAGGTGCTGGATGAAAACTATATATGGTCTCCTTCCAAGCTCAATGGCTTTCTGAATTGCTCCTTGAGTGCAGTGACCAGCATTCTTCTTAATATGGGCGAGGACGAAGAATATGAGGAACTAACCTCAGGTAAAGCCAAGGGGAACTTAGTGCATAATGCACTAAAATCAGCGATTGACGTGTTGAAGGATATGCGTATCGAAGGAAAGGCAACGAAGCAGCAAGCAGGCGAAAAAGCAATCAAAGAAATGGATCGGAAGCTGTCGTATTCCGAATCATATAAGTACGCAGATGTAAGCGAGGAGATATGGAAGCTGATCATTGCAGGTATTAGGCCAGCGCTTGAGACCTTCGTAATGGGTGAAGTTGATTATGTGTTCAACGACGAAATCGGCATCCTTCCTTGTCATACGGAGATAACGCTTCCACTTGAGGATGCACAAAATACCGTCATGATAGACGGTATGGATATACGCTGCAAGGCTAGAATCGACAGGATAGACATGGTGGGCGAGAACTTATGCGCGATATACGATTATAAGACAGCTACTCCCGCCCTAGCTAAGAAAGACGTACAAATTGAGTTCTATGCGATATTGTGCAGGAAACTGCTTCGTTACAAACCGATTGCTTCCGTTTATATAAAGATCGAGCAGAACGATGATTTAGAACAGACTAGAAGGAAAATACAGAGGGGCTTCCTTGTAGTAGAATACGCAGAAAGGCTGATATATGAGAAAAAAACAATTACAAAAAAGCCTAATGTAAGCGTGACCGGGCTTCTTAAGTTTAAGGAACAGGATTATGATAACTTGCTTTCCCAGTACGAGAAGAAGATCGGAAATGTGATTAGGGACATCAATGAGGGAAAATTCCTTGAAGGAATAAATCCGGATGAACGTAGATGCAAATACTGCCAAAGAAGCAGCTTCTGCTGGGCGTTAAGAGCATACTTACAGGCAGAAGAAGCTGAAAGTGCAGGTGAGTTGGGATAATGATTAAAGAAACAGCAAGTCAGAGAAGTGCATCAGAAAACATAGAAAGATCAATGGTAGTGACTGCAGGCGCAGGATCAGGCAAGACGATGGTTCTCGTCAATAGATATATCAAGCTGATTACTACTCCCTGTCCTGATGGTTCGCAAAGAGGAATTGATGAGGTCGTAGCCATTACCTTTACTGAAAAAGCAGCCGCGGAGATGCGAGAAAAGGTAGAGAAGGAGATAAGGTTAGGTAGATGCGAAGCAGATGAGGTAAAACGTAAGGAACTACTGGAAAGGCTACCACAGGCAAGGATATCCACCATAGATTCACTATGTGCGAATCTGGTTAGAAGATTCCCTATACTTGCTGGAGTTATCCCGGATTATGGCATAATATCCCAAGGCGATTCCATGTTGATGATGCAAAGATGTGTCAAGAAGGCCTTGGAAGAAACCTCGGCTTTGCTCAGCGATAAGGAGAAATGCCAGCTTGAAAACTGCATAGCTTCATACAAGTACGGGCTCCAAGAATTCATTTCAGAACTAACGTCGGTGACCAGCATCTCAGCTACTAGAGGAGCATTCGACCTGGTAAAAGAGGTAAAGGTCAAGGAAATCGGCATAGACGGTATTTTGACTGCTATCAGAAATGACGCATATAAGATATATAAAAACAAGCTATATAATATGAAAATGCTGGATTTTGCTGGCATAGAGGCAGCTGCATTGAGACTCTTAAGACAAAACGCTGGTGATGTTGTACGGAAAGGGATCAAAAACCTGCTTGTGGACGAATACCAGGATACTAACGAAATCCAGGACGAGATAATCAGATTGCTGGTACACCGTGATGGTGAATGCTGCAAGAAGATAATGGAGTCTGGAAAGTTGTTCATTGTCGGGGACAATAACCAGTCGATCTATTCGTTCAGAGGAGCGAACCCACGAATATTCGAGAATTGGATCGAAGTAGCAAAAGATATGGAAGGCCATTATGTGAACCTTGAGACGAATTTTAGGTCAGAGCCGAGTTTGATTAACACATATAACGGCATATTCAGAGAACTAATAGGGGATAAATACCGCGATGTCCTGCCGGATCCAGATAAAGAAGCAGCTGAAGGGGACATTAGGACCACCATTATTCGTGCAGGTTATAACGGCAGCAAGAATAGCTATATAGAAACCGCGAACACGATACTGAGGTTCGTGAATGAACGAACGAAGCTCAAGGATGGCAGGATTGCCGGTTTTGGTGACATCGCTTTGCTTGTAAGAGCGAATAGGGATGTAAGGAAGTATACAGAGGTTTTTGATAGAAGCAAGATACCGTACGTATTAGTTAGATCAGAAAATCTTTTTGCCTCAGATTGTGCACTTTTCCTTGCGGACTTTATTGGTTTTATTCTAAATAGGAACGATAGTATTTTGGCATATTCCCTTCTGGCGTCGGCGGCAGTTGGTGTGACCGAGGCTAGCATAGTCTATCTGAAGAGGAAGTATGGTTACCTGGACCTTGCTATATCATCAGACCCAAGCATAGACGATGAAGATGCCGGATACTTCAAAGAAAATGAAGCCGATAGAATTAGAGGATTGGCTCTCATGATAGATTACGCAAGGGAAATGATTCAGAATAAGCCCTCAGCTGAGATATTGGATAACCTTGTTAATAAGCTCAATCTGGAAGATTATATACTGTTCGGATTTGGCAGGCAAGGATTAGCAGATTTCAGGAAGATTAAGGAATTAGCTTCAGATAGTGCAAATGAATTAGGCAGCCTATCCGCTTTAAGGGAGTTCATTATGGCGAACTCCGAAATGAAAGTCGAAGTAAGTGAACCTGATATCTTAGACGATAACGAGAACGCAGTCAAGGTGATGACTGTACATGCTGCAAAGGGCCTTGAGTTTCCAATTGTGATATTCGGTAAAGCAAACGTGAACCTTAGGAGACCGGAAAGTTCAAGAATAAAAGTCGATAACGAAGATTGGGGGCTCATTTATAATTCATCCGATAAAAATGGGAATGATGAGGACAAGTACTCCAAAATGGATAGGGAAGAGCTCATAAGGGTAGCTTACGTTGCTCTTACTAGGGCCAAGGAATACCTCGTTCTATCAGATAGGCGCAGGGTAATAAAATGCAAAGAAGACGGTAAATGGCTGTACTGCTTGCTTGAAGCAATGGATGAGGAAAAGGCAGGGGATACCAGGCTGTTTAGGTGGCTTGATGTGAATGAGGAAACTGAACTTGCTTCGTTCATCGATGATTCAGAAGAAGCCAGGATGCCACTTGAAGTAACCCAGGATAAATTGATGCTGCTTCACGAATCAGATCGGCTACTGCGTTTTTCACCGAGCTCATTGATGTGCTATAAAAGCTGCCCCAAGGATTTCCTGAGCTATTATTGGTACAGGCTGCCAAGAGAGCAAGCTGAGGCCAAGGATTCAATAAAGTCAAAAGGAAGAGCAGGTTACTCTGGACAGGATCTTGGTATTCTAGTGCACTCAATAGTCAGCATGACCGAGGAGCCCGATAACCTTGAGGCCCTTACCGATAGCCAGTCAGCGCTGTTATTTACCGATTTAGAAGATAGCAGGGCCCTAAAGACAAAGGCCGTGGAGCTTTCGAAAAGGTATCTCGAATCAATGAAGCAAGGACATCCATGCAGAATCAGCAAGGAAGTACCGTTTTCGATGAATGTTGGTGGATATCTGCTTGAAGGTTTCATAGATAGGCTCGAGGAGCATCAAGACGGTTCTATTAAGATAATCGACATCAAGACTAACAAAACGAGTCTAGACAATATAGGCCTGCTTACGGAAAAATATAAATTGCAGCTAAACCTATACAGATTTGCGGCTAGCAGGATACTCGGTAATGATAGAATAACCAGCAGTATAGCATTCCTTGACGTTGAAGGGTTCGATTGCGCACCGATAGAGAACGTCGTGGTGAGGGAAATGGAAACAATCCCCCTTGAATTGATAGAGAGGGACCTGATTGAAACGATGGATAAGGCATCTGAGCTACCTTCTAAAGTAGAGCGACTTGATGACAGTTGCCATGGATGTAGGTATCAAGAAGAGGGTAGATGCATGCACACCATGAAGGATGTGGAAATCGAGTTCGCAGACGAAAAATCCATGCTAGAGAACCTCGAAGATCGCTTAGATCGTGAGGAAGAGGTGGAGTAAGACCAAGAAATCCATCGCGTACAATTAGTAAGCACTACTGGTAGTCGATTATTCTGATACAAAACGGATCCCTTGGTGATATCGCAAGGGATCCGTTTCTACTATCTACATGGTTCCAAAGGGCTAGCGATAATTGGAAAGAGACTATCTCCAGTCATTTTCTATCCGCTTATGCCTGATTTCCCTGGCCTGAGAAAAACCAAGAAGAAGTCTGGAGAATATGGGCGCTTTCAACCTGAGCGTATTATAAGGACAATGTTCCTGGCAGCAGTAGCATTTGATGCACTTGGAGTGATCAATCCTGATTCTGCCCTTTACCATCCTTATTGCATGAGCAGGACATCCCTTTATGCATTTGCCGCACTTCCGGCACAATCTATGCTTCACTACAGGCTTCACGCTGCCAATCGACCTCATGAACCTAGTCTTTGCGAACCTGGAAGTAATCCCCCTCCAGCTCGTCGGGGTCGCGAAATCCGAAATCCTGACTTCTTCAATGGCAGGACCCACAATGGTTATCTTTGACAGGTCGGTATTCCCGATTCCTCTCCTTGCGGCAACGGCGGTAGTCGCTATCGTAGAAGGGTCGATGCCAA
>Ga0209311_1002796_pt1 | contig 12282 bp, 10 predicted proteins | sample AD_UKC045_MetaG_FD_184417 | JGI IMG/M metagenome (GOLD analysis project Ga0209311, IMG submission 184417) | Active sludge microbial communities of municipal wastewater-treating anaerobic digesters from USA - AD_UKC045_MetaG (SPAdes) (version 2) | ecosystem: Engineered > Bioreactor > Anaerobic >... | reverse complement strand
TACATGGCTGACAAAGGAACGAAATATGAGGTTACATATATTCCTGACCCGTTGTGCTGGACTGAAGTTCCATCCGACATAAAATCGCTGAGGAAGCAGCGGACGCGATGGACGCGGGGACTGGTAGAATCATTGGGCAGGCACAGACGATTGTTTTTCAATCCCAAATACCGCCGTCTGGGCTTACTTGGCTATCCATACTGGTTTTTCTTCGAATGGCTGGCCCCCCTGATTGCATTTTCAGGTTTTGCCTATACAATTTACCTCATTATAAGAAATGCTATCAACTGGCCTTTTTATCTTATCCTTTTCCTTTTTGTCTACTCATTTGCCGTTAGTATTTCAATTTGGGCAGTCCTGTTTGAAGAGATTACCTTTCACAAGTACAGGAGCAAAAAGGATGTATTGAAGCTTATTTCAGCTGCTTTTATCGAACCTTTCTTTTATCCTGTTCATACCTACTTTGCTATCAGGGGGAACCTCGAAGCATTGCGTGGCAAGAAAGGATGGGGGAAAGCCGAGCGCAATGGGTTTGACAGAAGAAAAAGGCCAAGGGCCAGACCTGCTTTCTGAATGAGAGGATTATTCAACAAACCCCGGAACAGATAACAATCCATCCCTGATTTTCTGCAGGGATTTCTTACCGGTTGCTGTTGTGACAGGTGCGATCAGCCAGTGCTGCCAGACATATCTGCTCAATGAAGAGGTGACCGTTTTGTCAAGATAAACCGAAACAGCAATCCCGTCAGATAAGGCCGTGCTTATTTCATAGTTATATCCGCCATCGTATGATACTGCACCATCGATAACCCGCATCTGGGTCGGATCGTGAAAATATAAAAGTGTCCAGGGAATCCTGATCTTTATCTTTTTATTTTTCCAGGCAACCGCAGTACGCCTGCCATCTGTGAATCTATCATTGTTTTCAGCCGGCAGCTTTCCGATATCCTGGATTGTCGTCATGTGTTCATCGTTGATCCAGCGCATCAGATCCCATCTGCTCCCGTCGGAAACGGTGCTGCGGAATTTCTGGACCGCATGGTTGGATAAATCAAACCTGGGTGTTAATCCATACATGTTATAGGATTCTGTTACGTAAAGGAGTGCCGTATCAGAAGAAAGTACAACTGAAAGGAGAAATTCCGACCTGTTGTTTAGGATCTTTCCGTTGGGGAGCCGTGATTCACCCAACCCTCTTAGGTAAGTATCGAAAGCAATAAAAACCGTATCGCCTGGCAGCATTTCCTGTTTGCCCTCGATTTCCAGGAAAAAATACTGGTTATCATGCGTGGCACTTATCTTTTTCAATGGTCCGTCCTGATTATCGGTTTCAAATGGAACAAAAGGCAGGGTTGACTGCTGTTCGAAAGTAACAAGGCCGAAATTCTGTTCCGGAGATGTTTTGTTGTGCCACAGCTGACGGGTTGGTATTATACCATTGGCTGAATTCATGCCGAAGGCTTCGAGATAGAGGACTATCCATGTTGGCTTGAACCATTCATCCATCCATGCAAACATGAAACCTCCGGCACATCCTGAATTTATGATATTATGCATCAGTCTCATATTATTCTCGCCCTGCTGATCATCGGAAAATCCGCCATGATGCATTCCGCTGAAGGACTGATGTGCACTTCCCCAGCTTGAAGGCACCCCGAATTCGGCTATTACGAGCGGCATTGATGAATAATGTGACTTTAAATCGCTGAGGTAACCCAGATAGCTGTTGGGACCGTCTGCATCGCTAAAGGCACGATATGAGGGCTGCTCACTGATGAAATTGGGATAATAGGGATATGCATGGTAACTTGCAAAGATTCCGGGTTCGCCTGAATGCATTGTTATCCGGGTTAGATCGAATGATTCGGAATCCTCATCTGTAAAGATCTCCGTCGGATGTAAAAGAGGATCGAGAGTCGGCCAGCTGGAGAAGCTGACCGGACGTCTTGCAGAGTAGTTTTTTTCTTCATACGTTACCGTCTCATCCAGCATCCGTGCAATAAATGCCTCCGTAGCTGTGGCCCCGGTTATACTGAACCATCTGCCGGAATAGGTTCCCGGCGAGGGATGTAGGGTATTGGTGGCCTTCACCTCCTGCGGGCTTACTTCCCTGCCAATAATATAGCCGGCTGTCCACCTGGAAACATCAGTAAGATATCTCCCGTAGGCCTTACCATACCTGTGGGCAAGATTGCCCCTGCCGTTAATACAGTCTACTACTTCATGTATCTCTTTTGTAAAAGGAATAATTCTGTCAGTCAGATCATAGGATCCGGGATCAGTTCTGTCCTCAACCTCGTCAAGCCATATCCCCTGAAACAGGAGCAGAGGCTTATCGGCATGGCGCTGATTGTATTCCGCAAGCTTTTCATAAAATACCGGAGGGTGAAGTGTATATACCCTGATACTGTTAAAACCAGCTTCTGATATTTCCCTGATCCATTCCCCGTAATATTCCGGGGAAATGGCATATGCTATCTCTCCGGGGAAAAAGCCGGGTGGAGAGGAACCAAGATTGATACCCTTCAGCATCAGCATCCTGTAATCTGTACCGCTATGCATTGCGATGTAATCACCTGCAGTTTTGAACGGGATCTCCTGCCGTGGCGTGAGTTCAAAGTCGATGACTGTATCCCGGGCAATGGTAATATCAGTCAACCTCACGGGATAATAACCGGTGCAACTGACAGAACTAGTGATTCTTAATCTGTTCCGGCTCCAGGAAGTTGACGGGGATGGAGGCATCATAACCGGTTCCAGTGCAGTTCTGTCGGAGAAAACCGGAAATCCCGGAGCCTTAATAAGTTTTCCGGAAACGGTTTGCCCCATGAATTCCAGTACATAGAAGTAAAATCCGTCTTTTACCGGCACACCGTTATTATTGCAACCGTCCCAAACAATCCTGTAGCTTCCTGCGAAAACCCGGTCATAAGATGCTTCCATAACCTTCTGCCCTGACAGATTGTAGACTGAAAAACGTATGTCTCCCTGCATATTTATGATGAAAGGCACATTCACCGATCCGGAAAATGGATTTGGGAATGGCATTCCCGCCTCGATGAACCCTCCGATCTTATCATAAATGCCAGATAACCTTATGGAATATCTGCCGTTGATCCCGGTTTTCGAGGAATATTCTGTTGTGCCGGCCAGGATTGAAACCTTTGCATCAGATACGGTATTTCCTGAAATATCAGTAACTGTCCCAGTAACATAATAGTCTTTCGCTGTAACTGATATGAATTGCAACTGACTCAGAAATAGAAGCGAAATAATTATGAGTGACCTGATCTTTTTGCCGGATGCCATTCCTGTTTTGAATAGAGGATTCCCTTACCGGTTAAAATTAACAAAAAGATCGTTGGACAGACTTGTGAAAAAGATGAAATGTCTGTATCTGCCGGCGGCGATGTGTCAACGTAAAAATCAATTAAACCAGTGTTAAATATTTGCGTGGATTATTGATCAACTTAAAAATGAAATATTAATTTTGGTTTTAACTACTTCAGATTTCTTTAACATACCGCCTCGGGGTGTCTTTCCGTAATCAACATGAATTTGAAAATTATAACTGAAATAATCTTTTCCCTTTATGAGCACTAAAGAAACCACGGCATATGTGTCGTTAAAAAGAATTGCATCGGTGGACTTTTTCCGCGGATTTACAATGTTTATGCTAATGGGTGACGCCACGGGCCTTTTCAGCCATCTGAGACATGTTGAAGGCAGTAGCTTCATTCATTTCCTGGGGACCCAGCTGGAGCACCATGAATGGCATGGCCTCTATTTCTGGGACCTTATTCAACCCTTTTTCATGTTCATCGTTGGAGTTGCCATTCCTTTTGCGGTAGCAAACAGGTTAAAAAAGGGAGCTACGGAGAAATCACTTATCCGGCATGCATTGAAGCGGTCATTGCTCCTGCTGTTCTTTGGCTGGGGATTGTACTGCATTGATGCCGGGCGCATCGTTTTCCGTTTCCAGAATGTCCTGGCCCAGCTGGCAGTCACCTACCTGGTTGCATTCCTACTCCGTAACAGGAGTTATGCATTCCAGATCGTTTTTACCCTGGTAATATTGGTTTTGATAGATCTTGCCTACAGGTTTTTTCCTGTTGAAGGTTTCAACCACCCATGGGAACCGTACCGTAATCTCGGAGCCTGGGTCAACAACAAGATTGAGGGTGTTGATAGGACTAGTATCTGGGCTACACTGAATGCTGTTTCAACAACAGCTCACACTGTATGGGGTGTTTTATGTGGTAAAATACTGATGAGCAGCAAGACGGCAAAACAAAAAACCGGAATTATGATAATTTCGGGGCTCGCTGCACTCCTGATCGGATATTCCCTGGATCTCCTGAATATTACACCGATCATTAAGAAAATTGCCACAACTTCCTTTGTTTTTGTAAGCGGCGGATATGCCATACTGGCGCTCTGCTTCAGCTACTGGCTCATTGACCTGAAAAAGAAGTTCGCCAAAGGATCGGAGTTTTTTATTATTGTTGGCATGAACTGCATTTTCATTTACCTGCTTTTCAGCGTAGGAGGAGCCGAACTGCTTAACAGGATCTTCGTTCCTTTCACCAGCCTTCTTTTTTCATGGGCTGGCGAACTTTCCACTGCAATAGTTACAAGCCTGTGTACCTGGGCTGCACTCTGGTACTTGTGCTACTGGCTGTACAAGAACAGGATATTCATAAAAATCTGACAATAAAGCCCGGGTCATTATCTGGCTGCATGGTTTCACTTTAGGTTGAAAAAACCGTCAGCCTGGTCGCATTGCCAGGAAATATACTTCAGGTTTACCGGAGAATCCTTTTTCCTGATATGAAACCCATATTATTCCCGTTAGGTCAGATACAGTCAGCTTCCGCGGGAATTTGCTTAATAATGAACAGATAATTATCTTTATAATAATTTATTATCATTAATTGGATAAGGTCATGAACAGAATAATAATGAACAAACTGGATTATAACAGGATATTAAAAAGCATTGAAGATGCAAAATCATTAAAGACCATAAATGTATCAGAAGCCGAAAAGCTGCTGAAAGAATTGAATTCTGCCAAAATCGTTGAGCCAAGCCAGATCCCTGCCGATATTGTCACTATGAATTCAATTGTCAAGATAAATTTCCTGAAGACAAACAAAGAGGTTAAGTTCCAGATTGTATACCCTGATCAGGCCAATATCAAGGAGAACAAGATTTCCATTTTTTCACCAATTGCAACTGCACTTATAGGATATAAAGTTTCGGATGAGATTGAATGGATCGTACCGTCGGGTCTTACAAAAATCCGTATTGAGGAAATTATTTATCAGCCCGAAGCAATGGGAGATTATGATCTGTAACCGGTATTTTCCGGGTCAATACATGTTAAACCTAAGCTGATTCTCTTTACTGGCAATCACTGTTTTTTTAATAATCTGAAAAGGAGTGCAAAAAACCGGGCGATATACAATAGTATATCGCATCTGCTTTATTTGAAAACATAGAATACCTTTGTCTTAACCGGGAAAATCGACAGACAGGTTTTCAGTTATTAGCAAATGAAATTTTGTTATCAAACAAAAAATCCTATAAACCCTACATGATACAAAATCACAAACAAGGATGAAAATATTATTCATGTGGATTCCATGTGGACCACTTAATCTTCAGTAGTATATAAATCTATTTTCACATGAAAAGAGTAACTTTAAGCGCATGCATTTTGTCGGTACTGTTTACCCTGTTCCTGCTAAATGATCTTAACGGGCAAACCGGTGACAAGGGAACCGTAGATAAACCTGATTACGGGAAAAACATTGTCTATACCCCTGCGCCCCCGCCGGAGACACCGCCGGAAGCCACCAATCTCGGCCAGCAGCCTGCTGATATGCTGAAACAGATTACCTATCTTGATTCACAGGTTGTGCCGGGTGCCTACTATGCAGAATGCTCATGGCTTTACAAAGCCTATCCTGATATTGTGTGGGTAACGGAGCATACCCATGATGCCGATGAGGTTTTTGGACTTTATGGCAGCGATCCCGACAATCCCAATGAGCTTAATGGTGAGATTGAGCCTTAACACCCTTGGGAACGTCATGTGATTACCAAAAGCTGTCTTATTTTTGTTCCCAAGGGTGTTAAGCATTGTCCGCTGAAGATACTCAGGGTTGACAAACCCATTTTCTTCTTTACGACAATGCCTGCGCATAAATATGCTTTTTAGGAACGTGAATAAATCTCAAGTTGTAACTTAACGGCGCTTCCTTTTCAGGGGCTCCGGCCTGCTTTCACCTCTGCCGGGGATATTTTTCCCCGGAATCTGAAGACTGATTACAACCATGACAGGATTCAGTGCGTCCTGATCGGTTTTTCCGGCTGTCACCCTGTGGAAAAACGTGACGCAGACCCGTACGTCCGTACAAAAATCCCTGGTTCTGTATTCATAGTTGCCAAGTTTTTCTAACGGCTTCCCGTGCCCCAAAGTCGGGGGTTAGATTTTATCTGCCGACTTCCGGCTCAACCATAGCAGGGATATTTTCTATTCTAGTTAACACAATATTGAGCTGTATCAGCGTCTGAAAAGACGAAACCGGCACAAAGGTTTTTTCGAAAGTAGGTCCTCAATCACGATATTAATAAAAAAATCATCTGACCATCTGAACGAACTGGTCAGGTTATTTGTTATTTTTGCGACTCTTTTCCGGAGAAATGAAAAGTGATGATAAACAGAAAGAAAATAAGGCTGAAGCAATAATAGCTGCTGCACAGAAAAGATTTGCGCTTTTTGGCATTGAAAAAACCCCGATGCGGGAAATAGCCAGGGATCTCAGAATTTCAAAAGCAGCTCTATATTACTACTTCCCTGATAAAGAAAGCCTTTATAAGAGTGTTCTTACAAGGGAGCATGATGAATTCCTGAGAATTCTTCACACTGAAATAGAAAATTCCAATGATCCGGTGGATAATCTCAGGAAATTTTCACAATCAAGGATTTCCTATTTCAGAAAGCTTAGTAATCTGGGCAGACTCACGCTGGATTCCTATGATCATCTGAAACCTGTTATTGCCAATCTGCTGGAAATATTCCGGGAGGAGGAAAAGAGGACACTGGTATTGATATTGGAAAAAGGCATCAGGCAGGATCTTTTCAGGATAGATGACACTTATAAAATTGCAACTCTTTTTCTTGATATTATTAGAGGACAGATCAAGCTGATCCTTTCAGGAAAGGATCTGCTGATGGCAGATGATGCAGAATTTACTCTTCTTTCTGAAAAGGTGAAAGACATGTCCGATGTTTTTATTAAAGGACTTTTATACAAATAATTTTAACAACCTCAGTAATTTTCACTCATATGAGACAGAAAAGCAATAAACATAATATAAAGATTTATATTCCATTGGGACTGGTAATTGTTATTGTGTTAACAGGCGCCTGGTTTTGGTACAGAGATTATTCTTCATTCATTTCAACTGATGATGCACATGTTGATGCTGATAATTCAGCAGTGAGTTCCAAAATTCCCGGCAGGATAGTATCCCTGTTTGCCGATGAGGGAGACCGTGTCAAAAAGGGACAGCTTCTGGCAGTACTTGACAGTACTGATCTGTCGGCACAGAAGGTGCAGGCACTGGCAGTGAAGAATCAGGCTCTTGTCAGCGTGTCGCAGTCGGGTTTTAAGCTTCATTCAGACCGACAGGGACTGAAAGTTGTGAAGATCAGCTATGAAAAGGCCTGGGAAGATTTTGAAAGGGCTGAACAACAGCTCGAAGGGGGCGTGATCACCCGGGAGCAATATGATCATGCCCTGAAAGCGAGCGAAGTGGCAGCTGCACAGGTTGAAGCTGCCAGGGCTCTTTTGTCTGTTTCGGAGGCACAGGTCAAATCTGCTTATGCAGCTGCAGTTACAGCCGACGCCCAGGTTAAGGTAATTGAGACCCAACTTGGAAATACCAGATTATACTCACCGTCAGACGGTGTCATTTCAAAAAGATGGCTTCTCCCCGGAGATATAATTCAGCCTGGACAGCCGGTGTTTACCGTTACTGATGACGGTAATAAATGGATATCAGCTTACCTTGAAGAAACGAAAATTGCAGAAATCCATCCCGGCCAGAGCGTCAGGTTTACAATTGACGCTTTTCCTCACAGGAAGTTCCATGGGAAGGTCTTTCGCATTGGTGCAAGTACTGCCTCTGTGTTTTCCCTGATCCCAGCAAACAATGCCTCAGGTAATTTCACAAAAGTAACGCAAAGAATACCAATCAGGATCTCAATTGATTCTGTTAGTAACGGCAATGAATTGCCATCAGACGGCATACTTTCAGGAATGTCTGCAATGGTCAAAATATCAAGAAAATAGAATGATAAAGCGACAGCCTCTGCTACATAGGATACGTGCCTTTTTCCGAAAGCCGGATTCAGTTATTCATCCGAAACATTTAAAATACAAATGGTTTATCCTTGGAAATGTCATGTTGGGAACATTCATGGCTGTCCTAGACGGTACTGTCGTCAATACAGGACTTCCGAAAATAATGGCTTCATTCGGGACCGGGCTCGACAAAGTACAGTGGATAATAACCGCATATATGCTGGCGATGGCGGTGATGCTTCCCACTTCCGGATGGCTGGCCGACAGGTTTGGATACAAAAGGATGTATTCTCTCGGACTGTCGGGCTTTACGAAACGATCATTTCTTTGCAGCATTTCACCAAATGAAGATATACTGATCGTTTCCAGGATTATTCAGGGTCTGGGCGCCGGTACGCTTCAGCCGCTCGGTATGGCTATAATAACCAGGGAGTTTCCTGTAAAACAACGGGGTCTGGCACTTGGATTCTGGGGTATTGCTGCCGCTGCATCAATATCATTTGGCCCAACCCTGGGAGGCTTCATAATCGACAATTTTTCATGGCCGCTGATATTCGGTATTAATATCCCCGTAGGAATAATCGCCATACTTTTTACAATTGTCATCCAGTCTGAATACAAACATCCTGCAAAGAGGAAATTTGACCTTATCGGATTTATTTCAATAACCATATTTCTACCTCTCACATTATTTGCATTGTCAGAGACCACTGCGGCTACAAATACTGCCGGTTGGCATGCTCCTTACATACTGCTTTGCGCTGCCATCGCCCTGATTGCACTTACTGTTTTTATAACTGCAGAACTGACGGCGGAAGATCCGATCATCGATCTAAGACTGGTGTTAAACCATAATTTCGGATTAGCACTTATTATTCTTGTATTTTTTAGCATCGGAATGTTCGGGAGTACCTTCCTTTTTCCGGTCTATCTGCAGAACTCCCTGGGTTATACTGCGCTGGAAGCCGGAGCGGTTTTTATACCGGTAGGTATAATTCAGGGAATTGTTGCACCAATCTCCGGGAGAATCTCAGACCGGATAAATCCGAAAATTCCAATAATTATCGGAATACTTCTGATGTCTTTCAGTTTTTACCTGAATTCGAAACTTTCCTATCTGAGCGAAATAAGATCCATAATGGTCTCATTGTATTTAAGAGGATTTGGAATGGGCCTGACTTTCACTGCTCTTAATACCGTGGCTCTTCTTGAGATACCGCGGGCAAAGATGGCACAGGCATCAGGTATCTCCAATTCAATCCGCCAGCTCGGCGGTAGCCTTGGGGTGGCACTTCTCGCCACTATGCTTACAGTCAGGACAATATATCACAATCAGCAGTTTGGAACAGCTCTGAATGCACGATCCCAGGCATATAATGTTACAACAGACAGGTTAAGATTTCATCTCCAGCATAATGCGGGAATCCCTCCTGTGAAAGTTGAATCTGCTGCATCTTCTCTCATCTTGTCCAATCTAAATAAACAGGCATATATAGAAGGAATTAATGATGATTTTCTGCTTTCAGGAATATTTACGCTGATTGGCGGAATACCTATATTTTTCATACGCACAAAAAAAAGCAATGCTCACAAAAACTTTACCCAGGAATAATATGATAAAAATACCGGCAATCGTTTGTTTAACCATCTGGCTTTTACCGGCAGGCATTAAAGCTGATAACCCTGAAAACCAGGTTGTCAGCAATGATTCATTGTCACTGGAAATATTAATAGAAGAGATTATAAAAAATCATCCTTCAGTAAAAGAGGCTGAAGAGACTCTGAAAAATGCAGATGCCAGAATCAGCCTGGCAAGAACAGGTTATTACCCGGTTATTGACGCTTCTGCAGGATTTTCCAACATTGGACCGGTATTGAAAATTGACATACCTCAGATTGGGGAAATGCAATTATTTCCTGAAAATAATTATTCGGGTGCTGTAAATTACAGGCAGATAATATATGATTTCGGCAGGACCAGGCAGAATGTTAAGCTTGAAACAGGGAATAAAACCATAAGCACCCAGACCCTGGAACTGGTAAAACAGAAAATGTCACTTGCCGCCATAAATGGTTACTACTCGATTTTATATCTGCAGGAAGCAGTAAAAATAAAAAATGAACAACTGGCGACCCTTGAAGAACATCTCAGGTATATCAGGGCAATGCAGGCCACAGGCTCCGCAACGGATTACCAGATTCTTTCAACCGAGGTCAGGATTTCTGCAGCCCAGAGTCAGAAAACTGATCTTCTGTATTCACTGACTGTCCAGCAGGCGTATATGGGTGCACTAATCGGGATAGAAAAATTTAAAAGGCCGGTCATGAAGGATCTTGGCATTGAACTTCCCTTAATAAATACCGGATCGTTACAGCAATATGCATTGCTTCACCGCGGCGAGATACTCATCAGTAAGGAAAATGCTTCTCTTGCAGAACTGCAATACCAGCTGTTAAGAACTGCAAACAAACCTCTCATAAGTATGACCATGGCGGGTGGAGTAAAAAACGGATATCAGCCTGACCTCAATACCCTGAGGGCCAATTATTCGGCTGCATTTGGTATTTCAATACCAATTTTTGACGGAATGAAGACAAGATATAAACTGAGACAAGCTCAATCGGTAATCAATAATGCCGGATATGAAACAGAAAACATCAGACGGAGCATTATTTCAGAAATACAGGAGGCACAATCGTACCTGGAGTCAGCGGCACAGAAGATTTCTCAGTCTGCCCTTCAGTTTGAACAGGCGAAGAAAGCCTATGAACTTGCTGGGATAAGCTTCCGGGCAGGTACAATCACAAACCTTGAAGTGCTTGATGCAAATACTGCAGTATCAGAAAGCAGGCTCATCCTTCTCAAATCAAGAATTGATTATGCAGCCGGGGTTTACAGGCTTAAGGCTGCACTTGGTGAGAAACTCTATTGAGTTTCTGCCTGGCAGCTGAATCCAGTTCTAATTCGTCATGACGTCTGCCCGTCACCGGATAGCGAACCGGCACAGCATTCATCCACCCCTGCAAACTGGCTCCTCGCTTCAAACACCCACCGGGTGTTTGCTTGCCGCTCGGCCCGGTGTTTGAGACCAGCGCGTCTACGCGGCCCTGCAGGCTGGCTGCTTGCTAAAAACACCCACCGGGTGTTTTTTTAACGCAACCCCCTGCCATCCGGGCATAACAGAGAGTGTGTATCAGGGTGAGTAAAAAAGAGAAGAGGGCGCTCCCGCCCTCGCACTCACTCTGTTTTTGTACCCGGAGCCGGGATCGAACCGGCACAGCATTGCTGCCACTGGTGTTTGAGACCAGCGCGTCTACCAATTCCGCCATCCGGGCATAATAAAAACCTGGTAGATAATATTGGATTACAAATCTATAAAAAGAACTCTGCCTTCTGAGGGGGGTGGCGGAATTGGTCACCGCTCATACCCGGTTCCTCGCTGCAAACACCCACCGGGTGTTTGCCTGTCGCTCGGCCCTGCCATCCGGGCATAAACCAATATGATCCGTTACTGGCAGGATAGCGAAAATAATAAAAACTTTTATCTTTTTACTTTTGCTTTCTGCCTTTTGACAAATCCAGCAGCTCAACCTTCCTGAACTCTACCGGGTGACTCTCTGCCTGCAGGCAGATATAGCCCTGGTTCAGCAGTGTCCCTTCGGGGACGGGATAATCCTCAGGAGCACCTCCGACCTGAGGCTTGAAATATGTCAGGACGGTGTCACCTTCAATAATGTGATGAATAACACTGTCGCCCAGAACGACGAATTCAGCCCTGACCCACACATCACCATGGTAGGTCCGGGAGCTGGAGTTGATGCAATGCTGTGTGATTAGCTCGCCATCCATTACGATATTGGTACCTGGTGTACAGACGTTTCCGGTTGAACGTTCGTTTATCCCGTC
>Ga0209311_1002794_pt1 | contig 12289 bp, 11 predicted proteins | sample AD_UKC045_MetaG_FD_184417 | JGI IMG/M metagenome (GOLD analysis project Ga0209311, IMG submission 184417) | Active sludge microbial communities of municipal wastewater-treating anaerobic digesters from USA - AD_UKC045_MetaG (SPAdes) (version 2) | ecosystem: Engineered > Bioreactor > Anaerobic >... | reverse complement strand
GATATGCCGGATCTCCGCCACCGTCCGGTTTTTATTGTCCGTCATGATTTCCACGATGACCGCCGCGCCGCCCGGTCCGTAGCCTTCGTAGGTAAATTCTTCATACGCGTTTGCGCCGTCGCCTCCGCCCGTGCCTTTCTTGATCGCCCTTTCGATATTGTCCTTGGGCATGTTTTCTTCCTTGGCCGCCATGACCGCCTGCCTCAAACGGGCATTGCCTTCTATGTCGCCGCCGCCCAAACGCGCCGCCAGCGTGATTTCCTTGATGATTTTAGTAAAGATCTTGCCGCGTTTGGCGTCAATCGCCCCTTTTTTTCTTTTGATGGTGCTCCATTTGGAATGGCCGGACATAGGGTACTCTCCTGAAAAAAAAGTTGATCTTGCATATTTTTTTGCCTCATAGCATAAGGCGATAAGCTTGTAAAGTTAATTACATATTCAAACCGGCATCAGGATTATGAGGACTGGCTGGAGCGGCTGGCGCCGCACGCGCCGACATCATTTTACCGGCATAACCGCACCGGCGAAGACAATGGCGACGCGCATCTGAAACGCCAGGTCATGGGAAGGGAAGTCGTCGTGGCCGTGACAAAAGGCAAGCTCGACTTCGGCCCCTGGGAGCAGATTTTTTACGGCGAATTCGACGGCGGCAGAAAGAAAAGAGCGCTGATCAAAATCATCGGGGAATAGGAAAGCCCTCCTTCAGGGACGGTCCGCCCGAATGACATTGGCAACGTCTTTTGCGCCGAGATAGAAAACCACGAGTTTGACCGGAACCTTTCCATGGTTGGTTCCGTTGTGCCTTAGGTTGACGACTTCGATAATCGCGTCCCCTTCCCTGAATTCCGCCGTCTTTCCTCCTTCGAAATCGACGGTCAGTTGCCCGGCCATGACATAGGCATAAACGGGCATGGGATGGCTGTGCCAGCCCGTGCTCGAGCCGGGCGCAATGTCCACCATCATGACGGTCACCTGAGGCCGGTCCGTGTCCAGATAATCGATCGGCTCCCCATTGCTCATCGTTTCCGCCTGAAGAATCACCCGGCTCTGCACACCGGTGTCATACTCCGCGGCCCAGGCCCACAGAGGCATCAGAATGAGCAAAATGATTCCTGTCCACACCCGATTTTTATACATTATCGATCATCCTTTCTGCTGACCGGCGACTCTTCCCTCTGATCCGCCGGAAAGCGTCCACTCGTACCGACGCGACAGCTTCCAAACAAAGCGCCGTGGCTTAAAGAAATTGCAGGACGTTCCAATAGCACCAGTCCAGCCTTTTGCGCCAGATCGATTTCCCCATCAAACTGCGCCCGGGACACGTGCAGTTTGGGCTCCGCCAGGAGGAAGCGGGCCGCAGGTTTGAGAGCGGCGCGCAACTGACGGAAAAACCGGTCCAGCCGGGGAACTTCATGCGCCATCCAGAAGGACAGAATGAAATCTACCGGCTCTCCCGAATAGATTTCGTCGGGCCGGGAAAGATAGAGCTCGATTTGGCCGCGCACTCCCGCCCGTTCGGCGCGTCTGACAATGCCCCGCAGCATCGATTCCTGAATATCGGCGGCGATGACTCTCCCGCCTGAACCTACAAGCCGGGCTATCGGAATCGTGAAATACCCGATGCCCGGCCCCACATCCAGCACCCTGTCCCCCGCCCCGACAAACGAACGGATGATCCGGTCCGGATTTTGAACCAGGCGGCGCAAACGGTTGTCAAACGTAAAGCAGAACCAGCGGGGACAAACCCCGTGCTCGCGAAAAAAAATAATATCGCCCAGTTTGCTCACGGCGCCTCCTGTCGTTTCCATCCCGCCGCCCGGAGTTCAGGCAACGGCAAGTCCCTTGCTTTTCAGATAGTCTTTGACATCCTGAATTTTGAGCAGCCGGAAATGAAAAACGGACGCAGCCAGCAGAACAGAAGCGCCTCCTTCCACAGCCGCTTCGTAAAAATCCTCCAGTTTTCCCGCGCCGCCGGACGCCACCACCGGCAGGCTGACAGCGGAGGAAATCGCTTTGGTGAAGGGAATATCGTATCCCGCCTTTGTGCCGTCTCCGTCCATGCTGGTGGGCAGGATCACGCCCGCGCCCAGTTCCTGGCATTTCCTTGCCCACGCCACGGCGTCCTTCGCAATGGGCAGCGTACCGCCGGAAACCACCAGTTCAAAGCCTGACGGCATCGCCGGATTTCTTTTGGCGTCGATGGCCACCGTAATTTTTTCCGGACCGAATTTTGCCGACGCCAGCTTGACCAGTTCGGGATTTTTCACCGCGGCGCTGTTCATGGACACTTTGCTCGCGCCCGCGCCCAGCACCATTTCGATGTCCTCCAGCGAGGAAATACCGCCGCCGACCGTCAGCGGAATGCTGATCTGGGCGGAAACCTTCTTCACCCATTCCAGCCGCGTTTTTCGGTTTTCGAGCGTGGCGGCAATGTCCAGCATGGCCAGTTCATCGGCCCCTTCCGCCTGATAAAATGCGGCATTCTCGACCGGATCACCCGCCTCACGAATGTCAACAAAATGAACTCCTTTTACCACCCTTCCGTTTTTCATATCCAGACAGGGCATAATTTTGATCGGCTCCATGAAAATCTCCTTTCCAACATAGATAATGGCGGCCTTGCCGTTAAACGGTGCTGTTTTCTAAACCGAACCTGCCAAATTTACAATCGAAATATTGAAGCTTGACCCGGGGCAGACTATTTTGTTTTTTTGATCTTAATGCTTGAAACGCGGGGGATTTTCATTTAAACAAGCAGCAACCTATTATACCGCAAAGGAGCCGTCAAAATGAAGATGAAGGAAATCAAAGCCAGCACCATGAATGTGGAAAAATTTATCGACGACAAGGTCCGGGACATCCGCAACGCCGTGGGCGACGGCCTCGCCGTCAACGCGCTCTCGGGCGGCGTGGACTCCTGCGTCGTCACCGCCCTGGGACACAAGGCGCTGGGCGACCGCCTCAAAACCTACATGATCGACAACGGCATCATGCGGGAAGGAGAACCGGCCAGGGTGCAGGCGGCCTTCAAAAGGCTGGGCATCCATGTGGAAGTCATCGACGCCTCCAAAGCCTTCTTTGCGGCCCTTAAGGGCCTGACCGATCCCGAGGGAAAAAGGGAAGCCATTACCCAGACTTTCTACAAAAACGTTTTCGGCAAACTCGTCGTCAAAAGCAAGGCTAAATATCTTCTGCAGGGCACCATTCTCACCGACGTGGACGAAACCGTCGCCGGCATCAAGCGCCAGCACAACGTTTTTGAACAACTGGGCATCGACCCGCAAAAAGCTTTCGGCTACAAAATTTTGGAGCCGCTGATCGAACTGCGCAAGGACGGCGTGCGCAAAGCCGGCTCGGGTCTGGGCCTGCCTTCCGCCATGTTCGACCGGATTCCTTTCCCGGGACCGGCGCTGGCCGCCCGCGTCATCGGCGAAATCACGCCCGCAAAAATCGCCCTGGTGAGGAAAGCGACCGCCATCACCGAAGCGGCGCTTAAAGACACGAAGGCGTTTCAGTACCTGGCAATCCTGCATGAAGACCGCGTGACCGGCATGCGCAATGGAAAGCGTGTCTTCGGCAATCAGATCGAAATCCGCTCCTGGGAAAGCACCGACGCGCGCAAGGCAAGGCCCTCCCGGCTGTCCTTTGACGTACTGGAAAAGATCGCCGCAAAAATCACCAAAGAGATTCCGGAAGTCGTCAGCGTCACCTACAACATCACGACCAAACCGACCTCCACCATTGAGGCCATTTAGCTCTATGGAACACGGCCCTGGCTGCCGAACATAAAAAAAGAGGGGGCAGGCCTCCCTGTCCCCTCTTCATGATCTGGATTGCTTTTCGCGTTTAGCGTTGCAGCCAGTAAAGCGCGTTCGTCGCGCCGCCTACAGCGCCCAGAGTCACGAGCTTGTTAAATTCTTTCTGGGTTTTCGGCCACCAGGCATAAAGAACGGATGGATCGGATTTGCCCTTGGTAACGGTCTGCACGGAGCACATGATGAGCATGCGCCCAGCATCAGTCAAGCCGTAAACCGCATTGGGATATTTATCGCCCAGCATCGGCGGATCGAGCGCCTTGGGGAAGGCAGCCCGGATTTTATATACGTCATCCACCGTGCCGGCAACGACAATCGCCCTGGCGAGCGCATGCATGCCGGTGTAGTTGAGCGCGCACTCCCAGGTCACCATGCGCTTGTAGGTCGAAGTATATTTTTTATCGAAGACCTTGGCGCCATCAAACGGAATGCTCACGACGCCGGCTGTGCCGATCAGGTCCCCCATGATCTTGGTACCTTTGAGCAGCACGGCGATATAATCCTGCTTGGCCTGGTCGACCAGCATGAAGCCGCCCTTGTAGCCCATGCTTCTGGCCTGTTCGATGACCAGCGCCGTGGTGGCGGAAGGCCCACCGATCAGCATGACGTCCGGTTTCGTGGCAATCGCGGCAGCCAGCTGGGAGGAAAAGTCGGTTTCCGTATAATAATTGGCCGGCTTGTCCGCAGTGATCACACCGCCTCGTTTTTGATAATATTCCTTGAAGCCGGTCCGCCACTCGTCGCCGTAAGCTCCGAGCGTGACCATCATAGCGCATTTTTTCCAGCCTTTTTTCAGGGCCCATTCAGCAAAAACCTGAACGTAGGTGGTAAAGTCAACTGTCGTGTCCACCATTAACTTGTTGCCCAACGTTTCGATCTTGGGCGTGCTGGTATAGGCCATCATAATGAACTCGTTGTCCTTTTCCTCGTTGATTTTCATCATGGGCGCTGTGGTATTGAAAACACCGTTGAAGACGGCAATGGCTTTGTTCTGCCTGAAACGGCGGGCGTTGTTCACCGCCTGCGTCGGATCGACCCGGTCATCGAGCTTGTCCAGTCTGAACGTATATTTCTTGCCCTTCACCGTAATACCGCCGGCCGCATTGAGCTCTTTTACAGCCATATCAACACCGTTAAAAATGTCCTGCCCGTATTCCGCCGCCGGTCCGGAAAGCGGTCCGGTGTACCCGATAACAATTTCATCAGCCCTGCTGTTGCCCGTCCAGGACATGATAAAAACGGCAGCAACCAAACAAATCAGCACCTTTACATACTTCATTATCAGTTCCTCCTCGTTGGTGTGTTTCTTGATCTTACGACGTCGGGAAAATGATGAGACCGTCTTCCCCTTCTCCCCTATTTGATTTTACAGTATGTTTGTTTTCTTAATGAGTTGCAGGGCGTTTGTCAATGACATAAATCGCTTGCAAGGGAATCACCGCGCGAAACGACCCTGGTTTTCTTCAGTATGCATAGGATATTATTGAATAAAAACGATAACCGCCATTCGCATAATATCTGCCGGTCAGTTTTTTCAGATGGAATAATTTTTCATGTGCCGGCGGCCGAATCGCCGCCGGCAACAAATGAGCGGACGTATCCCCTAGCCCGTCGCGATGCCGCCGTCGATGCTGATCGCCTGGCCGGTAATGCTGCGGGCTTCATAAGACGCCAGATAGGCCACCAGTCCTGCGATTTCAGAGGCCTCCTGAGGACGGCGCAGAGGGGTTACGGATCGGACACGCGCCTCAAAAATTTCCAGCAGGCTTTTGTCCGCCAGGGCCGGCTGCGAATCTTTGAGGGCCTGCGCCAGCTTCTCCCAGCCCGGCGTGAAAACATAGCCGGGGCAGACGGCGTTGACCGTAATATTGTAGCGCGCCAGCTCCCGGGCCAGGGTTTGTGTAAATCCGATGACTCCGGATTTAGCGGCACAGTATGCGCCCAGAAGCGGTTCTCCCTGTTTTCCCGAAATGGAAGACATATTGATGATGCGTCCCTGTTTTCTGGGAATCATGACCCTGGCGGCGGCGCGGCAGCAGAGGTAGGCGCTTTTCAGATTCATTTCCACCGTCTTGTCCCAGTCTTCAACCTCTGACCGGACCACCAGGTCAATTCCCGTGCCCCCGCCCACGTTGTTGACCAGAATATCGACGGCGCCGTAAATCTGAATGGTTTTCTCCATGAGCGCGTCAACCGCTCCCGGATTCGTTGCATCGCAGGCAACAGAAACGGCCTCCCCGCCCTGCGCCTGAATTGTTCCGGCAACTTTTTTTGCCACCTCCGGATCCAAATCCGCCACAACCACTTTCGCGCCTTCGGAAGCCAGACACAAAGCGATGGCCTCGCCGATGCCCTTGCCTCCGCCCGTTACAACAGCGCTTTTATCTTTGATCATCAGTTCCATAAATATTTCCCCCCTCGGAATTATTTTTATTGATCCTTCAATCGATGCAGGATGGTCGTGGTCCCTCTGCCGGCCATCAAGCTTTTCTTAAGGGGAAGGCGGCCGTTCCAGACGGTCCAGGATGATATCCAGAATCCTTTGCAGGCGGGGCCTGTCGATTTTTTCCCTGTCATCCTTGATTTGTTCCTCCATCGCCAGCTGAACCACGCCGCGGATCACCCAGGTGATGTATCCCGGATTGCCCGATTGAAATTCCCTTGAGGCAATGCCTTCCTCAATGATTCGTTTAATCGCCGCGTGAAATTTAACATGATAGGAGATGAAATCGCAATAAGGCGCGCTCTGAGACGGACCATAATAGATGGTAAACATGAGCCGAAAAAAATTTTTATCTTCTATGACGCGCTGAAAAATCTTGTCAACCAGGTCTTTCAACCGGTTTTTTGCGCTTTCGGATTTATGCGAATGCGACTCAAGCACTGAATCAATCTGAGCGCAGTGAATTTGCATCAATTCCATGTAAAGACCTTCCTTGTTGCCAAAATAATAATAAAGGGAAGGCGCGGTTATTCCAGCCGCATCGACGATTTCCCGCACCGTTGTCGCGGCATATCCTTTTTGAGCAAACAATGCGAGAGCTGCATCCAGAATCTGTTGCCGGGATTCGGACGGTGGGTTGTTTTTGAGTATCTTTTCCTTTTTGAGGGCCACTATTTATCCTTGACTTTAATTTTCACCTATTCTATCTAACATTTGTTATATAATCATCCGGCGCTTACTCTATTGGCAAAAGTCTTCTTTTGTCAATCATAATAAGAAAATAAATTGGGAGGAATTTTTTATGGAACGCATTTGGATGAAGAGTTGGCAAAAGGATATTCCTACAACATTGACCTTTGAACACGGCAAAAAACCGATTCACGAATATCTGAGAATCCGGGCCAAAGAAACCCCCGAAAAAACAGCCATCATCTTTTACGGACGCGAGATCAGCTACCGGGAATTGGACGAAGCGTCGGACCGGTTTGCCAACTACCTGCGCAAGCAGGGCGTAAAAAAAGGAGACCGTGTAGCCATCTTCATGGGCAATTGTCCCCAGTATGAAATTGCCCACTTCGGCACGCAGAAACTCGGCGCCATTGTTTGTCCCTGCTCCCCCTTGTTCAAGGAAATGGAGCTGACCTATGAATTAAATGATGCGGAAACGGAAGTGCTGGTTTCCTGGGATATCCTGATGCCCGTTGCCGGGAAAGTCATCGGCAACACCGGGGTCAAAAAGGTGGTGGTTACAAATCTCAACGACTACCTGCCTGCCGAACCAACCATACCGATTGTTGATATCATGAAGATTCCCGCCCAGAATATCCCCGGGACCGACAGTTTTATGGAAATTGTCACCCGGGGCGACAAAACACCTTCCCGAGTCGATATCGATCTGGATGAAGATATCGGACTTTTCCAATATACCGGCGGCACCACCGGCCTGCCCAAGGGTTCCATGCTGAGTTATTATGCCGCATTGTTCAAAACGGCCTGCGTCTGCGCCATTACCGGAATGACCCGGGATACCATCAGCCTTGTATCGATGCCCGTCTTCCATATTGCCGGTATGGTCGCAGGCATGAACAGTTGTATATATGCCGGCGCCACACAGATCCTGTTCACCCAGTTCGACGTAAAAGCCACGATGGAGGCCATTCAGCGATACAAGGCAAATTTCTGGTACAGCGCCGTCCCGATGAACGTCGGAATTATGATGCATCCTGACGGCAAAAATTACAATTTGAGCAGCATAAAATTATGTCTGACATCATCCTTTGGAATCATCCTCACGGAAGAAATATCGCGCCAGTGGGCCGCTTTTACGGGCGGAGGAATTCTGCTGGAAGGCGCTTACGGTCTGAGCGAAACACACACGGCGGATACTTATGTTCCCCGGGACAAAGTCAAATACGGCACGATGGGAATCCCCGGCTTTGAAGCCGATTTCAAGATTGTCGACATCAGTGACCGATCAAAGGAAATGCCGATCGGAGAGTCCGGAGAAATTATTCTGAAAACTCCCGCCGCTTTTAAAGGTTACTGGAAAAAACCGGAAGAAACCAAAAATACACTCATTGACGGATGGGTTTACACAGGCGATGTCGGCCGCTTTGATGAAGACGGATTTTTATACCTGATCGGCCGGGCCAAGGAAATGATCAAGGTTTCAGGTTTCTCCGTCTATCCGGAGGAAGTCGAATTCATGCTTAATAAATATCCCGGTGTTGCTCAATCCGCCGTTATCGGCATTCCCGATCCGAAAAAAATGGAAGTTGTCAAAGCCTTCATCGTGATGCAACCGGGCAAAACGGCCACGGAAGATGAAATTAAGGCCTGGGCCAAGCAAAACATGTCCGCCTATAAAGTGCCGGCCAGCATTGAATTTCGAACATCGCTGCCTCTTCTGGGCACAGGCAAGATCCTGCGTCGCGCATTGAAAGAAGAATCAACGAAATAACCCGGGCCTGTTTATGGTTGCGCCGGGGATAAAGTCCTGGAATGCTGTTCCTATTCCAAAGACAATATCCCCGGCAGGCTTTCACAAAAATATGGAAATAAAATATAGATCATTATGGCATCCAATCAACTTGGATGAAATCATCCGTTTTACCTGACACCAGAAATCGGAAACATCAACGCTGTAAAAATTACAGCGTTGATAAAATATAGGGAGCATAAATAACATGACAAAAGACAACCCAATAGATGAGACATTGGCAAAACCCGCCCGAGCAAAACAAACCGAAAGCAACCCGATCCGCCCGGAACTTGCCGAAGCTATCCGCAGGCATTCCTTCGGACTGGATGAAAACCGGCCGGATGCCGTGGCCAAGAGGAGTCAGAAAAATCAGCGCACGGCGCGCGCCAACGTCATGGATCTCTGCGATGACGGAAGTTTCATCGAATACGGCGCGCTGGCGATGGCCGCGCAGCGGGGCCGCCGTTCCGTTGACGACCTGATCGCCAAAACACCGGCCGACGGTTTGATCGCCGGCGTCGCCACGGTAAACGGCGAACTTTATCCCGAAGACAAAGCCCGCTGCATGATCATGGCCTATGACTACACCGTGCTGGCCGGAACCCAGGGATATTTCAACCACAAGAAAATGGACCGTATGCTGAAACTGGCCCATGAACAAAAGCTGCCGCTGATCTTTTTCGGCGAAGGCGGCGGCGGAAGACCCGGCGACGTTGACGCGATGGGCGTGATGGTCGCGGGACTGGATCTGGGCACGTTCGGTTCTTTTGCCAGGCTCAGCGGACATGTTCCGGTCGTCGGCATTGTTTCCGGCCCCTGCTTCGCGGGAAACGCCGCGCTTCTGGGCTGCTGTGACGTAATCATCTCCACAAAAAATTCCAACATCGGCATGGGCGGTCCGGTAATGATCGAAGGCGGCGGACTGGGAGTCTTCAAACCCGAAGATATCGGACCGATGGACGTTCAGACGCAGAACGGCGTGGTGGATATTGAAGTCGCCGACGACATCGAGGCCGTCGCCGTGGCCAAAAAATATATTTCCTTTTTTCAGGGCCCGCTCCCCTCATGGACGGCGGGCGATCCGCTCAAACTTCGCGAGCTGATTCCGGAAAGCCGCAAACGCGCCTATAATGTGCGCAACGTCATCAAAGCGATCGCGGATACGGATTCCTTCATCGAATTGCGGCCCCGGTTCGGCCCCGGCATGGTCACGGGACTGCTGCGCATCGAAGGGCGTCCATTCGGCGTAATCGCCAACAATTCCATGCACATGGCCGGCGCCATTGAAGCCGAAGGCGCGGACAAGGCCGCGCGCCTCATGATGCTGTGCAACGCGCACGGACTGCCGATTCTGTCGCTGTGCGACACACCGGGCTTCATGGTTGGTCCCGAAATTGAAAAACGGGCGCAGGTCCGCCATGTCTGCCGGATGTTTGTCGTCGGTTCGCATGTCACGGTACCTTACTTTACGGTCATCCTGCGCCGGGGCTACGGCCTCGGCGTCATGGCAATGGCCAAGGGCGGGTTCCATGAATCTTTCTTCAGCGTATCCTGGCCGACGGGAGAATTCGGCGGAATGGGACTGGAAGGAGCCGTCAAAGCCGGTTTCAAAAAAGAACTGGCGGCCATTGAGGATCCGCAGAAGCGCGAAGAATTCTACGAAACCCTTGTGGCGCAGCTCTACGAAATCGGCAAAGCCATCAACATGGCCGCGCACCTCGAAATCGACGCCGTCATCGATCCTGCGGACACCCGCCAGTGGATCATGAGGGGACTCAAATCCACGGCCGCACGGCAACCGGCGGATGCCTGTCATTCATTTGTCGACCCGTGGTGATGCCATAAAACTCCACATGCAGGGAACGGTCGCGCCACCAGCATGGGTGATCGCGACCGTTCCCTGCGCGACGGGGATCACCCTTCTCACCGGTATTCATCCTGTGCCAGCGGATTGCGGTGAAATTTTTACCGTCCCAATTCTTCGTAGAGCATCATCACCGTATTCACATACACACGGCTGCGATTGTAATGCCAGATCGCCCTGCGTTTTTGTTCAACGGAGGCTTCCTCTTTCCAGCCGAATTTTCTGAGATAATGCCCCATGCTGAACTTGGCATCCGTCATGTTCGAGGGATCGGCCATGCCGTCTCCATCGCCGTCCATTCCGAAAATCCAAAAAGACGAGGGAATAAACTGCGCCGGGCCCATCGCGCCGGCAAAAGACCCGGAAATGCTTAACGGATCGATCTCCAGGTTATCGGCGATCTGGGCCAGATGATAAAGCTCCCGCACCGCCCACTTCGCTTTTTTTTTCGCCCGGGCGGCCGTCGCGTCATCCCGAATCTGTGGATAAGCGTCCGCATAGCGGCTCTGAATTTCCTTCCAATAGGCCGGATCCAGCACAAAAGCCAGATTGGCGTAAGCGTTGACCACGTTATAAGACATGGGATAGGTCCCCAGCCGTGATTCAACGATGAGAATCGCTGTGATGATCCTCGGCGACGCGCCGAAGCGCTGTTCCACGGCGGACAAAACAGCCGCGTTTTCTTTCATAAAATCCCTGCCCCGTTCAATCTGACGGGGATCAATATCCATCACGTCAGGCTTCTGCCCGGACCCCCTGGGTTTGGAAAAGAAAAGATTTTTTAGAACAATATCCGGGCTGACGGATACGCGGTTGTCCTGCATGATGCTGCGCACTTTCACAGGATCAAGCCCCTCGGCAACCAGCAGTCCCTCGACAAACGGTCTTGGATCATCGCCGGCCGCTGCCGGGAGCGAAAGCCAGATCAGAAAAAAAATAATGAAAACAAAACAAGGGCCGTGCCTTTTCACGCATTCACCTCTGCGTTTTTTCTTGCCATTGATGACGCATTTTACCCTTTCGCCCCGGCGGAATGCAAGCGAATTTCTTCTTGATATCAATGCATTAGCAATGCCCGCGGCAGTCCGGAGAAAATATCGTCGGGCCGGCTGAATTGTGTTGACAAAAAGGAGCATTTTGTCTATAAGTCTCAACCTTAACGTTAACGAAGGATAAGATTATGTACGCAATCATAAAAACAGGAGCCAAACAACACAAAGTCAGCGAGGGCGATGTATTATCGGTTGAAAAACTGCCCGGTGAAAAAGGGGCCGAAATTGTTTTTAATGAAGTTTTGATGGTATCGGACGAGGCCGATGTGAAAATCGGCAAACCTTTCGTTGAGGGCGCCAAAGTCATCGGCGAAGTGGTCGCCCAGACTAAAGCCCCGAAGCTGATCATCGGCAAATACAAGAAGCGCAAGGGATTTCGTAAGAAAACCGGCCATCGTCAGGCATTGACCAGCATGAAAATCAAGAAGATTTCGATATAAGCGGAGGATATCATGGCACATAAAAAAGGTCAGGGAAGCTCCCGCAACGGTAGAGACTCCAATTCACAGCGGCGCGGCGTCAAAGTGTACGGCGGCCAGAATATCCACGCGGGTTCCATTATCGTGCGGCAGGTCGGAACAAAAATTCACCCCGGCAACAACGTCGGCATCGGCAAGGATTTCACGTTGTATT
>Ga0209311_1002788_pt1 | contig 12310 bp, 9 predicted proteins | sample AD_UKC045_MetaG_FD_184417 | JGI IMG/M metagenome (GOLD analysis project Ga0209311, IMG submission 184417) | Active sludge microbial communities of municipal wastewater-treating anaerobic digesters from USA - AD_UKC045_MetaG (SPAdes) (version 2) | ecosystem: Engineered > Bioreactor > Anaerobic >... | reverse complement strand
ACCACCTTTTTAACGCCGAGCTCGCGAAGCTCGACCATCACGATTTCCGTGGACCCGCCTCCTATTCCGGTGGAACACACGCCGAATCTTTTTCCGTGATAGGTCCCGACGGCTAAGGAAAACTCACGGTTCTCGTTAAGAGTGGTAAAAGTGTCCGACAACTCTTCAAATAACTTGAGCCGGCCTGGATCGCCGGGCAAAAAGAAGAGATCCGGCACGTCCGCCTCGATCGGCAGTTTTAGGTGAGGGAGCAGTCCCCCCTCCAGCGGGTTATCCGCGATCGGACTCAACCTCTCCCCATTCATTAAGTTCCCTCCGTAAAAGCCACTCTCGACTCGTGCCAGAACAGCAGCCTCTTTTCGACCAGTTCAATGCTCCAGTAAAGAATCAGACCCAGAAAAGTCGTCGCCAGGATCGCGGACATCAGCAGATTCGCGTCATACAGGGAACTCGCGTACACGAGAAGGTAACCCAGCCCTTGATCTCCGGCCATCCATTCCGATACAATCGCCCCGATGACGGACTGGACCATCGCGATCTTCAGACCCGCCATAATCTGGGGTGTGGCCATCGGTATTTTCATCTTGAGTACGCGGCTTCTTTCGGAAGCGTGAAGAATGGTCATCAGATTTTCGTAGTCTTCGGGAATCGAACGCATCCCGAGGATGGTGTTGATCATCACGGGGAAGAAAGCGGACAACACGATTAAAAGGAGTTTTGAAGGCATTCCCAACCCGAACCAGATCACAAAAAGCGGGATGAGAGAAACCTTCGGCGTCGCTTGTATCAACATCACGTAGGGAGAGATGATCTCTTCGAAGACTCTCGAACGCGCGGAAAAGTACCCGGCGATAAACCCCAACCCGGAACCGATACCAAAACCGATTATTATCGTATAAAGCGTGACCCATCCTTCGGCAAAGAAGGTCCCGTCCCTAATCAGCGAAACAAAGCTCTGCGCGACTGCTTCCGGAGGAGGCAGTATGAACGCGGGGACGTTATTCAATGTAACGTACCCTTTCCAAAACCCAATAAAAACGAACAAAAAGACAATGGACAGTATCACGATAAAGATTTTTTTACCCATCCCGGTCACCTAAACGCTATTTCAGTAACTCTCGGAGTTCTTTGACGCTCGCATAAAACTCCGGAGTCAATTTCACATCTTCGTTCCGAGGCCTTGGAAGGTTTACCGACACTTCCTTGATAACCCTTCCAGGTTTCGTCCCCATCACGATGATGCGGTCAGAAAGATATACGGCTTCACTGATACTATGGGTCACGAATAGAACCGTCTTGCGCGTGGATTCCCAAATCTCGAGCAACACGTTGTTGAGGTTGTCCCTTGTGATCGCGTCCAAAGCGCCGAAGGGTTCATCCATGAGGAGAATCGGGGGATTGTAGGATAATGCTCGAACGATCGAAACCCGCTGTTTCATCCCTCCGGACAACTGCCGCGGGTAAGAGGACTCGAACCCGTTTAGTTTCGCTAATCCGAAAAGCTCTTTCACACGCGCTTCATCAGCCTTTTCCTTGCTTCCCATAATCTCGAACGGGAAAAGGGCATTGTCAAAAGCGGTTCGCCACGGCAGCAAGACTGAATCCTGAAAGACGAAACCGAACGGGGGCGCTTTTTTGGCGCCGGTTTCCGAGATCGAAACGGCGCCGGAGCTCGCGGGCAACAACCCTGAGATGATCTTCAACAGAGTCGACTTCCCGCATCCGGAAGGCCCGAGCAGAGAAACGAACTCGCCTTTGGATACAGTGAAAGAAACGGATTCCAAAGCGGAAAACTCTTTGCGCTCTTTCTTGGTCCCGCTCGTAAATATTTTCCTTACGTTCTTCACATCCACGATGATTTCGCTCATAGCCAACCTCGTTTATATTAGACTTTTTATCGCGTGCGCGGACTTCTTCAAAGCCTCGACGATCCGAACCCGAGTCTGGTTATTGGAAAACCGCGTCCCCGGCGCGATCGCCGTTATGCTCACCTTCACTTCTTTGTCTTCGTTGAAAACCGGAACCGCCAAAGCCTGCAACCCCGGTTCGTACTCATTGTCACAGAAGGCATACCCTTCTTCTCGAATCAATTCCAAGCGCTTTTGGAGGTTCTCGGAGGAACAGTGGCCGGCATAAGGATCGGGTTGCGACATCGCGCGCGTGACCAACTCTGCCACCAGGCCAAAATCATTAAAGGCCGCGATCGCTAATCCCGCAGCGGTACAATGTACGGGAAGGTACACGCCGGGATGGGCTCGGAAACTAAAAACCCGTTTGCTTTCAACGGTTAAAACCGAAGCAATCCCCTCATGGGTGAGTTCGCTCAGAAAGACGGTTTCATTCGTCGCATCCCGCAATTCGGACATAACGGTTCGCAAGCTGTCGACGTGCGTCTTCTTGAGAATTTCCTGAACTAACGGAACGATGGCGAGGCAAAGACGGTATCTTTTCACGTCTTCCTGTTTCACCAGGACATTGCACTCGATCAATTCGTTCAGGATACGATGGGTGGTCGACATCGGAAAGCCGGTTTCTTCCGATACCGCTTGGACCGTCCCCTCTCCGTTTTCCATTCTCGCGATCGAATTAATCACCTTGAACGCTTTGTGGAGATAGCTCATATTCCACCTCGTGGAATTAGTATTCCGTATACCGGAATGATTATACTCCGAGAAAAAACGGGGGTCAAATCCGAATTTCGGGATTGCATAGCAAATGTATCCGTATTACTTCCTATATCGAATATATCTTCTCGTTTTTAACGAGTTTTCGTGCGGGCACAATAATGAGGTGGATTAAGAAAATGAAAAAAGAGAGGAGGATAATTTTCCATAAGCATGTGGAAAAAACCATGGGGACGTTTCGTGTCGCTGTTTGAAGAGAAACTGCTTCAATCTCGGAAAGCCCAAGGAGGGAAGGCGGTGTGTTTCTAAGGAAACACAATGCGGGTTGATGGATGGAAACCAGAAACGTAAAGTACATATTCGGCGCCGGGTTCTCTAAAAAGGAGGGCAGAAGAAGGTAGACCAATGGATTCACGAGGCCTCTTTACCCTTAAGCGTTCAGTATAAATTATTCCACGCAAAATCTGATGAGTGGACTAAAAATCGCGCGATCGATTCCGGCCATGTTTCTTACGTACACCCCATGACTTGCCACACACGATTTCTATTACCTACCCTCATAACGTGTTATAATGGAGATAGGGATCTTTCGAAACCTGACCTCAAGGGGGTACCGTCTTGAAAAGACTCCAAACGGTTTTTATTTGTATGATTCTGTTCGTTGCGTTCGTCTTCGCTTGCAGCAGCTTTTCGAGCAACGGGGAGCGGATGATACGGGGGATGAACTTCGATTTTTCGGGAAATCTGCCCCTAACCTTTCGCGTTTCTTCTCAGCCGAACGGAAAAACGCTGATCGCCTATTTTTTGTACCAAAACGTAGACTGTTACTTTTTAGGTGTGAATCAAAGAGGCCATTTTTGTACCTTCCAAATGGTTCCCAACCGGTATGCCTCACGAACTCAGGGAAAAACCGACCTTAGCCTGTTTTCGTTTTGGGAAGACGCGTTAAAAAACTTACCGGATTATTCGGAGTTCGAAGAAATCTTGTCGACACGACGGTTAAAGTGCGAAGCAGGCTGGTCTTTGCATAGCCTCATGGCCGACGCATTTGGCAACACGTACATCCTCGAAGCGGGCGAAAAGGACAATCTTATAACCCGACAGGAACAATCGGCGATCGCTTTGACGAATTTCTATCTTTACGATTATCTGCAAATCCCGCCACGAAAGATCGGATCAGGATTCGAGCGCTACAACAGCATCTTGAAAAAAATCTCCGAGATCGGGGAAATCGCGAATATTGATGACGCTTTCGACGTTCTCGAAACCGCGCTTCAAACGGGCGAAGTCCGTTCTGAACTGATCGCTGTCTTTAACGCTTCCGAACCGGTTCTCTATATCGCGCTCGATGCCGATCTATCTAAGATATGGAAAGTCGATTTCCTGAACGAAACAGTATGCGATTATCGGGGTTTCGAATCCCCGTTTTTCCTGGATTTTTCGCAAACACATCAGTTTTCGGAAAAAGAGCTGAGTTCGTTATTCGATAAGAAGTAGCGACCAGTAAAATAAAAAATGGAATCAGGAATGTGCGACAGAACAACTTTAACGGAGACCTTTTATAACTGTACCGTTTTTCCGAACAGGGAGGGCGATTGCGCTCTTTTTATAAAAAAGTGGGCTGATGAACCCCGCTAATAGAACGGAACTATTTCTACCGAACAGCTGATCGCGAAAATCCGGTACGAGTGAGAGAAAATTATAACACGGAGTAATCTTGCGCCTATCCGATTTTTCGACGTACCCCTCTTTCTCTAAAACGTGAGATGTAAATGAGTCGTCTTTATTCTCCTTCTTTGTATAAATCATTAAGTGCCCGTGCCAGGTTTTTAATACTTTCAATTCCGTCTTGACCTGATAAGATAGCAATATCGTATTTCTGAGCGATTTTTATATCTTCGAAAGAAAGATAATTCCCATGTACAAATATCTCTTTTATCTGACTTTCATCATCAAGGAATTCTCTTTCATCAGGGTTCTGACTTTCCATAAGAAAAGCATGAAAAGCCTTTTCGATAATCGGCTTTGATTTCTTCTGAATAGATTCTACACAGGAAAGTATCTCATTGATTTTTCCTTCAAGACTTTCTTTGTTTTTGTAGAAAATATTCCCGTTTGAATGGGCCGTATCATTCCTTTCTTTGACGATTTTTGTAAATTTGCCAATATCAGAATTATCAAGCCCAATCAGTTTTAGAAACCGAAAGACAGTGCTTTCATTCACCTGCCATAATGCAAACGGTGTTTTTGCATCCAGCAATTCCTTTTCCATATCTTTACTGAATCCGACCATTGCCTTTTGAAAATCCTCAGTACAATTCTCCATTATCTGCCAAATTTCGAAGTATACAAAACACATGAAGAGCATGTGATACGACAAAAAAGCAAAAGGGTATTTTCCAGCGTTATAATTGGTCAGAAAAGCGTCCCACAGAAACTCAACATACTCTTTATCGGTCGGGTTCTTGTAGGAAACCGGAAGATACTCAAATATTCTTTGCGATTCTTCCATACTACTCTTCCCAGACCTTATCAATGACGCGCTTAATTTTTTCTTCGTAGGTTTTGACTAGCTCCCGGCAGCCATCGATGACTTTACGTTCCGCTTCGATTTTGGCGATGATTTCTTGCTGTACTTCAATGTTTGGGAATGGAATAAGCAAACTATTCAATGCTGCTTGATTTAGCTTCGGTTGAGCCATTCCCGTGATGTGCTTTTCTAAGCTTATGCCGTTTAAATATGTTTCAACAAACTTTTGGGTGTTCATATTTTGAAATCTTAAAATATGAGCGTGATTATTAACCCAGTTTTTGCCACTAATTGAGAATGCAATTGGGGTAACTCGGGCAAGCAGATTAGCTCCATCTTCTGAAACGAGAAGAAAATCACCTTCGAATAAAAAATCTTCCACATAATCAACAATACCAGATGCTCCATAATATGGATATGGGCCAGGCTTTCGCTCAGATTTTTCTACTGGTCGCCTTTTACTGTCGTGGTTTTCACACACATCCCCCAACTTCACCATCGGCCATTCCGGGTCAATATCAATCTGCGGTTTCCACGAATCAACAACCTGACGGCAACCGTCAATCAGCTTCTGATAGCCTTCAATCTCGGCAACAATTTCGCGTTGGACTTCAAGAGGCGGGAGGGGGATTTTCAGCTCTTTTAACTTTGAATAATGTCGTTTATATCCATCGGACTCTATTGGGTTATTTTTTAAGAAATAATAGAAATACTTTGGTATAAATTCTTCGTGCGGAGACAGTATCTTTATACCATCTGCCCCTTGCGCAAATAAAAAATCAATATATTTAACAGCACAGGTATGGTCACCAAAAATAATATATGGGGTTAATGGATTAATTATCGCAGCGTCATCATTTGTGTAGCCTGTTATAAAATCCTGAGATTGGTCAACAATTGGGATTTTCCCTTCCGGCAAATATTCAGATGTTTGTAACTTCTTCGGAGGTGTAATTATATCAACAGCATCAGCTAAGACAACTTCTGGATATTTCTGTTTAGGTTTACCAACAACGATCCGATATCTATCCGCAGTAAAATTATATGCCCCTTTCTCTGCCAGCTTTTCTTTCTTTACCAGCAACGCACCGCAGGGTTTTTCATCAGTAATAAACGGTTCGGGCTTTCCATTCCTTACCGCAGTTACATAGTCTTTAATCACATTCACCGCGTCGGGTAAATCATTCTTTTCAATTTCCCGCCTCTGTGCCCCAAGACCAAAACCGTCATTATCAATTTTTACAAATAGAATAGAGTCCGTTTTTTTCCCAAGCTGTTTGTCCATCAACAGAATTGAAGTCTTTACGCCGGAATAAGGGTTGAAGATTCCGGCTGGAAGTGAGACAACCGCATACAGATGATTTTCAAGCAGCATTTTCCGAAGCGCTTTATATGCCGTTGCACTCTGAAAAATTATCCCCTCCGGCACAATGACCGCCGCTCTTCCGGTTGGTGTAAGGTGTTCGGCAATATAATCCACAAACAAAACTTCGCTTCTGTTACTTTGCACACTGAACTTTTTATGAGGTTTGATGCCTCCCTTCGGTGTCATAAATGGCGGATTGGCAAGGATCACATCGGCGTATTCATTCCAGCGTTCTTCACTGGTCAGGGTGTCGTATTCCATAATCTGAGGCTGGACAAAGCCATGCAGATACATATTTACAAGTGAAAGCCGCACCATATCCGGTGAAATATCATAGCCCTCGAAATTGGTCAGAAGTTTCTTCCGTTCTTCCGTGTTGAGCAAGTCACCCGGAACTTTTTTACAGTTTCCTTTGAGTATGTGTTTGTATGATGAAATAAGAAAACCCGCGGTACCGCAGGCGGGATCTAATACAGTCTCGTGCTTTTGAGGGTTTACAACCTGAACCATAAAATCAATAATATGCCGAGGTGTTCGAAATTGACCTGCGTCACCCTGACTTCCGAGAACCGAAAGCAGATACTCAAACGCATCGCCCAGCCTTTCAGAATGGTCATAGGAAAATTCATTGATGGTTTTTAAGAACAGTTTCAAAGTTTCCGGGTCACGGTACGGCAGATACGCATTCTTAAAAATATCCCGAAAAAGCTGCGGAATGTTTGGGTTCTGGTTGAGCTTTACAATCGCCTCGCCGTAAAGCCCGAGCATTTCATGGCCGCCGATACGAGGGTCGAATATCTTGCTCCATGCGTAGCGTTCATAATCGCCGGTAAAAAAGCTGGCTTTTCCTCCAAGTTCAACTGCTTCCTTATCCATATCATCCATGAACTTATACACAAGAGCAATGGTAATCTGCTCCACCTGACTTTTGGGGTCAGGAACTTTGCCAACAAGTATATCGCGGGCAGTATCAATTCTTCGTTTGGTTTCGTTGTCTAGCATTATGTAAGCCTCTTAATTGAACTGTTGGCGATCAGCGTTTTCATTTGAATTATGGCTACTTCATTTAGTTTTACAAGCCGTTCGCTCTGAGGCAGTTCCTGCCTGATTAGTACTGCATTGATGCTTTCAAGATTGGTTAAAATAACGAGCTGTTCAAGTGTCGCATAATCGCGGATATTTCCTTCTTTATCAGGATTTTCATCCCGCCATTTTTTTGCTGTTTTTCCAAAAAGCGCAACATTGAGCATATCGGCTTCCGAAGCATAAATTATAGATGTTTGGTTTTTTATAATTATTGGTGGAATAAGCGTTTCTTTTATTGCATCGGTATGAATTGAATAATTAATCTTTGCAAGTGTTCGCTGTAAATTCCATTCAAGTTTTTTTGTAGACATCTCTTCAATTTTTAATCTTTGGAACTCGGTAATAAGGTATAACTTAAATTCCGAGCTTATCCATGAAGCGAACTCAAAGGCAATATCTTTATGAGCAAAAGTACCGCCGTATCTGCCTGATTTTGAAATAATACCAATTGCATTTGTTGATTCTATCCATCTTTGAGGCGAAAGGACAAAATAGTTGCTGCCTGCTTCATTTCTAAACCTCTCGAAATCGATAGGTTTAAAATCAGGATTGTTGATTTTTTCCCAAAGTCCAATAAATTCAATCGTACTTCTATTACGCATCCAGTTATTGATAATTGAAAATGGCTCAAGAGAATTTTTGTATTTAGCAATATCAGTAAGTGAAATATAGTCATCCTGTTCTTTAGAAAAGAAAGAAACTTCGTTTCCTTCAACAATTATTTTTTTTGTCTTATTCATCTATTCTCAAACTCCTATTAAGCCACGAATTTATTCAGCGGTACGAAGTCTTTTATGTATTCCGGTATCAACTTACGCAGTTCCGACGGCAGCTTCTTGAATGCCTCGCCGTAGGGAGTTACATTTAAATAGGCAAAGTTGCCTTTGTCAATTATATCCCTAAAGTCGATATCAAGTATGTATGCTTTAAAAACGGTTTTTGCATAGGAAAAATACTCTTCTTTAGGCAGATAGCGGCTGTCAAACTTGTCAAATTCTTCATCGAGTAATTCATTTTTTGTTTTGAAGTAAGGAATCATACCGAAGATTTTTTCAACAATCTCACGCATTGTGATACGCCGGTCAGTGTGAACCGATGTACGGAGTTTATCAAGAGTGTAATATTCTTCTGGTTTATTAAAAATGTTTGTCTCAATGTAGTTTAATAATTCATCCCATTTTCCAGCTTCCGCCTGTTCCTTTAAAAATGGATGTTCAATAATAGTTTTCTCGAACTTTTCAAAATACATCCGGTCAATTTTCATTCCGTCTGCGCCAATTGCCAAATGATCTAATCTGGTTATGCGGTCTTGCCGGGAACTGTCATAACCATAAATGCCCGATGGTTCATGAACTTCTGATGCGTTTGAATCGCCCGTTCCTTTTTTTGGTAGTTTTAGAACTTCATCATAGTTAAACTTTTCTTCGAAATATTCACAGTTTGCAAAGAAATCAAACATTTTGTAGTTTTCTTTTTGTTTTTCTCCAATCTGCGATTTCATTTTCGGATCAATGAGTTCTTCAGTGAAATTATGTTTTCTGGTTCCTCTTCCTTTAATTTGGATAAAATCGGTTGGGGAAAATATCGGTCGCATTAAACAAATATTGAGAATATCCGGGCAATCATAGCCGGTTGTCATCATCCCGACAGTTACACAAACACGGGTTTTACTGGTTTTGTAGGATGGATTAAAATTCCCGGTCCCGGAAAGTCGGTTGTTTGTAAAGTTGATCGTGAACTGTTGAGCGTCGGCAATTCGTGATGTTATTTGGATAGCAAAATCGGACTTGTATTTATCCGGAAACAGTTGATCAGCCATTTCATTGAGAATCTGGGTGACTTTCGCCGCATGATTTTGCGAAACGCAAAACACAATTGTTTTTCCAATCTCACCGGTAATCGGGTCTATATAAGCATTATCTAAAAAAGCTTTGCAAAAAGCTTTGTTTGTATTTTCTGAAAAGAATTTTTTCTCGAAATCTTTCTGAATATAGGTCTCTTCAACCTCTTCTCCATCATCATTTTGGGTAGTTATTGAATATCCTTGGTAAGAAAGAAGCTGTGTCGTAATTTCTGTTCTTGCATCAACAACTACAGGATTTACAAGAAAACCTTCTTTGACACCTTCAACAAGTGAATAGCGGAATGTAGGCTCTCCGTTTTCACATCCAAATGTTTTATATGAATCAAGCAATAAGCGACGTTCCAATTCGCGCGGGTCATTCTCACCAAGATCAGCTGTGTCGATATGTTTAAGGTAATCTTTTGGTGTCGCGGTAAGGCCAAGTTTATACCCGATGAAATATTCAAAAACAGCCCGGTTGTTTCCGCCGATACTGCGGTGCGCTTCATCGGATATTAACAGATCAAAATCATCCGGCGCGAAAAGTCTTTTATATCTGTTCTTTGACAAAAAGGTCTGAACCGTTGAAACAACAATTTCCGCTTTACGCCAGTCATCCCGGCTTTCCTTGTAAATAACCGTTTTATAGTCATTCTTGAGATAGGCAACAAACGCTTTATAGGCTTGATCTTCAAGTTCAAGTCGATCAACTAAAAACAATACACGCCGGGCATTTCCAGTTCTCAAGAATAATTTGATTACCGCAGCAGATACAAGTGTCTTCCCTGTACCTGTAGCCATTTCAAAAAGAAAGCGGTCTTTCCCTTGCTTTACAGCGTTCTGAATTGAATTAACTGCCCGAATCTGATATTTTCTTAAAAACCGGAGCCTGTTTATTTCAATGTAATTCTTTCGGTTCTCTTCGTTGATGTAAGAAGGGTCGTTGATATAATCCGGTTTTTGCGTCAGTACAATGTAATCTTCAGTAACTGTTTCACTGATTAGATTTATTCTATCAGGCTTAAAAATAGAATAACTCTTTACCGTTTCTGGAGATGGGAACCGACTTATTATGTGAGGATTGCCCCTTTCTAGATCCCAGAAATAATGGATATTTCCATTTGACAGAATGATGAAGCGACAATTTTGCGAAACTGCATAGCGTCGGGCTTGTTCTTTTCCGAATAGTGGGTTCTTATCTTCTGCTTTCGCTTCCAAAACGATAAATGGGAAACCTTGTGCATCGAGCAGTAAGAAGTCAATATATCCATTTCCGGTTTTTTCGAAGTCTTCTCCGAACTCATTAAACTTTTCTTTAGTGAGTTTTACATTGTTTTCAAGAAGAATATTCGCCTTGCCAGATTCATTATCAAAAAAATTCCAGCCAGCTTCTTCGAGGAGCTTATTAATCTTGACTCGTGCTTTTGCTTCCTTCTCTGCCATAATCATCCTTCTTGGTGTCATTTTTATATTTTTCCTTTATTCCCCTGTTAGGGATGAATTGCCTTTAAGCAATGTAGGAAAATGTTTTCATTCTTATTATTCGTTAAAAGACGAAGCATTTTATACGTCGTTCCCGTGGTAGGCGCTCTAGACGAAGCGATAATCTAGAGGGGATTAATTTAAGTCCGAATCAATCTTCGCTACCTAAGAGATCGCCATCTATATCGCGTATAAAATAAATCATTCACATCTGTAACCGATATTTTTTCGATTATACATCATTTATCCTAATAAAACGCCGGTCGTGTAAGATTCAGATATCCTTCCAACGATAATATAGAAATTACTTTATATCCTGATATCCGACTTTTCTCTTTCGGTTCGAAGAGCACTAGTGCTACTCTAATTTATGAGTGGAACGCATTTTTTATTACAGACTCCACAAACCCATTAGAAACCCTCTCGGCCTTCGGTTAAATTTGTCTATCGCGGAAAACATAGGACGGCGGAACGTCGTCCGCTCCCGGGGTTAAAATCCTTCAAAATACCGGCTTCTTTTATTTGCCAAGAGAAGTTCGGCGCGCGACGAAAAACTCATAGGCATAGAAGTCTGAATAGAGCCTGTGTGTTTTCGGCTCTTCGGCGAGTTGGTCCAGAATCGTTGAAGCTTCCAAGTCGCCGGTGTATTTTGCGCGCAACTCCGCGATACGCGCCTCCATGGGCGTGTAGAAATCGTCCCACCACGCTTCATCGGGCAATGAAAAGTGTCCGACAAGCTCGAAGCCGGTATCGCGGATCGCCTTAAGATCGTCCTGCAACCCTCCCATGGACGGATAGTCGAAATCGAAACTGGCTTTGATGGCGGGAGGCGGGTTCTCCTTTCGCCAAATCGCGTCGGTAAACGCCAAATATCCTCCGGGTTTCAGCAACTCATAGCACACCCGAAGCGCCGTCCGAAGCCCGATGCTGTATAGCGCGCCTTCCGACCAGATAAGGTCGAAACTCTCCGGCGGTTGTTTCGGATCGGCCATATCTCCGACCAACGCTTTGACACGCTGCGAAAGCCCACGTACCGCAATAGTCCTTTGCAATCGCTCGATGCTCGGCGCATGGTTGTCCATCGCGACGATGGAACCCGAGGTAAGCTCCGCAAGCAGAAGCGTTTGCCCGCCGACGCCGCATCCCAGATCCAGTATCGCGGGAGAATCCCGCATCTCGCCGCACAGGTTAAGGGCTTTCGCCGCGCATGCGCGGTTGCCCGGACCCTGACGGGGTAGGTTCTCGTAAACCTCGAAAAACACTTCCCAAAAACGTGGACCGAGTTCGGCCATCGATATTCCCCCCATAATGATTATGATCGCACAACGCAAGTGGCCACACCCGCTGCCTCGCATTAAAGCGTCTGATCATCGCTCTTC
>Ga0209311_1002771_pt1 | contig 12350 bp, 10 predicted proteins | sample AD_UKC045_MetaG_FD_184417 | JGI IMG/M metagenome (GOLD analysis project Ga0209311, IMG submission 184417) | Active sludge microbial communities of municipal wastewater-treating anaerobic digesters from USA - AD_UKC045_MetaG (SPAdes) (version 2) | ecosystem: Engineered > Bioreactor > Anaerobic >... | reverse complement strand
CGCATTTGACTGCGCCTTCGCCCTGATTTTGCGCAAAGGTGTTGTAGGAAAGGACCGGGGCGGCGTCTTTACGGCAATAAACGGCGCTCTGCGAGGCATGCGCAATGTAGCTGTAGGATATTTCGGGCGATCCCGTATAAACATCAAAAGCGGTTGTTGCGTATTTCACGATGCAATAGGCAAAAGCGCTGTTGACTTTGGTGGATTCGGAAAACCGCACGGCGCTGATGTAGAAGCCCGGCGCCGGTGATGCGGAAGCGGCGGTAAAGGTAATCGGTTTTTCCCTGGTTCCCCTCGCGACCATGCCGCCGTTTTGGGTAATGAAGGACGTTCCCTGTTCGAATTCAACGACCACCCCGGGTTCGATGTAGAGGGTGGCGCCTCCGTCAATGACCACATCTTTGGCCAGGCGGTAGGGGCTGTGTGATAAAATCAGATAGGCATCCGCCTGGATCGCGCCTTCGAGTTTTTTATCCAGGATCGGCACGGCCAGCGCCTTGCCCTGCGGGTAGGGACCATCCAGCACGGAGCCGACATCGACCCGCCCGTGGATTCCGGACAGGACAACCGCCATTTTTGCACTGCCCCACCAGTTGTTCAGCGCCTTTGCCGGCGTGCCTTTCATCTCGCCAAACAGATTGTATGGCTGATTATCAACCAGGTTGTTTTGAGAAATGACGGCTGGTGCGCCTTTGACCACAATGCCGTTCTGCTTGTTCCGTGTAATCGTGTTTTGCGAAATTTCCGCGGCTGAGGAAGAGAGCATCAATCCGGTATTCTCGTTGTCGTTAATGGTGTTTTCCACAATGCGCGGCGCGGCTCCATCACTGACGGAAATGACGACGCCCTTGTTTTTATAAAGCGCATTCTTGCTGATGATCGGTTTGGAGAAGGCTCCCTGAATCCGGATCGCTTCCTGGTTTTGCGTAAATTCGGATTTTTCAATGGTGGGCGACGAGGCCTGACATAAAACGGCGGTTCGCGCGTTTCGCACGCGGACAAACGCCAGATGGTTTTCCCGGTCCTTCACGCTGGCAAACGAAATGCCCGGCCAGAGTTTGTTGTCCCCGGCCGAGTCAAAGCGGATGATGCGGTCGTTGTCGCCCCGGGCTGAAATCCGCCCCTCGACAATCAGCGCTCCGCCTTTGGACTGAATTTCCGTTCCCGGCTCAATGGTTAACAGCGCCTTGTCTTTCACGGTGACATTGGACTCCAGAATGTAGGGGCTGGCCCCCGAATACCAGGTGGTATCCGCGTCAATGGTTCCGGAAACCGGCGTCGGTCCAGGTGCGATCGGCATGCCCTGCGCCTGTGCCATCCGGCTTTCATTGCCGGCAAAATCCACGGCCGAAATCCGGTAATAATACGTCCGGGAGTTGACCAGTGTCTGATCGGCATCCTTATACTCGTTCAGCTCCGTCTTGCCGAGTTGGACGTAGCCGGACAGCGGCGTGTCGGAGCGGTAAATTCGGTAGCCGGCCAGATCGGTCGCCGCATTCTTTTCCCAGCGCAGCGTTACCTGCTTGTTTCTTCCCGTTGATGTAATGCCTGTTGGTTTATCCGGCGGAGTGGTGTCGAGCGTGACGTACCCGATTGCGTCCACCCAGGGGGCGGTGTTTCCGGAATCGTCCGTGAGAAAGCCGGTGACGATGGCTTTTTCGATGTTGTCCCCCGGCACCACTTTATAGACGCCGTAATAACCGCCCGGCTCAACTTCCTGCATTTCGATGCGCTTCCGGTACTGGCCGATGTCAAAAGAGGCCTGCATATTCGGCGTTCCCTGAATGACCACTTTGATCTCATCGCCTGCCTTTTTCGGCAGCCCCTTGGTGTCCTGCGTGAGAAGCGAAATGACCGGAGGACGTTTGGCCTGGGCCAGAGACGGCGTCGGAATGGTCTTGACCATGTCGCGGAACAGATCATCATTGGCGCGCAGCAGCTGAATATCGCGGACATTCAGGGCGGTCGCGATTACCGTGGCGACAATGCCGACCGGGTTCGTGGAAACGCCGCCTTCGTGCTTGCGCACCTTGTGCTTGCCGCTCCACAGAAAATTGCCGGTTTTTGTATCGTACATCTTCACTTCCGCGCCCACGGCAACCTGCGAATAGAGGACTGCAAAATATTTGTCAAAATCGGATACCTCGCCAAAAACAATTGCATCAACGCCCAGAATTTCACCCAGTTTCTGCGGCGACGTTTTACGGATCGCCTCCGCGTCGGTCAACCCCGCCTTCGCGAGCAGGTCATCCACTTTGTAAAGTTCCATGTCTTTGAAGGGAAGGGAACTGAAATGATTATAGAATCCCCGCCGCATGGCGTTTCCCCCTTCCTTGCTGCCGGACAGATCGACAAAGGGCAAAACGGCCGTGGAGAGCGGCACATGTTTCTTCATGTAGGGATCAACCTTATATTCCCCTTCATACAAAGACCGGATTTCCGGTGTGATGAGCGTGGATGGCGTGGAGACGAGGCAGCCCTGCAGCATCAGAGCCGCGGCGGGAATCAGACCCCAGAAAACGACCTTGAATATATTTCGCATGGGCGATACCTCCATCCTGATGGGATTGGTTGTAATTATATCATACGTCCTTCTGAAATTCATTTCAAAAATCCTGTCGCCGGTCGGCGGCCTGGATCGGTTGCCGCAAATCCGCTGAGAACAGGGGGTTGCAACCCCTTGTTCCCGTGTGCGCATGCCAGGGCTGTTCCGACGCACCGCACTTTCAAGCCGTTCCCGGCGGACTCATGCAGGCCCGGCTGGTAATGAACGAATAGTAATCCGAAAACGCGAGCTGCCAGGGCTGCATGGTCTTGCCGGTTGCGGCCACAAACTTTTGCATCCCGAGCACGCTGTAAGCCGGTCGTCTGGCCGCCCGCTGAAGTTCGCTGGTTTTCATCGGGGACAATTCGACCTGATCCAGGCGGGCTTCCTTCAGAATTTTGCGCGCGAAATCATACCAGGTACAGCTGCCACGGTTGGTCACATGGAAAATGCCGCGGGCGTTTTTGTCCACCAGAAGCTCCGTTGCCGCCGCCAGATCGCGCGTACAGGTGGGCGAGCCCATCTGATCGTCAACGACCGTCAGTCGGCCCGTATCTCTGGCCCGATCCAGAATAGCCGAAACAAAGTTTTTCCCTTTCGCGCCATAGAGCCAGGCGGTTCGGATCAGAATAAAATTATCCGTCAGACGCTTCAGGTGGTGTTCGCCCGCCAGCTTGGAGGCCCCGTAGGTATTGATCGGATTGCAGGGATCTTCTTCCGTGTAGGGGTGATTGGCGTTTCCGTCAAAAACGTAGTCCGTGCTGTAATGAACAACGGTAATGTTTTTATCACGGCAGGCCTGGGCAATGTTTTTTACCGCTTCGGCGTTCACCGCGAAGCATTCTTCCTTGGCGGTTTCGCAGGCGTCCACATTGGTGTAGCCGGCGGCGTTGATGACGAGCTGCGGCTCGGTTTCCGCCACGGCTCTGCGGCATTCGGACGCGCGTGTGATGTCGATTTCTTCCCTGTCCATGCCGATGACGTCATGCCGGTGCCTGAATTGAGCCATCAGATCGTTTCCCAGCATTCCCTTGTGCCCGAGCAGCAATACTTTCATGCTTTCAGTATTTTACCTCCTTTAAAAAAAGGCCGCAGGCGGGCGCGGCCGTCCCCGCCTGTTTCCGGTCGCGTGAGGCGAGAATCTCCGGGATGCGTTCGGGCGCGATTTTTCCCCGGCCCACATCCACCAGCGTGCCGGCGATGTTGCGCACCATATGGCGCAAAAATCCGCTGGATTCAAGCGTGATTTCCATCAGGCCGTTCTCCGGGGTGTCGATCGAACAGACCGTGAGGAGTCTTACGCGATCTTTAATATCACAGCCCGTCGCGCAAAAGCACGAAAAATCATGCTCCCCGATGAGCCGCGACGCGGCCTGTCGCATGCGGTCAATATTCAGCGGATAGCGCACATGCCAGACATACTGGCGCCCCAGCGCGGGGCGCAGGCGCTGATTTCTGATCCGGTACAAATAGACTTTCCCTTTTGCGTCTTTGAGTGCGTTGAAATCCGGCGGTGCTTCCTGCAAGTCTTTCACAACAATGTCATCCGGCAAGACGCTGTTGATGCCCAGAAAAATTTTGTTAGCCGAAAGGCGGGTGCGAGACCGGAAGCTGGCTGCCTGATTCATGGCATGCACGCCTGCGTCCGTTCTTCCGGAGGCGATGACGGTCACGCTTTCGCCGACGATACGCTCCAGCGCCTCTTCCACGACCTGTTGAATGGAAAGTCCGTTGAGCTGTCTTTGCCAGCCGCAGTAGGCCGCGCCGTCATATTCGAGAATCATTTTGAAGTTGCGCATAGGGTGCAAATCAGACTTGCCAGTTTGCCTCAAAAAGGTTAAGCACTTCTCCGACGTTTCCAACGTTTCCAAAACGCAGAGCCGGGCCGGTATTTTTCCGTTTGGGATCCTAACGTAGGCCCGAAGCCCGGTCAAGATAAAAACGGGAAGCGATCAATGGATTCAAAAGATCACGAAGGAGATTCGCTATGGGGGACGATATCAGACAGGCGACGACGGAAGGCAAGCTTCAGGACTTCGACGCCAGAGTTCAGGCATTAACGCAGATGGGCGGCGCGAAGCAGGTGCAGAAGCAGCACGACGGTGGAAAGCTCACGGCCCGCGAACGGTTGGACCGGTTGTTTGATGAAGGCAGTTTTCAGGAAGTGCAGCTTTTCGTGAAGCATCATGCCGCCCTGTTCGGCATGGACAAAAAGGAAATTCCCGCCGACGGCGTCATCACGGGCTTCGGCAAAGTCAACGGCCGGATCATCTTTGCGGCTTCTCAGGACTTTACCAGCGCGGGCGGAACCCTGGGCGAAATGCACGCCAAAAAAATCTGGAAAGTCATGGACATGGCGCTCGATGCGCAAAAGCCGTTTATTTCCATCAACGATTCCGGCGGAGCGCGCATTCAGGAAGGCGTTCCGTCCCTCGAAGGCTACGGCGGGATCTTCTACCGCAACACGCTGGCCTCCGGTTATATCCCTCAGATTACGGCGATTATGGGACCGACGGCGGGCGGCGCCGTGTATTCTCCGGCCCTCACCGACTGGATTTTCATGGTGAAGAATACCTCGTACATGTACATCACGGGGCCGGACGTGATCAAGGCCGTAATCGGCGAAGAAGTCTCACAGGAAGACCTGGGAGGAGCGGTGGCACACGCCTCCAAGAGCGGTGTGTGCCATGTCGTGACAGAAAACGACGAGGACTGCATCCGGAAAATCAAAGAATTGCTGTCGTACCTGCCGGACAGCTGCCATTCGCCGCTGCCGGTCAGAGAAGCGACGGACACCGCCGACCGGGAGTGCCCAGAGCTCAACAAAATCATTCCCGATAAAGCGGCGCGCGCCTACAATATGAAAAACGTTATCAAGTCGGTTGCCGACAACGGCGAACTGTTTGAGCTCCACGCACAGTGGGCGCCGAACATCATCGTTGCTTTGATCCGCATCATGGGCAGTCCCGTGGGCGTCATCGCCAACAATCCCATGTCTTTTGCTGGCGTACTCAACGTCAATGCTTCGGACAAGGCGTCGCGTTTCATTCGTTTCTGCGATGCTTTCAACATTCCGCTTCTCACGTTCTCCGACGTGCCCGGATACATGCCCGGCACGGATCAGGAATGGGCGGGCATTATCCGCCACGGCGCGAAGCTCCTGCACGCCTATTCGGAAGCCACGGTGCCGAAGATCACCGTCGTGACGCGCAAGGCTTACGGCGGGTCTTACATCGGCATGTGCTGCAAGCAGCTGGGGGCGGATTACGTCATGGCCTGGCCGACGGCGGAAATCGCCGTGATGGGGGCTTCCGGCGCCTGCAATATCATTCACCGCGCCGAAATTAAAGCGGCGGGAGACCCGGAGAAAAAGCGCGCGGAGTTGATCGCGGACTACGAGGAAAAATTCAACAATCCCTATTACGCTGCGTCTCTGGGCGCCATTGAAGAGGTGATTCTGCCCAGCCAGACCCGCCATCGCATCGTTGTCCTCCTGGAGGCCTTGCGGAATAAAAAGGAAGCAAGGCGAAAAAAGAAGCACAATAACATTCCGCTGTAGGCGTTCAGGCCGGAGCTTGAAAGAAGAGCAGGGAAGATTCATGACAACGATTACCAAAAATTACAAATAATCATAACATTTCCTTTACAAAAACACCTGTAAATGGTAATTGACCTCCAGTCACCCGAGGGCCGAAGGCTTGTTTTTGGCCTGGCGGCTGTCTTTCAATGAAAAGGTGAGCCGGGGATCGAAGGTATAATTGCCAAAGAAAACCTGAACTTCAGGATAAATCATACGCAGGAGGAGAACATGAAGAGATTTTGGTTGGTTATGCTGTCACTGGGGCTGATCATCGCCTTCAGTTCGACGGCGATGGCCGTTGACGTCAAGTTAAGCGGCGAGTTTTACGCGGGTGGAATGTATCTGGATAAAACAAATTTAACCAAAAGCACAACCGGCGGAAGTCCCAGCACGGCTTTTTATTTCCAGAGATTGAGAGCCAGAACGGATTTCACGATTACCCCCGGCCTGAAACTGATCACGCGCTTCGATGCGATGGAGCGAGCCTGGGGCGCGACGAGAAGCGCCACCGGAACGGCGCTGGCAGTCGATTCCGCGGGAACGGTGGCGGAAAATGAAAACATCGCCATCGATTGGGTTTACATCGATTACAAGTCAGCCATCGGCACGTTTCTGGTCGGTTACATGAACTATGGAAGCACGGGCACGATTTTCGCCAACAGCAGCGCACCGCAGGCAAGAATCCGGTTCAACAGAATGTTCGGCCCGATTAATGTGTGGGCTTCTATTTCCAAAGTGAAAGAAAACAGCAAGACAGCTATCAATCCTGTTCCGCCTGCGACAGCCGCTTTTACCGATGCGGACAATGACGTTTATCACCTTGAAGGCATTTACAACTGGAAAAGCGGCCGCGTCGGTTTGAATATCAATTATTACAATACTGCCGCGGATCGTACCAATGCTGCTAATCCTTTCCGGAGAAACTACTTCCTGTTTACGCCTTACGTAATCGCTAAATTTGGCCCAGTAAATGTTCAGGCGGAATTGAATTACGCTGGTCTTGGGAAGGACAAGTATGAAGCTCCCAGCACCAGAGAGGATAGAGACATTGACAGTTGGTCGGGCTGGATTGACGCGACGGCCAATTTCGGCATGTTTTACGCGGGCGGCAGCATTGCTTATGTTCAGGGAGATGCTGACAGCAACGACAACAAAATTAATAACATTACCAACGGCGGATACGATTGGAATCCCTGCCTGATCATGTTTAACTACTACGATCGGGCCAAGTGGGCCGGCAATCTCACCGGCTACGGAACCTCCACCGACAACGGTCGGATGGAAAACGCCTGGTTCTTCCAGCTCCGCGGCGGCGTGAAGCCGGTCGAAAAGCTGGATGTCATGGCTTCCGTCAGTTATGCTTTTGCCGATAAAAAACCCTGGAACACAGCCGGCAATCCGGCCACCGAGTACCTCAACGATGATTACGGATGGGAAGTGGATTTGACCGCAACCTACAAAATCACCAACAACCTGTCCTATATGGTGGGCGCCGGCTATCTGTTCACCGGCAAGTACTATCAGGCCAATGTGAACGTCAACAATGACTTGACCGATGATTTTCTGGTCATCAACAAGCTGACGCTGACGTTCTAACAGGCTGCGGAAGAACGGACACGAGCAATGAGCGGCGAGTAAGACAGAGTACGAGTATTCAGCCCCTGTGGCTGATGGTGAAAAGCTCAAAGTTCATGGCTCATGGCAAAAAGGAAAGATAAACGCTAAGTTGAAAGAAGCCCTGCGGTCGAAAGCCGCGGGGCTTCTTTGTATTTGATGAATAAATTTGGGTTGCATTCGCAGCGGAGATGCCGTATTTTTCCGAAGGGCGTTTGTGCCTGGTTTATAAAATCAACCGATAAGCTGCTTGCCGGGAGTTTGAGAGATGAATTTCAAGATCGTCCTGCTCATCGTGGTTGCCTGTCTTGCCGTGGTCTTCGTCATTCAGAATGTGTCGGCCGTGACGGTCAGCATTTTTTTCTGGGAAATTTCCCTGTCTCTTGCTCTGCTTATTTTCTTTGTTCTGGCTTTTGGTTTTGTCTTCGGCTGGTTCCTGCACAGTTTTTTGGCGTATCAGAAGGTCAAAAAGGAAGTGAGCGAGATTCAAAACGATCTACGTTCGCAAAAACGATAATGTCTCAATTTAATTGACGTATTTCCGTCTGTTTGTCCTGAAGATTTACCCGTCCATCCACTCTTTTCCGCCCAGCACCCGCGCCACCATCATGCCGGAGACATTGTCGCCGACGGCATTGACCATCGTAGCCGGCGCGTCCACCAGCGTGCCGATCATGGTGACGAGCGGAAACGCTTCCGGCGGGAAGCCGTACAGGGATAAAATCAGCAATTCGCCGATGGTGCCGCCGCCGGGAATACCGCTCACCACCACGCCGGTCAGAAGAGCGATGCCCAGCGCCGTCAAAATCGTTTCGATGCCGGTCAGGGGCATTGAAAAGATGCCGAACAGAAAAGCGATTTTCAGCACGGCGGCCAGGCACGATCCCTCCATGTGCATCGTCGCGCCGATGGGAATCACGACCTCACGAATATCCCGCGGCACGCCGATTTTTTCCGCCGCCTGAAGGCTGGCGGGAATGGTTGCCATCGAACTGCCGGTGGCCAGCGACAGGACGGACGGGGGAATGATGTTGCTCCAAAATGCTCTGACGCCCCGACCGCGCCCGGCGAGGTATGCATAAAAAGTAAAAGCGATGAAGAAGTATAACAGGGCCGTCGGATAGTAAACGGCCACTGCCCGCGCGTAGGAGCCCAGAAGCTCCGGGCCGAAAACGCCGACCAGGTAAGCGAAATAGGCGCACAGGCCGATCGGCGCGTAATACATGATGAAGGAGATCAGCTTCATCATAACCGCGTTGGCCGAAGCAAGGAACCTCGTGAAGTCTTTTCCCTTTTCGCCCGCGGCGGACGCCGCCACGCCAACCAGCATCGCAAAGACGATCATCGCCAGCATATTGTTTTTGGATAAAAGGTCCGGAAAATCCGGAACGGAGAAAGCCCGGACGATTTGGTCCCCCGCCTTGAGGTGTTGAACGTCCGCGTTTGCCGGCAGGGGGATGCTGACGCCGGAGGCGGGGGGAAAGAAAGTGACGACGACCATCATGACCGCCGACGCGATCAGGCCGGTGACGACAAAAACCGCAAGCATGATCAGGAGAATTTTCCCGAGACGCCCCAGGTGGGTCATGGAGGCGACGGCAGAGGCGATGGAAAAGAACACCAGCGGCACAATGACGGTGAACAGCAGGTTCAAAAACAGATCGCCCAGCGGCTTGAGCCGGACGGCGTCTTTTTGATACACAATGCCGAGGAGAGCGCCGACAAAAACCGACGCGACCAGCAAAATCGAAAACCCGTAAGATTTCAAAAACGGCGGCAGATTGATTTTCATATTTATTTTACCGGAAAGTTGAAATACGTGTCCGGATAGGGTTCATTGTTTAGTGTGAAATGCCACCACTCTTCGGGAAGGTTCCGAAAGCCGTGTCTGGCCATCAGCGTTTTCAGAAGGAGGCGGTTGGCTCTCTGCTGCGGGCCGATGTCCTTGTTATCGGGATGGGACATCTCACCGAAGCAGTCGAATCCCGTGCCCATGTCCAGAGAGTTGTCCGCGAAGCGAACGCCCGCCGGAAGATAACACTCCTTGAGGGGGGTACCCGCTTGATAGGCGGGCTGAATCGGGGCTGGCAGCGGCACAAGGGTCAGGTCAACTGTGCTCCCCCGGCTGTGTCCGGAGCGCTCGGCAATGTAACCGTCGCGGAAAAGATGGCGTTTGTCCACCGTGGGGTAGAATTCTTTCCTGGTCTTGGTGTCGTTGATGTCTTTCGCCCAGCGCACAAAGTGGTCAACGGCTGTTTGCGGTCGGTAGCAGTCATAGATTTTGATGGTCATTCCAAAAGGCGCGAGGTCTTTCTGAACCCGGGCCAGCGCCTCGGCCGCCGGACGGGTTAGAATGCAGGTGGACGCAACGTAGCCGTCCACTTTGACGCCCAGAAAATTATGCTCGGTAAAATAGCGGATATCCAGAAGAGCGTCGGGGATGATTTCTTCGATGTGAACAAAGGCGTTGGGCATGACCTCTTCGCAAAAGGATGCGGGGGGCTCTCCGGCGGAAAACAGGAACGCAGTCAGCAGGACGATCACGAATAATTTTGACTTCATGAAAAAAACCTCCTTCACTTACGGTTCGTCAGGGTTGATGAGCATGACGGGATTTTTCGCGGGATTCAACCAGCCGAGAATTTTCAGAATGTCTTTTTCCGATGCGGCGACGCATCCGGCCGTCGTGGAATTCGCGCCGGCCCAGACGTGCAGGAAAATCGCGCTGCCGAAACCTTTGATGACCGGATCCGTGTTGTATTCAATTACGATCCCGTATTTGTAGAGATCGTCCTCACGCTTCATTTTTTCGTAGGAGGCGGCCTTTGTTTGGTTTTGCCTGATCAGGCGGTTGTAATCCGGATCGTTCGGGTCATCGATCCACAAGTCGTCCTCCAGCATCTGACGGTAGGTCATTTGAGTGGGAGCAGACGACGGATAACCAAAAGCGGTTTTCAGCCGGAAGATCCCTGAAGGCGTACGCCCGTCCCCTTCGCGTTTTTCGCCCGGCGGCGCGAAGCCGTTCCTGCCGATGACGGCGTCCAGGGGCGCCATGGCCTGCCGCCATGAGGAATCCGTCTTCTCCAGAGGATAAATTTTTCGGGAAGGCAGGAAAAGAAAACTTTCGTCCGTCACCAGAAGAATCTGCCCGGCGTTTTCCATCCGGGCGGTTTGTGCATAAGGCGCCAGCCGGTCCGCGACGGTTGTGCGCGCAGTACAGGCGGCAAGCGATATAAGGGCCGCAAGCGCGAGCAGAAAGCCCATTGAGGGCAACTGTTTTCCCGATTTTCCGCCAAAGAGGATCATGAGCGAATTTGTAATGGAAAGTTCTTCATTTTTCAATCAATTTGTGACGTTCATCCGCGGCGTCTTTCTCGTCTTGCCGACCATGGTTGATTTGGGCCGAGGTTTGATGATTGCGTGCCTACGGAAAAAAGTCATTTTTTGGCTCAAACTGTGGTATAAAGCATCCGGCATCAGCAAGAGAAAACAGTCCTGTTGAAAATAAAAGGAGGTTAGGTATGAATACGCTGCGTAAAGCGGGAATTTTTCTGGCGGTCGGTGCGCTTCTTTTGTGCGCCTGCGTTGTCTTTGCCCAGGATGGGAAGGTCGGCATGTCGGATTGGACAAAAATCATTGAATCCAAGGTCACCAATCAGGTCGGAGACAAGGGGCTGATCAATTACGAGGATGGGTACATCGAATCCGTAGGAACGGGCGCGCCGCCGGAGCGCTATTATGGAAAACCTCAGGCGCGGCCCATGGCGCTGCGCGCGGCACAGGTCGATGCCTTCAGAAACCTGCTGGAAACCGTGCAGGGCGTTCAGATCGATTCACAGACGACCGTCAAGGATTTTGCCGTGGAGAGCGACGTGATTCAGACGGCTGTCTCCGGCATGGTGAAGGGAGCGCAAATTGTGAAAAAGGAATATCTGTCGGATGGTACCGTGGAAGTGACCGTGCGCATGCCGCTCTCGGGGGTTGTCAGAGCCATTCTTCCCAAGGCCATTGCCGATGACAAAAAGGAAGACCGGGAGCATAAACCGGCGCCTTTTTCCAAAAAGCCCGCTCCGAAGGATGAAGAGTATACCGGCCTGGTGATCGACGGCCGCGGTCTGCAGGCTCGCCCGGCCATGTCGCCGAAGATTTTTGACGAAAGCGGCTCTGAAGTGTACGGGACGCTGATCGTGAATAAAACCTACGCCATGCAGCAGGGCATCTGCGGTTATGCCCGTGATCTGACCGCCGCGCAAAGCAACGCCAGAGTGACGAACAGTCCGCTGACCGTCAAGGCGATCCGCGCTCAGGGAGCCGGAATGTCGGAATTTGTCATCAGCAACGATGACGCCGGAAAGATTCGCTCTGCGAAACAGAACCTGGCATTCCTGCAGAAATGCCGCGTTATGGTTGTTCTGGACTGATCCCGAGGCAACAAAGTCGTCTTGGATACATCCGGGGGGAGACGAAAAACGTCTCTCCCTGTTTTTTTGGGCCCTTTCCGTTGCGTTAAATTCTTTCACTCTTCCCTCTTGACAAAACATGGCTATTTGGCTATATGGCCAAATAACAAAGGAGAACATTGCCATGAAAGAATCCATAAGGCCGCGGGTT
>Ga0209311_1002757_pt1 | contig 12415 bp, 9 predicted proteins | sample AD_UKC045_MetaG_FD_184417 | JGI IMG/M metagenome (GOLD analysis project Ga0209311, IMG submission 184417) | Active sludge microbial communities of municipal wastewater-treating anaerobic digesters from USA - AD_UKC045_MetaG (SPAdes) (version 2) | ecosystem: Engineered > Bioreactor > Anaerobic >... | reverse complement strand
TGCTGTATTACGGCAGCACCGAGAACCGGCATCGCAACTTCGAACGCGATTTCGGCGGATTCGACGTGCGCCTCACGGACCGCACGATCGACAGCCTGAAGTGGACCGGCTACGCCAAGCTGAACTATGAAACGAACCAATTGCCGACGGTGCTCATCTCGGGCGAGCAACTCACGTTCGACCGTTACGACGAGACCGAGATCGAGTGTACCTGGTCGGACAGCCGGCAGTATGGCGGCTGCGGCTGCGCCCCGGTGGTGGTCCCCTGCGTCGTCGGCGAGGACGGCGTGCCCGACTTCTTTGCCAGCGACGCGCTGGTGCCGCTGATCGACTACACCCGGACCACGGCGGGCGTGAACGGGCGCTGGACGCCGTTCCGCGACGAGCCCACCTGGCGGCGGGGACTGGCCGTATACGGCCGCTACGAGTACCGCCTGCTGCACCGGGAGAACGCGGTCTTTCCCGGCACGTTGGAGCCTGCCGTGGTGGTGGACTTTGACCAGGCCAACACCGGCAGCCACATCTTCCACGCGGGCGTGTCCCAGCGGTGGTCGCGGGCCTATGACACGTTTGTGCGTTTCACCACCCGTTACGATTCCCAACCGTTGTACGCCGTGCGCGGCTCGAACGGCACTACCAACAGCAGCTTGCCCGTCCACACGGACCTCGTGGAGCTTGGCGGCACCTGGTCCCCGGCCGCCAATTTCTTCGCCAACGTGACCTTCGGCATCCAGAACCGGTTTCAGCACTCGGCCGTGGCGGACTTTGACGAGGACAGCTATCCGTTGACCGTCTCGGCCTGGTACGCGCCGACGTGCGCGCTGACTTTCTCCGCGGGCTATGCCTACCTGACGAATTGGATCCAGCAAGCGATCACCCTGGGGGACGACTTCGACAACGGAGCCCCGTACGCGCCGGTCACCCGGTACTGGGATTACGGCGGCCGGAGCGAAGTCTGGTCGCTGGGCAGCACGTATGCCTGGACGCGGCGGTTGACGTTGCGGGGCAATCTGCAATACGTGCGGGGCCGCAACGAGATCGCCTCGACCGTCTTCGAGGAGCCCTACGTTTGGCCGGAGATCGCGGAGTTGGCGCGGGACGGGATGGACTCGATCCGCCTCTCGGCAGGCTTCGATTATCGCCTGCCCCCCTGCGCGACGAGCTACTTTCGCTACAGCTACCTGGACTACGACGACAGTGTCCAGCCTGCGCGCGACGGCACCGCCCATCTGTTCCTGGCCGGGCTGAGCGGACGGTACTGAGACGCTCCGCGACGACGGTCCCAATTCACCATGCGGACCGTCCAATGCATCACGACCTTGTCTTGCCTCCCGCGCCACGTTCCGGCTCGCAGCCGCATTCGGGGACGACGGGAGAACTCGGGTTCATGCCGGAATTGGGGATCAGGCAGAGGAACTTCAGCGGTTTGTTGCCCGTATTGCGAAATTGGTGGACTTCGTTGGGTTTCACGTACACCACGTCGCCTGGTTTCAGGCGGTGCTCGGCGTCTATTTCGCTGACCACGCCGTCGCCTTCCAGGATGAAGACCTCGTGTTCATAGGGATGACTGTGCCGCGGCGTGTGACCGCCGGACGCGACCTCGAACTGCCGCATGGCGAAGTTCGGCGCGCCGTCGGCCGCGCCGATCAACCAGCGAACTCGGCAGCCGACCGCACCGTCCATCCGGACCGCTTCGCAGGGCACCCGTTCGTAAGGACTCACCTTCATCTGCTTGCTCCTCCTGAGGCCAAGGCAAAACCACGTGTCGAAATCGAGATCAGTATAAACGCCAACCCCGCCGGAACCAACAGGACGAACGTCGATCGCGGTCGATCGGCCCGAAAGGCGCCCATGATACTTCCGAGAGCGGCCGACGCCAGGAGTGGCAAGGCGGCCACGGCCGTTGTGCCACTCCTGGTCTTCTTGTTTCACCCGTCTCTCTTGGATAGACTCAGCCCTGGTGAAAGAAATCATGTCTCCTCGCGGGGGTGTTCTAATGCGAAGCTTGCTGCCACTTTTCTCCATCGTCATCCTGATGCTGACTGTTCCTGCCGACGGCCGCGGAGCCGATTGGGCGTGCGACCGGGCCGATGCGGCGCGAAGCGGGTATACGGCTGAGCAACTGCCGGCGACGCTGTCGCTGCGTTGGACGGCAATCGAGCCGCATCCGCCGGCGCCGGCGTGGCCGAGCCTCAAGCGGATGCCGTACGACCGGGCATACCATGTCGTGGCCGCCGGGGGGCGATTGTACTACGGCACGTCCGCCGACGATAAAGTGGTCGCCCGCGACGCGGCGACGGGCAAGATCCTGTGGACGAGATTCACCGATGGCCCGGTGCGGTTCGCCCCCGCCGTCTGGCAGAACCGGGTGTTCGTCGCCAGCGACGACGGCTTGCTGTACGGTCTGGACGCGGCCGACGGTCGCGTGCAGTGGACCTTTCGCGGCGGGCCGCGCAGCGAGCGGGTGCTGGGCAACGAGCGGGTGATCTCGCGCTGGCCGGCGCGGGGCGGTCCGGCCGTCGCCGACGGCGTGGTGTACTTCGGGGCCGGGATCTGGCCTTCCGAGGGCATTTACCTGTACGCCCTCGACGCGGCTACGGGCAAACCCGTGTGGTGCAACGACTCGTCGGGCGGCATGGAGATGGATCAGCCGCATGGAGGCGCCCGTGCCGTGAGCGGGGCGTCGGCGCAAGGAAACATGGTGGTCGCGGGCGACGCCCTGATCGTGCCCACGGGACGGGCCGTGCCCGCGGTGTTCAAGCGGGCCGACGGGACGTTCCGCTATTTCCACCTGCAGGCCAATCGCGGAGCCGGCGGTTCCGAGACGACGGCCTTCGATCGGTTCTTCGTCAACGGCGGCACGCTGTTCGCCACGGCCGACGGGACGTTGCAGCAGGTGCTGGGGTCGCAGTCGCGGGGACCGAGTCCTCGCATCACGCACAGCTATACGGCAGGCGTGCAAATCGCTACTCATCCGAAGTGGGTCGTGTGTGCGAAAGACAGTACCCTGTTTGCGCTGGACCGGCAGCGGCTGGTGGTCGACACCGAAGTCGTCGATCGCAAAGGGGCGAAGAAGACGACCGAGGTTTTGGCGAAGCCAGCCTGGAGCGTGGAGTTGCCCGGCGGATCGGCGGCGTCCTTGATCGTGGCGGGCGAGTGGGCCATCGCGGGCGGCCCGGACGTGGTGACGGCGTGGGAGATCTCGACCGGCGAGGCCCGTTGGCAGGCGAGCGTGTCGGGGACGGTCTACTCGCTGGCGGTTGCGGACGGCCGTTTGCTGGCCAGCACGGATCGCGGGCGCATCGACTGCTTCGGCAGCGGCGAGACGCCGCCTGTGGAACTCGCGGCCGCCCCGGCTGCCGCGGCGGGCGGCGCAGCGGTGTTTGCCAAGGCGGCCGAGGAGATCGTGCAGCGGACCGGCGTGACGCAGGGATACTGCCTGGACCTGGCCTGCGGCGATGGCCGGCTGGCCTTGGAACTCGCGCGGCGGACCAAGCTGCGGATCTGCGCTTTCGATGCGGACCCGGCTCAGGTCGCCGCCGCACGACAAATGCTGGACGCCGCCGGACTGTACGGCGTGCAGGTCACGGTACACCAAGCCGCTCCGGCCGATCTGCCGTACCCGCAGGGGGTCGCCGATCTGGTCGTGTCCGGCCGCAGCGTGCTCGATGGCGTCGAGTCGCTGCCGGAACAATCGCTGGCAAACCTCCCGCGTCCCCACGGCGGAGTCGTGTGCCTCGGACGCCCCGGCGCTCTGCGGCAGTCCGCGCGCGGGCCGCTGGCCGGCGCCGGCAGTTGGACGCATCTGTACGCCGGACCAGCCAATACCGTCTGCTCCGGCGACGCGTGCCTGAAAGGCCCGTTGCAGATGCGCTGGTTCCGCGATACGGACCTGCTGATGCCCAGCCGGCACGGCCGCGGTCCGGCGCCGCTGGTGGCCGATGGCCGGATGTTCGTCGCGGGCCTCGACGCACTCCGCGCCGTGAACATCTACAACGGGGCCGTCCTCTGGCAAGTCCCGCTGCCGAACATGCTGGCGGCGTATCACCAGGACCATTTGACCGGCGTGGCTGCCACCGGCAGCAATCTGTGCCTGGGCGGCGACCGTTTGTTCGTACACACGGGCGACCGGTGCTTGAGCCTGGACGTGAAGACGGGCAGCCAGGTGGCGGAATTCGCGGCCCCGGCCACACCTGACGGCAAAGCGGGCCGCTGGGGATACATCGCCTGGCAGGACGGCCTCCTGTTCGGCTCCGTGGCGGACCAGCGGCACGTGGTCACGGAGTCCTGGAGCGCGTATCGCGGCAAGCTGGACATGACCAGCCTGCTGAGCGAATCGCGGCTGTTGTTTGCCCTCGATCCCCGCACAGGCCTGATCCCAGCCCTGCCGCCGGTTTTTCTCCGTCTCTGCGGAAAAGACCCTGACCGCACCGACCTTCACCGCTTTTTCAGAGACTCCTACACCAGGGGAAAAAGGGCGGGATTCGATGGGGTCTATCCGCTGGCCGATGAGCCGGATGCCGCCGTTGTCGGACCGATCATGCCCCTCCCCGGTGAAACCGTCATCGATAAGACAACGTTCAGTCCCTTTACGGGCACCGGCATTGACGGGATACTGAGGGGAATGGGCGTTTCCACGCTGCTGTTCACCGGTCTTGCAACCAGCCAGTGCGTTGAAACGACGGCGCGGGACGCGTCAGACCGGGGTTACCGCGTGATCCAGGTCGAGGACGCGCAGGCCGATTACGATGAAGCCAGCCATATTCATTCGCTCTGCAGTTCGCAGGGAGTGTGCGGGGGACATGTAGTGAGTACCGGGGACATCATCCACAGGGGCGTCCCGGCGGTGGAAGGCGATATCCGCTGACGGTCAGCGGAATACCCTGAAAACGACGAACCTCTTCGAGGACCCCGGTTCCGTCATGATGTCACCCCGCCCGTCGGTCAGGCCCACATCTTCAATCGCGTTATTCCACTGGACTGCCGGCGCGGGCGACGATCCGTCAACCAACAGGTACGCGACCCTCCGCGATCCGAGGCGCTTTTTCAGCTCATTGAAGGACGAGAGGGGCACGGTACCTTCAACATACTCGTCGGTAACGCCGGCGATGGTCGCGTTGTGCTGCCGTATGATGTCGATGACCCGCTCGGAATCGCTCACCGACTTGCGATAGCCGCCGTCAGACATCATCCCGCCGCCGCGCACGCCGATGATGCCCGTGTTGAAAAGCCCGACCCCCGCAATGATCAGTACCGACGCCGCCATGGCCGGCAGCGATTTCAGGAACATCTTCCTTCTTTTGGCTGACCTGATACCGCGCATCGCGCCCGCGGGGAATTCTTCACCGACGCAGGTCGCGCACCCGTACTCGCCGCAGAGGCGCACGGTCGATTCCAGGCGCCGGTACTCCAGCGCGCATTCCGGGCAGGAGGCCATATGGCGCATCAGGTCGTCACGTTCGGCACCCGAACCGATCTCATTGTCATACAGGTCAGACAGCGTATGAAACGGAATATGATTGCCGCTCATATCAAACCTCTCGCGAGTAATCTGTTCTTCAAGAACTCTCTGCCTCTATGTATCCTCACCTTGACATTGGACAGGGATATGCCCTCAATCTCGGCGATCTCGTTATACGAAAGCCCCTGTATGTCTCTCAGGAGCAGGATCTCGCGGTAATCGTCTGGAAGGTTCCCTATCTCCTCTTTTACGATCCTGAGGGAATCCTGCAAGATCACTTCCTCTTCGGGATTCTCCCGCTCGTCCGGCAGCTGCAGGTCGTACTCATCGTCGCCCCTCGAGCTGTTTATGGGAACGAGGTTATACCTGTTGTTCTTTTTCCGGTAGTTCTTGCAGTAATTGACCATGATACTGTAGAACCATGTAGAAAACTTTGATTCCCGGCGGAACGAGCGCAGGGCCTCCATGGTCATGATAAAAATTTCCTGTGTGATATCCATGGCCTCGTCGTAATCTTTTATCTGGGAATAGACATAATTGAAAGCTTTGTCCTGATATTTCCGGATGATCATTGAAAAGGCCTCTATATCCCCGGCCAGGACTTTGTCAATGATCTGAATATCTTCACTATCTGAATTGGACATGGATTGTTTATCGTGGTTACAATTAATAATATTTTTTGGGTGCCGGGTAAACGCTCCCGGCAGCGATCAGCCGATTATTTTTACAAACTTCCGCTTGCCGACCTTGAGGATCCCCTCGGCTGGAAGGGGAAGCTCGTAGTCTTCGGCGGATATTTTTTCGTTATTAAAGGTCACGCCGCCGCCCTTGATGAGCCGGCGCGCCTCGCCGTTTGTAGCGGCCGTGCCGGCCAGGACCATCAGCTTCACGATCCAGATCGAGCCGCCCGTCTTTTCCCCGTCCGGAACATGGAATTCGGGCACATCGTCGGGAACTTCCTTGTTGGAAAAGACGCGGGTGAACTCCCCGGCCGCACGCTCGGCCGTCTCCTGGTCATAGAACTGGGCGCATATGTTTTTCGCCAGGATGACCTTCACGTCCCGGGGATGCACGGTCCCTTTCCCGATGCCCTCGCGGTAGCCGGCAATCTCGTCGCGCGGCACGTCGGTAACCAGCTCAAAGTAGGTGAACATCAGTTCGTCCGATATTGACATGATCTTGCCGAATATATCTTTCGGCGGCTCGTTGATGCCGACATAGTTGTGCAGGGACTTGCTCATCTTCTGCACGCCGTCGAGCCCGACCAGCAGCGGTACCGTCATGATGACCTGCGGCTCCTGGCCGTATTCCCGCTGGAGGTCCCGGCCGACCAGCAGGTTGAACTTCTGGTCCGAGCCGCCGAGCTCGACGTCCGCCCGGAGCACCACGGAATCGTACCCCTGTACCAGCGGATACATGAACTCGAGGATGGTAATGGGCACCCCGCCCTTGTAGCGCTTGTCGAAATCGTCGCGCTCCAACATGCGCGCGACATTGTACTTGGCCGTGAGACCCAGCACGTCGCCAAACGTCATGGGGTCGCACCACTCGGAATTGAACACGATTTTCGTCTTTTCCCGGTCCAGTATCTTGAACACCTGGCGCTTGTAGGTCTCGGCGTTTTCCAGCACTTCTTCGCGGGTAAGGCTCTTGCGGGTGGCGGAACGCCCGGAGGGATCGCCGATCATACCGGTGAAGTCTCCGATCAGGAACACGACCGTGTGCCCCATGTCCTGGAAATGCTTCATCTTCCTTAATAAAACGGTGTGTCCCAGGTGTATGTCCGGGGCCGTCGGATCAAAGCCCGTTTTGATAATAAGCGGCGTGTTTTCCCGCTCCGATTTCTCGAGTTTCTTCTTGAATTCGTCTTTCGGCAGGACCTCTTCGGTCCCGCGTACCAGCAGATCAAAATCGTTCCGTATCATTTCCCGTATCCGTTTGTCCTTTCCGGCTCCCCCCGCGGCCGGTATCAATGCTTGTCGCTCTCCTCGGTGTCCTCGGCGTCCTGTACCTCTTCCTCGGCTATCTCCTCGATATCATAATCGGGGCCCAGCTCCCGGACGTAGTGGAAACGGGCTATGATCGCGATCAGCTCGTTGCGGGACGCCACCGCTTCCTCGCGGCTGTCGAACCCGATGACCAGCGGATCATTAATTCCGGTGAGATATACCTCGAACCCGAATTTATCTTCTTCCTCGATGACGCTTCCCACCGCAGTCACCTTCGGAATTACTATGGCTATACCGCCGTAATCGACTATTGGCAACATATCATGCTCCCTGCGCTATTTGGGACAGGGTGCGCGCATCCCCGGCAAACGTCAAGAGTAAAAAAAAGCCGTCGGGGCGCCTGCCCGGTGCCATCTCCACCACTTCCTGTCAAGATAATAGAGGTTGAAAATCGGGCCGGAAATGCCCGAATCGATGGCAAATACTTTTTTACCGGGACGTTCATGACACGAGAGGACGAGTAGTTGCGGTAATAAATGAAAAGGCACGGCCTGATGGCCGTGCCCGGTTGCTGTCAGCGAAAAACGCATCGCGGGGTTCCGCGATTCGGTCCCATGCGCTCAGTAGAATTCCTTCCCCCCGTGACCGGCTTCTTCGCCGTCAAGGGAGGAGAATTCTTTCAGAAGCTCCTTCTGGCGCGGGGTCAGCTTCTTGGGCACCCTGATGTTTATCTTGACCAGCTGGTCGCCCTTGCCGTACAAGCCAAGGTACGGAATGCCGTTCCCCTTGAGCCTGAAGATCTGGCCGTTCTCCGTCCCGGGCGGGATCTTCATCTTCGCCTTACCGTCGGTGATCGTGGGAACCTCGATCTCGCCGCCCAGGCAGACCATGGGAAACGAGACGTCGACAAGGGATATGATGTCGTTGCCGTGGCGCTCGAAGAAGGGGTGCTTCTTCACGTGGATGACGACGTAGAGGTCGCCGCGCGTGCCGCCGTTGGGGCCGTGCTCGCCCTCGCCGGTGATCTTGAGGCGCGAGCCCGACTCGACGCCGGCCGGGATCTTGACGGTTATGGTCCTCTTGTGGAGCTTGAGGCCCGTGCCGCCGCACGAAGAGCAGGGGGACGAGATGATTTTTCCCTCGCCCTTGCACTTGTAGCAGGTCTGGGTGATCGAGAAGAAGCCCTGGGTCTGGCGTATCTGCCCGGAGCCATTGCAGACCGGGCAGACCGCAGGCTTGGTCCCGGCCTTGGAGCCGGTACCGTCGCAGGTCTCGCAGGTCTCGTTACGGGGCACCTTGATCTGCACCTCGTAGCCCGACGCGGCCTCCTCGAGGGTTATCGAAAGATCGTACTGGATGTCAGAACCGCGGCGCGCCCTCTTGGGGCGGCCCCTGCCCCCGAACCCGGACCCGAAAAAGCCCTCGAATATGTCGGCAAAGTCGAAGTCCCCGAATATGTCTGAAAAGTCGGAATAGGCGCCGCGGCCGAAACCCTCAAAGCCCTGAACGCCCTCGTGACCGAACTTATCGTAGGAGGCGCGCTTCTTGGGGTCCCGCAAGACCTCGTATGCTTCCGTGGCCTCTTTAAACTTTTCCTCCGATTCCTTGTCGCCCTTGTTCCTGTCAGGATGGAACTTTAAAGCCAGCTTGCGGTACGCCTGCTTTATATCCTGCTCCGACGCGCTCTTCGAAACTCCGAGGACCTCATAGTAATCTCTCTTTGCCAATGGTTGCTTCCTTGTCTGTCAGGACTGCAGGCTGTCGATCAGCAGCCCGTGAAATTAAATATACACAATCGGGTCATGAATGCCCATTACTTTTTATCATCATCGACAACTTCGTAATCCGCGTCATAGACTTTTTCATTGCCGCCGGCGCCCGGCTTCTCGGCTCCTTCCGGACGTCCCTGCCCCGCCCCGGCATCGCCCGGCTGGCCCTGGGGCTGCTGCTGGGCATGCTGCTGGTAGATCCGCTCGGCAAACTTGTGCGAGACCTGCTCGAGCCGTCCCTTTGACTCCTTGATCGCCGCGAGGTCGTCGCCGGCGATCGCCTTCCTGACGTTCGCCATCTCGGCCTCCATCGCCTCCTTCTCGGACTGCTCGACCTTGTCGCCGTTCTCCTTGAGGAGCTTTTCCAGCGAATAGACGAACGAGTCCGCCTCGTTGCGCGCGTCGATCAGCTCGCGGGCGCGCTTGTCCTCGGCCGAGTGCTCTTCAGCCTCGCGGACCATTTTCTTGATCTCGTCCTCGCTGATTCCGCTGGAGGACTCGATCCGGATCTTCTGCTCCTTGCCGGTGCCCAGGTCCTTGGCGGACACGTGCACGATGCCGTTCGCATCGATGTCGAAAGTAACCTCGATCTGGGGAACGCCGCGGGGAGCGGGCGGTATCCCCACCAGGTCGAACCTGCCCAGGGTCCTGTTCTGCGCCGCGAGCTCGCGCTCGCCCTGCAGGACGTGTATGGAAACCGCCGGCTGGCTGTCCGACGCGGTCGAGAAGATCTGGCTCTTCTTGGTCGGGATGGTCGTGTTCCGCTCGATGAGCTTGGTCATGACGCCTCCCAGCGTCTCGATACCGAGCGACAGCGGGGTGACGTCGAGGAGCAGCACGTCGTGCACGTCCCCGGCCAGGACGCCGCCCTGTATGGAAGCGCCAACGGCCACCACCTCGTCCGGGTTCACTCCTTTATGCGGCTCCTTGGCAAAGATGCGCTTCACCAGGTCCTGCACCGCCGGCATCCGGGTAGAGCCGCCGACGAGGATGACCTCGTCGATGTCGCCGGGTGTAAGGCCCGCGTCCTCGAGCGCCTTGACGCAGGGCCCCTTGGTCGATTCAATCAGGTCCTCGATGAGCTGCTCGAGCTTGGAGCGGCTCAGGGTGATGACCATGTGTTTTGCGCCCGACTGGTCGGCGGTGAGGAACGGGATATTGATCTCGGTCTGCGACTTGCTGGAGAGCTCTATCTTGGCCTTCTCCGCGGCCTCCTTGAGGCGCTGGAGCGCCATCTTGTCGCCGGAGACGTCGATTCCCGTCTGCTTCTTGAACTCCTGCATGAGCCATTCCATGATCCGCTGGTCGAAATCGTCGCCGCCCAGGTGGGTGTTGCCGTTGGTCGACTTGACCTCGAACACGCCGTCTCCCAGGTCAAGGATCGATATGTCAAAGGTTCCGCCGCCCAGGTCGTATACCGCTATTTTTTCGTTGCGCTTCGCCTTGTCCAGGCCGTACGCAAGAGCGGCGGCCGTGGGCTCGTTGATGATACGCTCGACCTCGAGGCCGGCGATCCGGCCCGCGTCCTTGGTGGCCTGGCGCTGGGCGTCGTTGAAATAGGCCGGCACCGTGATGACCGCCTTGGTCACCTTCTCGCCCAGGTAATCCTCCGCGGTCTGCTTCATCTTCTGCAGCACGCGGGCCGATATCTCCTGGGGCGTGAACTCGCCCGCCAGGGTCTTGACCTTGACGCCATCGCGGCCGTCGTCCATGACCTTGTAGGACACCATGCGCATCTCGTTGGCAACCTCGCCAAAGCGGCGTCCCATGAAGCGCTTGATGGAGCGGACCGTGTTCTCAGGGTTGGTGATGATCTGGTTCTTCGCCACCTGACCGACCAGGCGCTCGCCCTTGTCGGTGAACGCAACGATCGAAGGCGTGGTGCGCTGCCCCTCCGAATTCTGTATAACGACCGGCTCTCCGCCTATCATAACCGAAACGCACGAGTTTGTCGTGCCAAGGTCAATCCCGATAATCTTACTCATTGCTCGTCTCCTTATTGGTAGTATATCATTGATACGCCGTCGCGGCCCGTCTCCGGCCCCGCGCGGCCCGATTCTGCTTCTTCGCCTGCGCCTTACTGTTTCGTCTCACCCCCGGATCCGGCCGATCCCGGTCCGTCGCATTCCGCAGCCTGCGTTCCGGCAGCAGGACGTGCCGGCTTCGCGACCTTTACCCGCGCGCTCCTCACTACCAGGTCCTCGATACGGAATCCCTTCTGGTAGACCTTCGTGACGGTGTCGCGCTCCACGTCTCCGCTCATCTCTATATCCATCGCCTCGTGGAAGTTCGGGTCGAACTCGTTGTCGAGCGCCTCGATTTCGACCACGCCGAATTTCTTCATGGTCTCCTCGATGCGGTTCGAGATCATCGACACGCCCTGCACGAACGATTTGTGCGCATCTTCCAGAGAGCTGCCCGCGGGCATGTTCTCCGACGCGTCAATGGCGCGCAGGAGGTCGTCGTTAACAAGAATGATCTCATGCGCAAAGTCCCGCACCACCATGGTGCGGACCTCGGCCTGCTGTTTCGCCATGCGCTTCTTGTAATTCTCGAAATCGGCCTGCCGCCTCAGCATGGTGTCCTTGAGGGCGTCCATGTCATCTTTCAGCTTTCTGTTGTCCTCAAGCGCGGCGCTGCATTGCTCGGCCGCCAGCCGGTCGCATTCCCTGCGGGACGCCGCCCTCCGTTCTTCCTTCCTCCTCTCGTCAGGGGACTTTTCGCTCCCGGCCTGCTTTTCAGGTTCCCTGCCGGGCTGGTCAGGGCCCCGCTTCGCATCCTCGCTCCTGCCGTTATGGAGGTCCTTCTCCTTCGCCTTGTGATGCTCCTTATGCTTATCCATCATATGCTCCGAAATCGTATATACTGGCACTGCCTGGTTATTTAGACATTTTGGTGAGCAGCTCGGTGACCACCCTTCCGGTATAGTCCACCAGCGGCACGACCTTCTCGTAATCCATTCTCGTTGGGCCGATTACGCCTACTGCCCCGACCAGCTTGTTCCCGATTTTGTACGAGGCTGATACCATGCTGCAGCCCTTCACCTTCTCTTCCGCTACTTCCTCTCCGATCAGGGTCCTGATACCCTCGAACTCAATCGCCTTCTCGAGTATCCGTTTGAGTATGCTCTTGTCCTCGATGATGCTGAGCAGGCTGTTCAGCCGCTCCTCCTCGACCATCTCCGGGATCTTCAGCAGGTTCTCGATTCCTTCTATATGAAGGCGGGGCTCCTCGTA
>Ga0209311_1002751_pt1 | contig 12430 bp, 9 predicted proteins | sample AD_UKC045_MetaG_FD_184417 | JGI IMG/M metagenome (GOLD analysis project Ga0209311, IMG submission 184417) | Active sludge microbial communities of municipal wastewater-treating anaerobic digesters from USA - AD_UKC045_MetaG (SPAdes) (version 2) | ecosystem: Engineered > Bioreactor > Anaerobic >... | reverse complement strand
AGCGCCTCGAAGTCCAGGTCCAGGGCGGCGTCCGTTTCGAGGAGGAACGCCAGCCGTTCACGGTCGGTTGCGAAAAGCTCCATTCGGTTCTCCGGTCATGTCGCGACAAATCCGGTTGATGCCGGTGAGCGGTCGGCCCGTGCCCGGGGTGAACCCCGATATCAGGCCGAGAGCCCTGTCGCTTGGATACCTACCGGAGACCGTTGAAAAGTGTCGGAGGGGGACGCGTCCGGAAATCGCTCTTGACATCGGCTGCACAGCCATATATGATACGCTATGTTATGTACGATAGCTTTTGGCATAGACCGTCAAGACGATGAATTCCGGGAAGAATGTCATGTCGAGAATCGAGGAGTCTGAATTGGCGAGGAAGATCAAAGAATTGCGATCCAAGCTTGGCCTGACGCAGGAGCAGTTCGCCGCCAAGGTTGGCGTGACCTTTTCCACGGTCAACCGCTGGGAGAACGGCAAGGGCAAGCCATCTCCCTTGGCCATGCGCCAGATCGAAGAGCTGATGGAGCGTACATAGGACAGATGAACTGTCATTTTGGAAGGAGACGTGTCGCCATGAATAGAAAAGCACGGATCGGGGCGGCAAGGGTGTCAAGAGTCCCGTGGACGATTTGTAGAGGAGAAACGAAGGTGAGTTATACAGAAACCATATATTCCCCTGCGACCCGTGCAGAAAACAGCCTGCTGACTTATGAATGCGGGCTTTACACGCGAAGTGCCACAAGGGGTTTATATTGCGATATCGCGACCTAAAGGCGTTGGGCGGCAAAATGACGGACAATGATAATGCCTGCATGAGGAAAGCGATGTCTGAACACCTCGAAAGAAGCGAAAAGAACACTACGGCGGCATTCGCTGCATTAACGCGAATTGCCAAACCCGGACATACTATCTGTTTTCGTACAGCTTCATCTCCCGACTCACCTGAACGGAGTGGTGTTCTTGTTGAACTGAGTTCGGAAGGTTTGGTCATTGATACCAAATCCGGAATCGAATGGATTTCTGCGCAGAGCATCCAATCATGGAGACTACCAAAACAGACGGCGCTATCAGAAGCCTCTCAAAAAGAGACCATTCCACAGGTTTCGTTGCCCCCTCAAGAAGAATCGGATAAGACTAAGGCTGAAGCGGCCGAGTCTACCGCTGTGGTTTCACCCGGGCAAATGGCAACGCACACTGACAAGAGCCTTCCCGCACCAGCCGATCTCGAACTCCTTTTCTCGGGCGATCCGATGATTCCCTTACCTGCGCCATCATTTAGTTTTCCTTCGCTATCCAAGGAAATTCAGCAGGACTTAAACAGATGGAAAAATAGGTACGACTACGCACAGAAGGTTCGTGAACCAGCCCGAATGACTCAAGATGTGGCAAAGATTGCAGAACTCGCAGAAACGCTCGAAAACCCATCATTGTTCTTTCTTGCAGGTTTATTATCTGAATACAGTGGTTTGGGTGATGCTCGCTCAAAATCTTACTTTCAGAAGACTCTTGAACTGGATCAGAACCACCAACAAGCAAGCGCTGCCATGGCAGCGTTGGCGATTAGGTCATACGATTGGGAGACCGCAGTTAAGTTTCTTCTTTGGGCTGCCCGACTCGAAGGAGAAACTGACAAAACAATGGTTGTACGATGCATAGGGCAGTGTATCTGCAACTTAAAAAATAAGAATATTCCGCCAATAGGATTTTTGCTTACGATAGAACTACCGGAAAAAGCTCGACGCTTTGCAACCAGTCTATTGGCTTTATCAGTTAAAGAAGATTTGGAAGCTTACGCAGCCGCGCTTTCAGGTGATATTAGCAAACTTAGACAAACAAAAACAGGAAATATCTTGTTCCCTTGGAAAGACGAGTTTGTTGCACCCGTAGAACAAAAAATATCCAACCATTCCTTGGCGTCTAGAGAGCGTAAAGACAACAGTCGATACGGTCGTATCTCGGCGTATTATCCAACGCGAAATTTTGGCTTCATTGTTGAAGATTCCACAGGGCAAACATGGTTCTTCCATAGAAATGCCATTTCCAGTTCTTCGCTCCTTGGTGGACTGATAGATGGCCAGGTTAGACAGGAAATAACCTTCACAGAGAGCTTCGAAACAAGAACCGGGAAATATCCTCTAGCAAAAGACATAGCTCTTGTTTCGGGAGAAGTCACACCCCAGGAAGTGGTTGCTAAGCGAGCCCCACTCAAATTACGCCTGCAGGCGATTCCTAAAGATGGAAGCTTCTTTTCCAAAGCAATGGAGGCGGAACAACTTGATCAACTCGATAGAGCTGCATTTTTCTATCAGGAAGAAATATCTCGCAATGGCAAGCATATAAAAAGTGCCGTAAAGAATTTGGCCGCATTGCAGAATCGAAAAGGAAAACCAGACGCGGCCATTGAGCTCCTTGATAAATATAAAAGTGCATTTGATTCAAGTGAGTCCGTGTCGTTGGATCAGATGCGCGTACAGTTTCATGTCAAGGCAAGAAATTTCACTGCAGCAGCACGACTATTAGAAAAACTCGCAAAGACGGTAAGCAATAAGCGTCTCGAATATCAGCGACAGCAAGCATACTGTTTTCTTGCAAATGGCGAGTTTGATGAAGCAATCAAACTGCTCAATTCAATCCTAAAGAAACAGCCTTGGGACAATGCAAGCGCTTCGCTCTTAGCAAAAGCGAAGGACGCAACAGAAACAGGCCAGTTTTCTATTGCCACTGAGAGCGGTGTGGATTCAATTGTGGATTCAATTGAAGATGACATTCTCTCGAGTTTAGCACTCGGCTTATCCCCCATTGCGTTGCAACAACTTGACAGTTGTGATTTGCGGGGAATTGATTCACGGGCAAAAGAAAGTGGAAACTTTACAGAAAAAGATGTGCGTCAAGTTCAAAATCTACTAGACAATGTCAAGGGGCGACGACCAAGGGAGCGGTCAGATTATTTGTTGTCGCTGGCGTGGCTTTGTGAGCACGCATCGAGCGTGACCGGAAACAGAAGCGTGCATGAGTATCTACGAAGGTATTTTCTTTCGTTGGCAGAAGCCGCATTCAGCGATGGAACACCGACCGATGTTGGAAGGTGTTTTTGCATAGAATCTCTTGTGCTCTGTCCAACACAATTGGAACCAGGTCGTGAGGCTCAAACCAGTGTTGAAGCTGCATGGACACTGCTTCTTGGGACGTACTTGCCAAACCCCGTAGAGCCAAGTGATCTACTTCAGCCAAAAACGGGAAATAGGTTGCCCAACGTCCTTAAGAAGCTCAATGAAGCGCCGAGGGGATGGGACGAATTTCTTCAACATGTCGGATTCTATGCTGTTCGGGCGCCTGAATCTTTTAGATACTTGCAATCGTTTTTGAAAACATCTCATGTGATTCCTTCTATCGAGGAACATGTTGCATTAGAAAAGGTCCGAGGAAATGGGCTCAGAAACGCCTTCGACCTCCTGCCAAGAGAGAGCCTTTCGGTTGATAAATATCGCAAAGCACGGGAAAACATGTCGGAGATACAACCGTCACTATGTTTTGAACTTGATCGTTCACGCATGTCTGAGTTTTTGGAAATTCTCGATAATACCGCTAGCTATATATTAGAAAGATATTTCCGCGAGCGCGAGACACGTTACCTGAGGTTAATAGACGATATTTCACGGGCAATGCAAGAAGTCGTGCGCCACCCGACACATATGTGTATAGAGAGAATGGAACCGGCACTGGAATCTTTGCAGAAACTAGTCAATAGCGATTTTGAACACAATGAGATTGCTCCGCCAGATTTAGAACTACGAAATGTGCTCGACAACGACTTCTATGTGCTCAGCGATGGGGCCATTTCATTAAGGCTACTGCTTTTATCAAAAGACGAGGGCGTTCCGCCAATTGAGGCCATTGGTTTATCTGTAGAAGACGGGGATGGTGAACCATGCCATTCGCCTGACCCGCTGTATGGTGGGCAAGCACGAGAAATAGAGTTGACGCTCAAACCCACTGCGGAACAGATCAGGGACGGTGCTTTTAGCGTAAGCGTTAAGGTGGATTATCGCAACAGAAAGGGTAACATCCAAAGCTCAGGAGCCTTTCCGCTTGCAGTCCGTCTCGGCAAGCCTGCCTTTGACGAAATTCCGAACCCCTATGGTCGTTACTCAGGTGGTTCTCCAGTGGAAGATAAGGAAATGTTTTTTGGCCGGGCATCCCTCATTGATCGTGTTATTCGGCACCTATCAACAGGAACCATGGGGCAGTGCTTCGTGTTGTATGGGCAGAAACGGTCCGGAAAGTCCTCTGTTCTGAAGCAAGTAGAGCACAGGCTTGGAGAGGCTGTTATCTATGCGCCAATCTCAGCCGGAACGTTCTCGCCTGGCAATCTGTGGTGTAGCTTCGCTCGGTTACTCTTGCAGGAATTGAAGTTTCGCCTTGAAGATGCTGATGTTGACATTCCCGAGAATTGGCCGGACCGGTCAGACGTGGAAGCCAGTCCTCTTGAGACAATCCGGGAGGTGGTGCGCAGTCTGACGAAACAAGGAATTCGCATTATATTAGCCATAGATGAATTCACCTACATTTACGAAAGCGGTCAAGCTGATATAGAGGCATTTATGCGCGGATGGAAGGCTTTGCTTGAGGCAAGGGCTTTCAATGCACTTTTAGTTGGGCAAGACACTATGCCACGCTTCAAACAGGCTTTCCCCAACGAATTTGGCGTGACACATGATGAACGCATAACCTACCTTGACAGAGCGGAGGCTGCTGCATTGGCATCAGATCCGATTCAGTTGGATGGCTGTTCTCGCTACCGCGGACAGGCTCAATCTCGTCTCTTTGATTTTACTGCGGGGAGTCCCTTCTTTATGCAAATCTTCTGTGACCGGCTTGTCAGGCACATGAATGAGCGAAAAGCGCCATTTATTACCGAAGCTGACATTGAACAGGTCGCACGTACGCTGACTATTGGCGCAGACGCTCTTCCGCCGGAGCGGTTCGATGCCCTCGTAACGGCAGCGGGAGAAAATGTGGCCTCTGTTCCTCGGAATGACCTTTGGCAAGTCTTGGGACGAGTCGCTCGAGAGTCCCTGCATTCGGGGTGGTGCTACAGAGCATCACTAAGCGAGCTTCCCCGAAGCCAAGAGGCTCTAACAGATCTTTCTGATAGGGAAATACTAATTATTGAGGGCGAGCGAGTGAGAATCCGCGTTGGCCTCTTTGCTGCATGGCTTCGTGCCAACCAATATGCGGGGTGAAATAGGATGACAAGAAACAATCCATTTATTGGTCGAGGCGCACCAGTCAGTGGTGAACGTCTAGTTGGTCGTCAAGCTCTGCTCGACCGTCTCATCGAGAGAGCTCGTTCCGAGGCTCATTGTAGCATAGTTGGGCTTCCTCGCATGGGGAAGACGAGTGTTGCAAAGGAGACATTACGAGGCCTTTGTGATGCATCAACCGATATGACAGTAGGATACATCACGTTGGATGCGATCAGGGGGCCAATCCAAACATACAGTAGGATCCTCGAAGAGATCTCGCCGGATGCGTCTGAAGACCAGTTAATTGCGCGCACCAACGACCACGATGAAGCTTATGAAAGCTTCCTGCGCCTGTTGCGAAAACGGCATCGTTCCGGTCTGAGGTCAGTGATCATCTTGGACGAAGTGGACGCTATCGTACGTGAAGAATTTTCTGACGCACAGCTATTTGTTTCCAGAATTCGGGAGATAGCCAATGACCGGGACCGATATGGTATTACTTTTATTTTTGTATCAAGGCGATCACTGGACATGATTCAAGGATCTGTGGATTGCTCGACTTTGGCCGGCCTGTGTGAGGTTGTCTATTTGCAGCCTTTGTTGCGTGATGATCTTGATGTCCTCGCAGCTCGATGCCCCGTCTCGGTAGACAATACCGGACGTGAGGCCTTGTGGCGGATCACTGGTGGTCATCCCTTCTTGGCTGAAGTGGTGATGTGTGAAGCTGTCGAGAAGGGTCATCCACACCTCAACGATACGTCAATCGAAGGCGCACAGTACGCGCAGTCTCACGAGTTCACGAATCAGTATCGTCAGTTGGCCAGCCTGTTATCGCATGAAGAGATGTTCGAGGCACTGTGCGAGTTGGTAGTGGGGCCAAAATGGCGGCCTATTGAGCCACACACCGTCTGTCTATTGAAACACTATGGCGTTCTTCGTAGTAGTTATGAGACTGCAGGAGGCGTTGAATGCATGTCTCAACATTTCAGAGACTATCTTACGCTGTTGACCAGGACGACGCCTTCTTGGGTTCTGCTGGGGGATGCGGAGCGCCAACTCCGATTCTTGGTTCAGGACCGAATGGTTGATGCATATGGCGGGGATTGGTTTGAAGAGTTGCGAAAGAAGCTTCCGAAGATTAACGATGCTCTAGACAAGTTGGTTCAGCAGAGAGTCCGCGAAAAGCGGATGTTCGGAGATGCTGCATCGGACTTCATCTTGGACTATGCATACATAGGCGATTTGAAGGACATGGTTTTCGCTGAATGGGAGAAGTACCGATCGGTTCTAGGCGGAGCAAAATCAGATTGGGAAAGGAGATTCCAGGACATCATGAAAGTCCGAAACCCCATGGCTCACCACCGGCCTGTACCGGCAGATGTCCTTCAAGAAGCGGAACGCTCATGCAAGGCTTTACTTTCTCGGCTCAAAGGAGAGAAAAGCAGTGAAACTAAGTAGTGTCCATCCGCGGTGATAACTAGTTGGATTGCATAAAAAAAGCGCATTTTGTAGTGGACTTTTCTGATAAACGATAGTATACCGAAATTAGCTAAAAGTCGATATCACTATCAAAATCAGAGAAAGGGGCCACCACAAAATGCGCGAAAAGAGCAAAAAACAACTGCCGCTGATGTACCTCACCCCTGATCATCCCCAAGCCCGGGAGCTGGAGGCCATCAGCCGCATATTGGATGGCGAAGCTACCATAACCGAGTTGGTTCATCAAGACCTCTGCCGGGATCGACAGCTGACGGACACCGGCGCCAATGGGATGAGTGCCGAGCAGGTGCTGCGCGCGGCGATCGTCAAGCGGATGTTTGATTACAGCTACGAGCTGTTGCCCTTTCACATCGCCGACTCCATCTCGTTGCGCGCCTTCTGCCGCATCGGCATTGCCGACAAGGGCTTCAAGAAATCGGCCATTGCGCAGAACACCAAACGGATCTCGCCCGCGACCTGGGAGCAGATCAACCGGATCTTGGTGGTTCACGCAAGCGAGGAGAAGGTCGAAAAAGGCCGGCAGGTTCGCATGGACTGCACGGTCATGGAGAGCAACATCCATCAGCCGACCGACTCCACCCTGCTCTACGACGGGGTGCGGGTGCTGACTCGGCTGCTGGAGGCGTTGGGTCAGCGCGGGGTGAAGGTGCATTTTGCCGATCATGGCCGCCGCGCCAAGCGTCGGGTGCTGGCGGTGCAGTATGCCAAGAAGGAGTCTCAGCGTAAGGCGGCCTACCGGGATCTGCTCAAGCTGGCGGCCAAGAGCGTGGGATATGCCGTAACGGCGATTCCGGCGGCCAAGAACCACGCCGGCATTGAAGGCCTGGCGCTGGGTATGGAGTTGGAGCGCTATGTCGATCTCACCCGTCGGGTGATCGACCAGACCGAGCGCCGGGTGCTGCGGGGGGAGAAAGTCCCGGCCGCCGAGAAGATCGTCTCGATCTTCGAGCCCCACACCGACATCATCGTCAAGGACCGCCGGGAGACCTACTACGGGCACAAGGTGTGTCTGAGTGTGGGAGCCTCCAACCTGATCACCGACTGTGTGATCACTGAGGGCAATCCGGCCGATACCGAACTGACGCTCACGATGCTTGACCGGCAGCTGGAGATTTACGGGCGCTACCCGCTGAAAGTGGCCCTGGATGGGGGCTTTGCTTCCAAAGCCAACCTGGCCGCTGCCAAGGAGCGAAAGATCAAGGATGTGTGTTTTGCCAAGAAGCGCGGGCTTAAAGTGGAAGACATGTGCCGCAGTCAATGGGTCTACAACCGGCTGCGGCGCTTCCGTGCCGGGGTGGAGTCGATCATCTCCTGGATCAAGCGGTGCCTGGGTTTTGACCGCTGCACTTGGAAGGGGCGACGCTCCTTTGAGAGCTATGTGTGGCTCTCCACGGTCACGGCCAATCTGATCACTCTGGCCCGGGCCAAAGCAGCATAGAGCGTTTTTGAAATGAAGAAATTCAGTGTTCAACAGGTGAGCCTTATCCCGACATAGCCGAAATTGAGAAGATTTTGATCTCAGCGCACTTTTAAAATCGAACCAGTCGTGTTCGAGTCGACTCCATGCGTTTTTTGTCATTGCGGCCAGATCAAAAATGCCGGTTTATGGATGGACACTAAGTAGCATACCTGCGGTAAAGATGTCGCCCAACAAAGCGTTGCACCTGACCGGGCCGCCATTGTGGTTTTGCGCGACACCACGCAGTCGCAAGCAGCCCGGCAGGTGAACGCAGTCGTTAATCGAGTTTTCCCCCTTCCTTCTTGGCCTTTTCCGCCAGCTCCTCACCGGCCGACTTTTCCAGCGCCTTGACAAGCTGCTGCTTGTTCTTGAGCGGGCCGATGTGGTGTTTTTTCTTCGCGTCGATCAGGGATGCGCCTTTGAGCCCAGCGTGATCCGCTCCAGGCTCCAACTCATCGAGAAGGTCGATGACGTCCTGCTTAGTCATGTTCAGCGAGATGCCTTTGGCCTTGGCCATCTCCTGCAGCTCGACCACGGTGAGGTCATGCAGCCCGCCGCTCGGCGGAATCTTCTTGAGCTGATCCGCCAGTTGCTGCGCCTGTTTGAGGGATGCCTGCTTCTGGGCGAGAAGTTGAACCAGGTCGTCCTTGGTGCGGAGCAGGCCGATCTTGTGTTGTTTGAGCTTGGCGTCGAGGGCGGCTCCGGAGAGGGTGGAGTGGTCCACGCCCGGCTCCGCCGCGTCGAGCAGATGGATGAAGTCGGCTTTGGTCCGGGCGATGGAAACGCCGTTCTGCTTGGCCAGGGTCTGGAGTTGCTTCACGCTTAGAGTGTTCAGGTCGGCGATCTGTCCGCCTTCGAAGGCTGCCTTGAGCTTCGCGTCTTCCGCCGCCTTGGCCTTCGCCTGCTCTTCGATGGCCTGGGGCGAGATGATGCACGCGGCGCCTGCCTGTGCCGTGTCCGACACGGCAGACAGGGGTTCAGCCGCGGCTTTGGCCCCCAGCTCTCCTCCGCAGATCGCCAGGGGCCACGCGACCACACTCGTGCAGCGACAGTTGGGATGGGCCGGTTGCTGGGGAAAGCGGTTCGTGTCGAACACCTTGCCGTCCAGCGGCCCGCTCAGCGCCCGATCCGGCTGCCGGGCTGTCGGGTGTCGAGTTGCTTCGTGTTTCCACCGGGGTCCTCTCGGTTTCTTGCCCTTGTGCCTGCCTGCCGCGCTGCGGCGCAGGCAGGGGCGCGACATTGATGCTTGCCATCCATAGCTCGCCCCCTTCGGGCGGCCTTCGGCCGTCCAAATCCGCGGTACTGCGGATTTGTCGCGCCGTGTGGCGGGGATAACCCGCCTCTGGGGTTATCTACCGGAGGCGGGGAAGGAACGTCGGTGGGCGAGTTGTTCGGGCTGGGGAGCCAGCCCGTATCCGGAAATATCCCTTGACACTCATAGGCAAAACCGGCTACATTTATTGCCAGATGAGCATGATTCCGGAAAAAACCATGGCCAGGAGCGACCCTATGATAGAGACGATCAAATCCATCATCCTGGATTTTCAGGAAACCAGGCTGGAGACCGGGGTGCCCCGGCGTTTGCGTATCGAGACGGTTCACGGCAAGGCAGCCGTCTGCATCGGGGTGCGCCGGAGCGGCAAGTCGACTTACATGTTCCAGGTTATCCAGCGGCTGTTGGACAGTGGGGTTCCCCGGCAGAACATTCTGTACCTGAACTTTTTCGACGACCGGCTCCATAACCTGCGGAAGGACAATCTCGGCCTGATCGCCGAGGCCTACTACTCCATCTACCCGGAGAAGAAAAACACCGAAACGGTCTACTGCTTTTTCGACGAGATTCAGGCAGCCCCCGGTTGGGAGCCATTCGTCGACCGCATGATGCGCACGGAAAAATGCGAGGTGTATCTGACCGGTTCGTCGGCAAGGATGCTTTCGAAGGAGATAGCGACACAGATGCGCGGGCGGGCTCTCTCATGGGAGATGTTTCCCTTCTCGTTCAGGGAATTCCTGGATTACAAGGGAATCGAGAGCGAAGGCGCGCTGTCGACGAAGAAGCGGCTCCTCGTTCAAAAGGCCTTCGAGGAATACTGGGAGACCGGCGGCTTCCCCGAGGTCGCCGGTCTTGGCCGGAACCTGCGAATCAAGACCCACCAGGAATACTTTCACACCATCCTGTTTCGGGATCTGGTCGAGCGTCACGACGTTTCACACCCGAAAGCGGTGACCGATCTGGCGCACTGGCTGGTGGACAACACCGCCTCGCTTTACTCGGTCAACAGTCTCACGGGCTATCTCAAATCGCTGGGCCACAAGGCTCCGAAGTCCGCGGTGTCGGATTACCTGGAATGGTTCGAGGACGCCTATTTCCTGTTCACCGTGCGCATATTCGATCCGTCTTTGGCACGCAGCAACACCAATCCGAAAAAGGTCTACTGCATCGATCACGCAATGGTCACTTCGGTGTCGTCAGGTATTCTGGTCAACTCCGGCCATCTTCTCGAAAACCTCGTGTTCACCGCGCTCCGGCGTCTTCATCCGGAAATCTACTATTACAAGACCAAGAACGGCCGGGAGGTCGATTTCATCATCCCGATGCGCGGCCGGCCCAAGATGCTGGTCCAGGTGTGCGAGTCCCTGGCGGAGCCGCAGACGCGGAAACGGGAAACTGCGGCCTTGAGTGAGGCGATGGCCGAGCTGGGCCTGAAAGCCGGAACCATAGTGACCCGGAACGAAGATGAGCGGCTGGATGTGGAAGCCGGGACCATCGAGGTGGTCCCGGCATGGCGGTTCCTGCTCGAACTGCCGGACGCTACGGAATAGCTGTATGAGATTCCTTTTGACCAGGGACGGGAATTGACATCGGCACGAGAAACCCAGGAAAAAAACTGGGTTTTGCGCATTTCCGTGTCATGTCGGCAGAGATTGAGGTGCTCGACATTGAACGCGCCGTAGGAAGGCTTGCCGTGTTCGCCGGCCACCTCGTGCTGCCAGCCCGCGCTGTCCCGCCCGCCGTAGAATTCCAGCAGCTCGGCCTCGCGCTCCTGGGTCCACGCCGGGTGCAGCCAGGAAGGCCAGCGGAACACCCGGAACTGGGTCGAGCCGGTCAAGCGGTAATAGGTCGTGTCGCGCAGCCCGTTGGGCGTCGAATAGATGCGCAGTCTGCCGCCCGACTTCAGACACTGGCGCAGTGCTTTCCAGGCCCGCTCGGTGAGCCACGCCCCTTCGTCCACCCAGACCCGGTCCACGTGCAGCGAGCGGAAAGCGTCGCCGTAAGCCCCGGCGGGACGGAAGTAGAGGATCGCGCCGTTGGTGAATTCGAGTCGGAAGTATGGTTTGCGGTGAATCTTGGGCTTGCCGTACTTGGTGAGAGCCACGCTGACCATGAGGTCCGGGTTGGCGTCGAGCTGGAACTCGATCTCCTCGATCAGCGTGTCGAGATGCCCTTGGTGTGGCGCGGCGACGAGTCCCTGACAGCCGCGGTTGGTGAAGGCGAAATGCAGGGCGTCGGTGGTGATGCAGACGCTCTTGCCCACGTCGCGCCCGTCGAGGTGGATGATGTTCTTGTCCGGGCAGAGCAGATCTTCCGCCTGGTGCGGCCAGTAGACCCGTTGTCCCCCGTCGCGGTTGCGCAGGTATCCCTGTCCCCAGAGGACCGGGTCCGCCAGGGTCTCCGCCAGTTTGCGCTCCTTGGCGGATATGCGGGCCATTAAGACAGCCTCGTCACAAGAAATCCCCAGGGGACCATTTTAAACAAAATGGCCAATGATGCCGCCAGGATTGCAACCACAATCGCCCGCAATGTGAGTGCAAATTCCTCTTTCATGAATGCCTGCCTTTCACCGCAATGTTTGAACATTCATGCAAATACCGATGGAACGCCTTGACTTCCCGCGCACGCGAAGCCTGTATGTGAATGTGCGCGTAGCCTTGAATTACAAGACTTTGAGCCATTTGAAGGAAGACGCCGGATGCGTGTTTTCGACTCCAAGGCATCCGGTTCGGAAAACACGAACTCAACGAAGGAAAGGAGAACAAGCCATGAACGAGACCCTGCATCAGGCCGCCCAGGCCTATCTGGAACACCTGCGGACCCAGGGGAAAAAGGAGCGGACGCTCTACACCTACGGCAAGGACTTCGAGCAGATCGAGGCCTTCTTCGGTGCGGAGCGCAAGCTGTCCAGCGTCCTCATTCCGCACGTGGGAAAATTCTTCAAGTCCGATGCGCTGC
>Ga0209311_1002750_pt1 | contig 12435 bp, 9 predicted proteins | sample AD_UKC045_MetaG_FD_184417 | JGI IMG/M metagenome (GOLD analysis project Ga0209311, IMG submission 184417) | Active sludge microbial communities of municipal wastewater-treating anaerobic digesters from USA - AD_UKC045_MetaG (SPAdes) (version 2) | ecosystem: Engineered > Bioreactor > Anaerobic >... | reverse complement strand
CTGGAAATATTTTGTTTGTTGCGGAGATAACTGACCGACAATGCCAAAGTGGCAATAAGTAGAACGACAATACCGACTACGATAATATTTTTATTGGGAGTTTTTTGGTTAATTTTTTGGAGAAGAATGGACGAGGCGGATGATTTGATGCGAGTAGCAGATTTGGTGTTTTTGTTAGCGATGACCGGTATTGGTTTTTTGGGAGATCTTTTGCGATTTGATTGGGAAGTGGTAGTAATTGGTTTTTGGTTGCGAGAAGAAATATTTCGTATTTTTTGCCAAGATTGTTGAAAAAAATTTGTTATCCTTTTAGCTGTATTTTGAGATTCGGTCACGAAAACAGAAAATTTGGTACCTTGATTGGTGCGATCTTGTAATATTACTTCTTCCGGTTGAGGACGGATTACTTCTTTGGCAATTTTCTCTTCGGTAGTAGCTTCAATAACGATAGTGCCGATGCTGCGTACATTTTCTTGAGCGAGTATGCGGGCGATTTCGGCCACACAAGTGGTGGGGGTATGTTGAACAGCCAAGCGACGCAAGCGATCAAGTGATAAGTTATTAAATAATTGTTCGGTGGAAATAATGATACGGTCGCCGACGTTCATTTGGCCGCTAGAGATATTGATAAAAGTATTAAGCGGATGTTTTTCGTCTGTTTTGTCAGAGAGGCCTTCGGTGATGTGACTAATGATTTTGTTGCGGATCAAGTAGCCTTCAGTGTTGCCGGTTTGAGTGATATGAATGTCGTGACCACTAATAATAGCAATAATGCAATTCAAATTGGATATCCAATCAGAATTTCCGTCTTCCGCCAAGGTGGCTAAGGTTTCATTGACATGGCGCAAGGTGATTTCAAATGAAGAGAGGGGATCGTCCAAATTTTTGTAAAAGAATTTGACGGTAGTTTTGATAATGTTGTCGATGACGGTTTGCGAGTCTTTGGAAGGATGATTGATGTCAACGACAAAATAAATACTGCCATGGTTTTTTTTGGCGGTATTGTCAGGTGTGTAGTGTTCTACTTGAATTAAGTGATTTTGACCAGATAGTTTGCTATATAATTTTCCCAGTCGGATGGCGGGATGCTCCTTTTTTTCGTTCATGAAAGTTGATGAAAGATATAAGACCTCTATAGGTATTATACAAAATAATATGCTAAGGTTGTAAAGATGTTTGTTAAAAAATATTTGCAGTAATGCTAAATATGGAAGGCTGCTTTATTTTTGGCACATTGGACAAAATTGTGTGCCGCGGCCGCCATGTTTTATTTTTTTGATTTTGGTATGACATCGGTAACAGGGTTGATTTTGTCGGCCGTATACTTGCAAGAGGGCGGTGTAATTGCCGGTGTGGCCGTGTCCGTCGCGATAATTGCTAAATGTGGTGCCTCGGTGTTTGATAGCAGCGGTGATAATTTTTTGTGTGCTCTTAAATATTTTTTTGATATCGGTTGGAGATAATTGGCTGACTCGGCGAGTGGGTTTAATGCTGGCTTGAAAACAAATCTCATCGGCATATATGTTGCCAATACCTGAAATGAGCCGTTGATTTAGTAGTACATTTTTGAGAGAGACGGTTTTGTTGATGAATAATTGAGAGAAATTGGACAAGGTAAAATCCGGGCAAAGCGGTTCGATACCAAAATTTTGCAAGGTGTCATTGAGTTGTTGTTTGTCAACAATTTGCAAGTAGCCAAATTGACGTTGATCGTTGAAATAGAGTGTGGATTGGTCGGTAAATTTAAAATATATATGTGAGTATTTGTTGGGCAGCTCAGGGCCGATGTGTGGAAAGTTGTGTCCGCCAGCCACAATTTTGTGTCTGTCTTGATAAATGAGTTGGCCGGTCATTTTGAGATGAATCAGTAAAAATTTATGATTCGAAAGAGAAAAATATAGTAGTTTGCCACGTCGATTTATGGCAGTAATTTTTTGGTTTATCAAATTTTTTTTAAAATAGTCGGTGGAGGTGTTTTTGATCAGTTTTGGTTTGGAGATAACAATGTTGATTATTTTTTTTTGTAAAATAACCCGAGACAGATCGCGGCGAATAGTCTCTACTTCCGGTAATTCCGGCATAATGTAAGTGGTAAGAAGTAAGAAATAAGTAGTAAGTAGTAAGGAATCTCAAATACGAACAATATGCAAGATCCAATATCCAATAACCAATTGAAATCGCAAGGTAAAATTAAACTTCAACTTATCTTGTCATACCCGAAAAGACATGAGCGGAGCGAATATTCTTTATCGGGTATCTCATACGTAACAATATGCAAGATCCAAGATGCAATATGCAATGGAAGCACAAAGATAATTTTCAAGGATCAATATGCAATATCCAATTAAATCGCAAGAAATTCCAAATTTCAAATTTCAAACGAAAAATAATATGCAAGATTCAATATGCAATAGGCATTGGAATCACAAAAGCAATTTTCAAGGGTCAATATCCAATATCCAATTTAATCGCAGGAAACCTCAAATTCCAAGTTTCAAACGAAGTATGAGAATGTTGTGCGAAAGTCGGGATACCCGGAATTGAACCGGGGCTACACCCACCCCATGGGCGCGTACTACCGCTATACTATATCCCGTTAGATAAATACTCCGCCAAGTCGAATATCAGATACCGATTCTCTATAAGCTAAGTGGGTACCCGCAATTTCAATTTACGATGAAATTGAAAAGATGTAAGGTTCCCTTAAGAATGAGTTGCAGATTCGATATTAATGACACTCGATATTGGCAGAGTAACTATATTTATTATAATTATTTTTGTTGAGAACGGCAAACGTGAAAAATGTTAAAAAAATTGTAGAAAAATTCCGCGGATGATGAAGTTGGTGAGGACTGATAGTGATACTATGGTCCAGGAAAAAATGGGAATCCATTGGTTGATAAGATATAAAAAAATTAGCACTAGAGGACCATAACGCATAAAGTTTTGCATAGTGGTCGGATTGTTAATGAAAGCCATAATCAGTTTTGATCCATCAAGCGGGTAGATTGGTAATAAATTAAAAACCATTAATAAGACATTGGCGCTATAAGCCAATTCGGTAAAGGTGAGGAAAGGAATTTGATTGGTGTTGTATTTGAGGATGATACAGATTGTGACGGGGAGTGAAAAGATGTAGGCCATGATCAAATTGGCGATTGGTCCGGCTAGTGATGTGATAGCATAACCGATTTTGGGATTGGAAAAGTTGCGAATATCAGTAATGACAGGTTTTCCCCAGCCAAAGCCGGCTACAAATAAAAAAATTGTTCCCAGCGGATCGAGGTGACGGAGCGGGTTGATGGATAAGCGTCCTTGTTGGCGTGGAGTAGGATCACCCAAATAATCTGATGCCCAAGCGTGGGCGTATTCATGAATAGTGATAGCAAGTACCAAGGCAATGATGTAGAAAAATGATTCAGCCGGATTTTGTAAAATCGTTGAGAGCATAAAAATATTTAAAAAATATTATATTCTTGGTAAAATTGAGGTAAGAATATTTTGCAAATATTCATTTATTTAAATTATAGCAGATTGTGATTTGTTATAATTTGGATACTATGTTTTTTATTAATTCAAATATTTTTTAAGAAAATAGTTATGTCAAAAGTATGCTATAAGTGCGCGAAGAAATTTTTGTCCGGAAATAATGTCAGCCATTCCGAGAGAAAAACAAAACGCAGATTCAATCCAAATTTACAGCAAATCACTTTGTTAGAAAACGGAGTGAAAAAAAAGGTATCAGTTTGCGCACGTTGCAAAAAGAAGATTGCTTAAATGGCAAAATTGTTGGATGCAAAACAACATTTGATCGAGTGGTCGGGGATCGACGGTAATGATTTTCCAAAGTATCTTTTGGAAAGGTTTTTGGTGTTGGATGTGATTCCTCATTGTGTGTTATTTTCAGGTAGAGAAGGGATAGGTAAATATAGCATAGCTTCTCTGTGGGCAAAGGTATTATTGTGCGACAATAATAAGGATGATTATGTGCCGTGTGGAAATTGTTTTGGTTGTCGCAATGTAACTGTTGGTGGGAATAAAAAGATTTTTATTGTTGATCAAGAGTCAAAAATTTTGATTGATACAATTAGAAAAATTAAAGATGATTTGAGTCGTTCGGATTTTGATGGTGGTTATCGAGTGGTTTTGGTTAATAATATCGATAATCTGACCGACGAAGCAGCTAATGCTTTTTTAAAAATACTGGAAGAACCGGCAAGAAAGACGGTTTTTTTGCTTATCACCAATCGTTTGAATAAAGTTAAAGAAACTATTCGATCGAGAGCAATTGTTTTACATTTCAATCATTTGCTGCCATCGGAAATTGACAAGTCGGAAGAGACGGGTTGGACGTCGGATGAGCTTTATCGTTTGTCGATGGGTCGGCCCAAAATATTGCAAAAAATTGTTAAAAATTCAAAAAATAAATCTATCGACAATGTAGAAAATTTTTGGCGAATGTTTTATGCCGATGTATTTAAAAAAGCGGATATTGCCAAGCAGATGAGTAAAATGACAAACGGCAATATTAATAATGTATTAATGTTTTGGGAAAGTTGTTTGCGAGATTTGCAGTTGTACAAAATTGGCTCTGGGGAAAATTGCTGGTGGAATGATGAAAGACTGTTTGTTTTGTATGACAAGATAAAAATTGGTGTGACGCGAGTTGAATTGTTGTTGAGCGAAGTTGCCAAGCTGAGAAATGTGCTAAAAAGCAATGCGTCCAAGAAAATACAAATATTCAATTTACTAATATGTTTTAACCAATAGTATGGATAAAAATGATAAAAAAATGACAGTGGTTGGTGTCAGATTTGTTTCAGGTGTTAAAGTGTACTATTTCGCTCCGGGTGAAGTCGATTATCATAAAGGTGATTATGTGATTGTTGAGAGTCAAAATGGTCATGAGCTGGCAAAGGTGGTTTATGGGAGGCGGGAATTAAACAAGAGCGAGCTGGGCGAGGAATTATTGTTAAATTATATTAGAGTGGCGACCAGTGAGGACAAAAAGTCGGTATTGGAATTTCATGAAGTTAGAAAGGAATATATAAAAAAGGCGACGGAATTGGCCAATCAATTAAAGCTGCCGGTCAAATTTTTGGACGTGACTCGTTCATTGGATGAAAGTAAGAGGTTGTTATTTTTGTTTGCCGCTGATGGTCGGATTGATTTTCGAGAACTAATCTTAATGATGTCAAAACAATTTCAATCGCCGATACGTTTGTATCAAGTTGGTCCGCGAGACGCCGCTAGAATTGTGGGTGGCATTGGAATATGTGGTCAAAAAATATGTTGCAGTCGATTTCTGAATAAATTTGAAAGTATTACCATGGAGATTGCGCGCGATCAAGATTTAGCCAATATGGGCAGTGGCAAAATATCCGGGGTATGTGGAAAACTTTTGTGTTGTTTGGACTATGAGGTAGATGTATATCGGGAATTAAGGAAAAATATGCCGGAGTTGCGGGCGAATGTAATCGTAGAGAATAAGAAAGGAGTTGTAATCGAGCGCAATGTTTTGACGCAAACTGTTTTGGTGGAGTTGGAAGAAAACCGTCTGAAAAAAAATTATCCTGTGTCGGAAGTTACTATTGATGGGACAAAATAAGAAAATAACAATAATACACTGGTGATTAAAATACATTATGATTTATAATATTTTTAGGTTTTATATATTAAATTGGTGCATGATTTTATGATACCTTTAATAATTATTTTGGTGATTGGTATCAGCTTGGTGGTTGTAATATGGAAATTTTCAAATACCAAATCCACATCGTTTGGTATTGATGTAGTGACCGGAAATACCAAGAAAAAAAATTATGACATTGAAGCGGAAGATGGGGAACGCAATTTGAAGGTAGAAGAAACTGAGCAAAGTGAAAGTATGACGAATAAAAAAATTGAATCAAGCGGTGATATTAAAAAATTAAGTAGCGGGGTAGAAGAAGATTGTATCCAAATGATTGTCAAAAATCCGAAAGATATCAATGCCTATCTTCGGTTGTCTGTTTTTTATATGCAAAGAAAAAAGTGGTTGGATGCGAAGGAAGTTTTGTTGGAAGCAAAGAAAATCGAAGATGAAAACGACAAAGTATTGAACAATTTAGGGATTGTTTGGTATAAATTAAAAAGATATAATAATGCTATATCGGTTTTTGAAAGAGCGATAAAATTGAATGACAAAATTGCTCATCGGTACATTAATCTTGGTTTGTGTTTTAGTGCGTTGAGTGATCACGTAAAGGCGGCGGATTGTTTTTCAAAAGCAGTAAGTCTTGATCCGGAACATCGTGATTATCAAGATTTGTTGGCGGAAGCAAAGAGTATGCTGGTTTAATGATTGGCCAAAGTAGCTCAATTGGTAGAGCAACTGTTTTGTAAACAGTAGGTTATCGGTTCGATTCCGATCTTTGGCTTTTTGCGGAAAAGGGGATATAGTTCAATGGTAGAATCCCGGTCTCCAAAACCGGTGATCTCAGTTCGAATCTGAGTGTCCCCGTTTTATGGTTGCTTATTGTTGTAAAAGCATGTAGATTTATTATTGTAAGTTGAAAAATGGGTAGGTAGCGAAGCGGTCAAACGCGACAGACTGTAAATCTGTTGACTTATGTCTTCGGGGGTTCGAATCCCTCCCTGCCCATTTTAAGAAGTAAGAAATAAGAAACAAGAAGTAAAAGTGGGGTGGAAATAAATTCTTGTAATTGTACTCGTTTCTTGTTTCTTACTACTTGCCCGTGCCGATGTAGCTCAGTTGGTAGAGCACTTCCATGGTAAGGAAGGGGTCACCAGTTCGACTCTGGTCATCGGCTTTTTTGTTTTTTTGACGTTTTTATGACGTTCGATGGACTGATAGTTATAAAAAAACTCTCGATGATGAGAGTTTTTTTATGGGTTAAAAAGATAATAAAAAATTATTTTATTTCTTTGTGCTCGGTGTGTTTGTTGCCACAAGTACGACAAAGTTTTTTTAGAACAAGTCGTTCGATTGACTTCTCGCCGGATTTGATTTTTTTGCGTTTGGTGGTTTGATAATTAATTTTTTTACAGACTGTGCATTGTAGGCTGATGACGCTGCGGTTTTCTTTCTTGGCCATACATTTCTCCAATAATATGTTATAGATAATTTGATGATACTTGTATAATATACAATATTTGACGAATAATAATCAATAAGTAAGAAATTATGAAAAAAGAATCAAGGGTCAATGTCCAATATTCAATTTAAGCGCAAGAAATTCCAAGCAATAAAAAATATGCAAGATCCAAGATGCAATATGCAATGGAAGCACAAAGATAATTTTCTAGGATCAATATCCAATATCCAATTTAATCACAAGAAATTCCAAATTCCAAATTCCAAATTTCAAACAAGAACAATATGCAAGATGCAATACGCAATATGCAATAAAATCGCAAGAAATTTCAAATCTCAAATTCCAAATTTCAAACGAAGCGCAAAGGAAAAAAATAACTTTTCTGTCATACCCGGAAAGACATGAGCGAAGCGAATATTCTTTATCGGGTATCTTATCAATAACAATATGCAAGGATCAATATGCAATATCCAATTAAAAGTGCAAGAAATTGTAAACACTAATAATATGCAAGACGCAATATGCAACGGAAGTATAAAGATAATTTCCAAGGATCAATATCCAATATCCAATTTAATCACAAGAAATCTCAAATCCCGAATTCCAAATTCCAAACGAAGCGCAGGGTGAAATTAATGTGTAAGGAGTAATTTTTGGAATGTGCAATGGTCTACATTCAATGATATGATGGATTTGTAATTTTATAATAAATTTGAAAATGAATATAGAAAAGTTTGTTGGGAAATTAGTAGCAATTTACCTGGGATTTTTATTTTTTGGAGGTACCTTTTTTTCTTCCGTATTAGCGGCGGATTTTGATGTGCAAGGCAAATTGTATTTTGCTGATGGAGATTTTCAAGAAGTATCAGCCAACAATATCCGTGTGTGGAGCTACAAAATCGGGGAAAGTGTTAAATATGAAGCAAAAATCAATAAAGACGGACGAGGACAAGTGAGTTTTGATATTCCGTTCAGCGGGATTAAGAAAAATGATCAGCTAATGATTTTGGCCGAAGTTTTGCAAGAAAATGGTTTGTTTGGTGGAATATCGACGGTTATTACCGATGAAAATATTCAGAGCGGCAATATTGCCAATCAAGTGATTCATCTAAACTATATTCCCACGCCGGAGTTTGATAGTACCGATAGCGAGCAGATAAAAATTTGTTGGAAGGGTATGGACGATTTTTCGGTAGTGAGTTATGAAGTGCTGCGAGCAAATGAAGTGTTGGGTGATTATGAATCGGTGGGACGGGCCGGTCAGACAGCCGGTCGGCAAGTTTGTTTTATCGATAAAGAGGTAAAAAAATCGGAAACATATTATTATAAAATTTCCACATTGAGCTCATGGAATGCCGGAACAGGCAATGAATTTATGCAATCAGAAGCGATGTCCGGTGCCAGTGATGGTGTGATGTTGATCAAGGGCGTGGTGGAAGCGATCAATGAAAAACCAATCATCAGTTCTAATGAAGAAGATATGACGTTGGTGGCAAATGCTACGGCAAATAATCAAATAAACAAAAATCAGTTTGATAAATTGATGGATCGGATACAATACGAAATTGAATTGCGAGGTTGGTCGTATCAGGTGGTTTTGTTGATAGCGATCGGTATCGTGTTGTTGGTAATCGTGTTGTTTTTTGTTTTGTCAGTGGAAATGTCAAATATCCGATCGAGCGGAAGTGATGTTTGGCAAAGAAAGAAAATTGTGTCGATGCCAACTGTTCGAAAAACAAACGCCGGCAAGAGTCAAAAAAATATTAAATAGTCGGTCATCTGGGGATAAATATTGTTGTATAATTGAAGTATGAAATTTTTAAATAAATTTATGTATTTTTTCTGTTAAAATGGCGGAAATCAAAAAACAAAAGTTGGATGTGCGATATTGGGGATTGATTTTGGCCACTGCGGTTTTGTTGTTGGTAGGTTTGATAAACTTGACCAATTATTTTGGTACCGAGGCGGCACAAGAGTCAATTTCAGGCAAAATATTGGTGGGCAAGGAAGAGTATGGTTTTGAAGGGAAAAATCAGTTGACGATTGATAATAGTCGGATCGTTTCCGGTCAAGCTGACAGTAATACGGCTGAACATATATATTTTGATAGCGAAGGAGCGGCGGTATATGTCGATCAGTTGGGGTATTGGTATGGTCAGGCTTTTTCTTCAAAATATGGAATGATCGAGTTTAGCGTGGCCAAGAATAAAATTGTCAAAATTGACAGTGAAGGAAATTTGTCCGGAAATGTGACGAGTGAGTCGGGGGAAATATTTAGTTTTAGCGGGACGACCAAATGGCGGCCGGAAGCAATATCCGAGGTAAAATTGACTGATCAGTTGCAGGTCAATACTGACGAAAAGAAAAGATTGGATGCGGTGGTAGTTGGTACCAATGGTCGCGATTTGTACGATGTGCAATTGCAATGGTCTTCCAATCAAGACAATGTAAAGGTTGATGAATACGGATATTTGTTGGCGACAACAGCTGATGACTATGCGGATGCGGTCAAATTGAAAGTGGGAGACAATGAAAAAGCCATTACTTTGAGTGTCAAACAAAGTATTGTTTTGAGTGATTCGGTAAGTCCGCCCGTCAATCCCAATCTGGTGGAAATTGGTGCCAAAAAAGATATTACGATATATTTGGAGCCAAAGGATGTGGTGGCAGATAGCGCCGATCCCAAGATCGATTTGTTCAAATTTAAACGAGGCTCGGTGGAAATTACTTGTGGAAGTATTATTAGCCGTAACAACGCTGATGGGTCATTGAAAGCGAACTGTGATTTTACCGGCAAAGGCGCCGGTGACTGGAATTTGGAATTAGCCATGAGCAATGGCGAAACATATGAATATTTGTCGGCCATCAGATTGATAGATCCCAAAAACGCTTTAAATGTGAGTGGTGGGGTGGAGATATTTGATGCTGACAACAATGTTTGTGAAGCGGGAGAAAATGGCGGTGCGACTACGGTTAATCCTGATAAATGTAATAAGATTACGTATAATTTGACGATTGATAAGCCAAGTTATTTGGTTGATAAAAAAATAGAAAGTGGTGCTTATGTGGTGTCTTTGCGCGGACAATGTCCATGTAATCAAAGTGAATCGACTTGTTTGAAGGCACAAGAATTCACCAGCGACGATTATTCGTCGGGTAGTCTTACTGGAAGTTTGCCGGCAGCTTGTGTATCGGACTTAAACGCCTCCAATGGCAAGAGTGTGGTTTGCAAAATATTTACAATTGATAAATACAAAGGTGGTTTGCCACAAGGTTGTGATATTGTGGCTAATATTGCATTGAATGATTTGAAGTTTGGGGGTGGATTGACTGTGTCGGATGAAGTGGATGTGCGGGTGGGAGTGGGTTATCCAAAACAAGTCAAATTGCAAGGTGATGTGGCGGTGGAGGGTGGTGATATTGATATTGAATCGACCAATGATGAAGCCAAAAGCTATTCAATGTTGGCGGAAGGGACTATCAAGTTGGAGTCCAATATCAAGAATCAAATCAAAGGCTATCAAATCAATGATCAGTTGAATTTCGAAGAAGTGTTGACGCGTTTGAAAAACAATATTAGTAAATTGATTGTGGAAAGAGGACAATTGGAAGTGCCATCAACCATGATTGTCAAGATGCTGATGACTTTTGGCAGTGATGATTTATCAAAATATCCGGAAGGTGTGTTGTATTATGATGGCAATCAAATTGGAGATTATATTTTGAGCAACGGTAGCGATATCAATGTGTGTGGTCCCAAGACTTTGGTAGTCGAAGGCAGGGACGTAATAATAAAAAACAATATTCACCTGCAAGCGCAAAATCAGATTTGTAAAAAGAATGGCAATTTCGGTTTGATCGTTTTGGACGGGGATATAAAATTTGACGGAGATGTGCAAGATGCGTATGGATTTTATTTTACCACTGGAACAATATATACCGGAGAAAGCAATAAGTCGTTTACTTTGACCGGTGTGGCGGTAGCCAATGATTTCGTATTGCAGAGATATTAGGCAAGATTCAAGGATCAATATCCAATTTTCAATTGGAATTGCCAGAAATTTCAAATCTCAAATTCCAAATTTCAAACGAGAACAATATGCAAGATGCAATACACAATAGGCAATGAAATCGCAAGAAATCCCAAATTTCAAATTTCAAACGAAGAGCAGAGAAAAAAATAATTAACCAATTATGTCATACCCAAAAAGACATGAGCGAAGCGAATATTCTTTATCGGGTATCTCATACGTAATAATAATCAAGGGTCAATATCCAATATTCAATTTAAGCGCAAGAAATTCCAAGCAATAAAAAATATGCAAGATCCAATATGCAATATGCAATGGAATCGCAAAGACAATTTTCAAGGATCAATATCCAATTTTCAATTGGAATCGCCAGAAATTTCAAATCTCAAATTCCAAATTTCAAACGAAGAGCAGAGAAAAAAATAATTAACCAATTATGTCATACCCGAAAAGACATGAGCGAAGCGAATATTCTTTATCGGGTATCTAATTCGTAACAATGCAATAAAAAATATGCAAGATTCAATATGTAATATGCAATGAAATCGCAAAGACAATTTTAAAGGATCAATATGCAATGTCCAATTTAATCAGTTGTTTATAAATTTTTAAACATTGATGCTAATAATTTAGTCGGGTAATGTGGTTAATTTGAAGTGATAAGTTTGTTATTATTAAGAATGTAAAATATAAAATAATTTTTTGTTTTATGGAAAAAGGAGATTGGAAAGCAGGCAGACTAAACAGAGTGGGACGAATGTTATTACTAGTATTTGGTTTGGTGCTAGGTATGTTGTTGATATTGTTTATTGTTCAATTGTCGTTCAATGTCAAAAAATCCGGTAGCGATCAGATTGCCGGTACAGGCACAAATTTGTTGGCGGAGACGGATTTGACCGGGACGGTAAAAATGATCAATGATAGTGAGATGATCGTGGGTGGAGCGGATCGATCTGATCAAACAATAAAAATAACCGGTGATACCAGGTATGAGATGCGCAATCCCCGTACTTTTTTGTATGAACAAACTGAGCAAAAAAATATTAATAAAGGTAAATTGGTGTATGTCGAATTGGATACAACTAGTCAAGACACAGCCAAAACGATTAAGACTGATTATTTGACCAACTTGGGGGGTAGAGTCAAATCCAAAGAAAATAATCAGATCACAATAGTTGATTATCTTGATCAAGAGATAGTGGTGGATGTCGATGATGCGACCAAAATTTTTCAATTGGGCAAACCGGAATTGCTAACAATAGCTGATATTCCGTTGGAAAATAATATCCTTATTTATTCCAATGAGC
>Ga0209311_1002725_pt1 | contig 12496 bp, 10 predicted proteins | sample AD_UKC045_MetaG_FD_184417 | JGI IMG/M metagenome (GOLD analysis project Ga0209311, IMG submission 184417) | Active sludge microbial communities of municipal wastewater-treating anaerobic digesters from USA - AD_UKC045_MetaG (SPAdes) (version 2) | ecosystem: Engineered > Bioreactor > Anaerobic >... | reverse complement strand
GCTTGCCGTACCGCTCCAGTTTCCGCGGCATCGAGTAGCCTTCTTTGAGGCCCGGCAGCGCTTCAGCGCTCACGCGCGCGACAAGCTCCTCGTCCGGCGCCGCTTCTTCCACGCTGCGCTTGGCTTTGCCGATCGCCTGTCGCACCCGGTCCTGCAGATCGATCACCGGCCGAACGGCCTCCAGGCCGAATTTGATGGCATCGACGATAATGTCTTCCGGCGCTTCCCTGGCTTCGCCTTCCATCATTACCAGTTCGACGTCATAGGCGCGGCCCGACCGGCTCGGCGTAACCTTGCGCCCCACCAGAAAGAGATTCATTTCACTTTCCTGCATTTTTTCCGGCGACGCGTTCGCGACCAGCTCGCCTCCAATCCGGCCGACCCGCACGCCGGCAATCGGCCCCTTGAAGGGGATGTCCGATATTTCGAGCGCGGCGGATGCGCCGATCATGGCCGCCACATCCGCGTCGTTTTCCTTGTCCACGGACAGCACGGTGGCCACCAGCTGGGTTTCCGAATAATACCCCTTGGGGAACAGGGGGCGAATCGCCCGGTCAATAATGCGCGATGTCAGGATTTCGCGCTCGTTGGGGCGCCCCTCCCTCTTGAAAAAGCCGCCGGGAATTTTGCCCGCGGCAAACGTCATTTCCTGATAATCCACCGTCAGCGGAAGAAAATCCACGCCCTCCCTGACGCTTTTCAACGATACCGCCGTCACCAGCACCACGGTGTCCCCGTAATACACCAGCGCGGAACCGTCCGCCTGCGCGGCCACGTAATTGGTCTTTAGTATAAAATTACGCCCCGCAAAATCCGTACTGAAATTGTCACTCATTCACTTTCCTCCGCCTTCCTTGGGTTTGTCGTCCGGAACAGGAAATTCAAGGGCGAAACGCAAAAGCCGATTGACACGGGGTTCAACTAAAACCATGGCCAATCGGTGATGCTTTTGCCTTCCGCCCTTGAATGGCTCGTGCTATTTCCTGAGACCCAGACGCTTGATTATATTTCTGTAGCGTTCCACATCATCTTCTTTGATATAATTCAGCAATCTTCTTCTCTGGCCGACCAGCTTCAACAGACCGCGCCGGGAATGGTGATCTTTCTGGTGCGTCTTGAAATGCTCGGTCAGATATTCGATCCTCGCGCTCAACAGGGCAATCTGTACTTCGGGCGAACCGGTATCCTTCTCGTGAAGCCGGTAGTCTTCGATTAATGCTTTCCTCTTTTCCAAAGTTAACACGTCAATTCCTCCCTATCAAAAGTATGTCCTTTTTTATGTTTGGCACTCATGGATGCAAACGGTTGAATACTCTGAGCATCCTGGCAATCCGGGTCTTCCCGTTTAATTTCGCGATATCGCCCGACGGCATCTGCATTTCGGCCAGCGCCACCAGCTCGCCTTCGGGAGTGATGAACTTTATCATATCTCCCGCCGCAAGAAAAGGAAGAACATTGCCCCGCATCATCTCCGCGTCCGGCTGAAATCCGGCCCGCAGCCGGCCGGCCGCAGGTTCGCTGACTTCAACGGCCGCGGCAAAAGGCAGCGCCTGCGCCATCGGCAGCATTTTCTCCAGCAGCGCCGGCCGGGCCGCCGCCGCATCCTCTTCCAGAGGCGCGGCCATGTCTTCGGTGAAACAACCGCTTTGAAGCCTGCGCAATCCGGATAAACACGCGCCGCAGCCCAGCGCGCGGCCGGCATCGGCGCAGACCGTCCGGATGTATGTGCCTTTCGAGCAGGAAATTTCAAAGGTCACGTGCGGATGGGCGATGCTCATTACGTCGAGAGCGAAGATTTCCACCTCGCGCGCCGCAACGTCCGGAAATTCTCCGGCCCGCGCATATTTGTACAGGGGCCTGCCTTTGTGCTTCAGCGCCGAAAAGGCCGGCGGAACCTGTTGAATCCTGCCCGTCAGGCTCTGAAGCGCCGTCCGGATCTCCTCCTCGGAGGGGACAAGGTCCGATCTTCCGGTTTCCCTCCCCTGGATGTCCTGTGTATCCGTCTCGACGCCCAGCAGCAGGGTCGCCCGGTACCGTTTGCGGTCCGCCGTCAGAAACGGCGCCAGTTTGGTCGCCTCCCCAACGCAGACCGGCAGAACACCGGTGGCCAGGGGATCCAACGTACCGGTATGCCCGGCCTTTTTCGCGCCCAGGATCTTTTTGACCCGGCTCACGACATCGTGGGACGTCAGCCCGGCCGGTTTGTCAATCACCACGATTCCGTTCATAAACGCTTATGTTTCTTTAACCGCTTGGAGCACCCGGGACTTGATCGTTTCCAGGTCGCCTTCGATCCGGCAGGCCGCCGCGTTGATGTGCCCTCCGCCTCCAAAGCGGCGGGCGATTTTTTCCACGTTGACCCGGCCCTTGGACCGCAGGCTCAGCTTGAACTGTTTGGCGCCTGTTTGCGTGTAGAGCATCGCGATGTTGATTCCCTTCACCGTGCGGGGAATATCGATGAAACCGTCCGTGTGCTCCATCGACGCGCCCGTTTGCCGCAAATGCTCTTCCGTCACGGTCATGGACGCAATCCCGAGATCCAGATCCATCTCCAGCGTTTCCAGAACGCGGGCCAAAAGCTGCAGTTTGGCCGGGGGATCGCTCTCGTAAATGTTTTCGGAAATCCACTGCGGATCGGCGCCGCCTTTCACCAGGTCGCCCGCCGCCCTGAGCGTCTCCTGGCGGGTGCTGGAATAGCGGAAACCGCCCGTGTCCGTCAAAATCGCCGCATAGAGGTTCGTGCAGATATCCCCGGTCATCACCGCGCGCATTTCGCGCATCAGCCGGTAGAGCAGCTCCCCCGTGGAGCTGGCCTTCGGGTCCAGCAGCCGAAGCGCGCAAAACCCGCCGTTGGAAACATGATGGTCGATATTGATCAGGGTTGGAATGCGGGCCACGTCCGCCGCAATTTCCCCCACGCGTTCCAGTTCCGAACAATCCAGAACAAAACCGACATCATACAGCTCCGGGCGGACCGGATCGTGAACGATGCGCTCCGCCCCCGGCAGAAAACGGTAGTGACCGGGCGTGGCGTCCTGGTTGCAGACGACCGCTTCCTTGCCCAGATCCGAAAGCAGGCGGCACAGGGCCAGCTCCGATCCCAGAGCGTCCCCGTCCAGCCGGACATGGGCCGTGATGAGAAACCGCTTTCCCGAGGCAACGGCGGCAATAATATCCTTAATCATGGGTTTCTTCCTGTTGGGCGATTTGCGCCAGCAGCCGTTCGATGCGGTTGCCGTAGCCGAAGGATTTATCGTGCACAAACAGAATCTCCGGCACAAAACGAAGCTGCAGGCGATGGCCCAGTTCCCGTCTGACAAATCCCCTGGCCCTGGTCAATCCCGCCATCATCTCTTCGTTTAATTCATCCTTGCCCATTTCGACAAAGTAAATCTTGGCGTTGCGCAGATCATCCGTCACCTTGACCGCCGTAATGGTCACGGCATGCAGACGGGGATCTTTCACAGACCGAAGCAGAATGTCGGACATTTCCGCCATGATCAATTCGCCGACGCGATCCGCCCTTTTAAAATTCATCGTACTTGCCTTTTACCCAGGAGGCCGCCTCTGTGAAATCGGAAACCGCCATCATTTCCACCTTTGTGTCGATCACATCCGCCACGTTCAACTCTTCGATAAAGCGCAGCAGGTGATCGACCTTGCCGCTGATGAAACGCGATTCATTGCCGGTCATCGCAAACCCGATCCGGGCAAACTGATGATCATCCAGTTGCCCCACCTGGGCAATGGAAACGTTAAATTCATTCTGGACGCGTTTGATTACTTTATTCAAAACGCTCCGTTTCGCCTTTAAAGAACCGGATGCCGGAATCCTCAGAACAATCCATCCGTAGCCGATAATCATCGCCGACCTTTGCTACAATTTTCTTTCCAGGGTCTCCGTGATATACGATTCGATCACATCCCCCACATGGATGTCGTTATAGCTTTCAATGCCGATGCCGCAATCGAAGCCGGCCAGCACCTCCCGGGCATCGTCCTTGAATCGCTTCAAGGAAAGGATTTTTCCGTCAAAAACCGCCACGCTGTCGCGAACCAGTTTGATGCCGGCCGTGCGGGTGATTTTGCCGTCCGTCACATGGCAGCCGGCAATGATGCCCACCTTGGGCACGCGGAAAAGTTCACGGACTTCGGCGCGGCCCTGGACCACTTCGCGGTATTCCGGCTCCAGAAGGCCCTCCATCGCCGCCTTCATGTCGGCAATCACATTGTAAATAATATCGTAGAGCTTGATTTCCACGCCTTCCTGCCCCGCCAGATCGCTCACGCGGCTGTCCGGACGAACATTGAAGCCGATCACAATGGCATTGGAGGCGGAAGCCAGCATAATATCCGTTTCGCTGATCGCGCCCGTTGAACTGTGAATCATCTTGATCTGTACGTCTTCGGTCGAAAGCTTCTTGAACGCGTCGGAGATTGCTTCGATGGAGCCCTGCACGTCCGCTTTCACAATGACATTGAGGTCTTTCACGCCCTCCTTGATCTTCTGATACAGCTGCTCCAGCGTAATCTTGGAGGAAGCGGAAAGCTCCTTTTCACGCGTCTTGCGAACCCAGTAATCGGCGATGTTCCGGGCTTTCTTTTCATCCTCCACGCTGATGAATTCCGCGCCGGTCTGGGGAACGCTGGAAAATCCGATGACTTCCACCGGCATGGCCGGTCCGGCCTCTTTTACGCGGCGCCCCTGATCGTTGATCATGGCCCGAACGCGGCCGGATTCCGTTTTGGAAACAAAGGCATCGCCCTCCCGGAGCGTTCCCTGCTGAATCAGCACCGTGGCCACCGGGCCGCGGCCGCGGTCCAGCTTGGCTTCAATAATGATGCCGCGCGCGGCCTGATCCGGATCGGCTTTGAGTTCCAGCACGTCCGCCTGCAGAAGAATCATCTCCAGAAGCTCCTCGATGCCGATTTTCTTTTTGGCCGAAACTTCGGTGAAAATCGTATCGCCGCCCCACTGTTCGGACAAAAGACCGTGTTCGGCCAGCGCCTGTTTGATCTGATCCGGATTGGCGCCCGGTTTGTCGATTTTATTGATGGCCACGATGATGGGCACGCCCGCCACCCGGGAGTGGTTGATGGCTTCCACCGTCTGGTCCATGACTCCGTCGTCCGCCGCCACCACCAGCACGACGATATCCGTCACCTGGGCGCCGCGCGCGCGCATGGCCGTAAAGGCTTCATGACCGGGGGTATCCAGAAAGACGATGTCGCGGTCATTGATATGGACGTGATAGGCGCCGATGGCCTGCGTAATGCCGCCCGCTTCGCCGTCGATCACATGGGTCTGACGGATGGCGTCCAAAAGCGACGTTTTGCCGTGATCCACATGGCCCATGATGGTGACAATCGGGGCCCGCGGTTTGAGATTTTCTCCGGACGCCTGCGGCTTCAGCATCGAATCTTCAAATTCCATCTCCGCCCGTTCCACCTGGAAGCTGAATTCGGAAGCCACGAGCGAGGCAATATCAAAATCGATCGACTGGTTGATGGTGGCCATGACGCCCATTCCCATCAGTTTGTTGATCACCTCGCCGGCCTTGACGCCCATTCTCTTGGCCAGTTCGCCGGTTGTAATCGTGTCTCCCACGCGAAGGCGCCTTTTGATGGCCTTGGGCACCGTAATTTCGGTTTTTTTCATCTTGACGGGCGCGGATTTCCTGTCTTCGCGCCATTTGCTGAACACAACCTCCCGGTCGTCGTCGACCCGCTTTAATTTCTTATCAATTTTCCGTTCAAGAATTTTGCGGCGCGGAACTTCTTTTTCATCGCCGATCAGGACTTCCACCGTCCCTTTGCCCTTTTTCTTGGGCTTCTCGAATTCTTTTTTGACGATTTTCTCCGGCGCCGGGGGCGCGAGCGCTTCGCCGGGCCTGGCGGGCGCCTTGGCCGGGATCTCTTTTTTCTCCTCCGCCCGAACGATTTTGTGGCGGGACATCATCGGCGGCCGGACCGGAAGAATCACCTGGGGCGCCTTGGGCTTCACCGGGGGCGCAGCCGGCGTCGGCTGCTCGGGCTTTGCTTCCACAGCCGGTTCTTTCTCCGGCAGAACCGGACTTTCGGGCACCGTCGGTTTGGCGGCCTCCGCCGGCGCCGGTTTCCGTTCCCCCTCGACGGCTGCGGCCGCAGGCTGCTCCTCGAGCTTTGCTTTTTTTGCTCCGGCGGCTTCCCGTTCGGCCTTTTCGGCTTCCGGTTTTTCTTCTTTTTCCTCCGGCGTTTCTTCAACCGGCGTCCGGACCGTACGGCGGCGGATTACCGTGGTTTTGATTCTTTCTTCCACAACCTGCCTGGGGGAGGTGGCCTGCAGGTCTTCCCTGATCCTTTCGATTTCATGATCTTCCAGGGTGCTGGCGTGGGACTTGACCGTAATGCCTAACCTTTCCAGGTGGGCAATCAGATCCTTATTTTCCAGACCAAGTTCCTTGGCCAACTCGTGAACTCGCTTTTTCGACATTCCCGAAACTCCCTCAAATAGAATGGTGGGGCCCTGAAAAAAATTTATCCCTGTTGACGATCGCTTGTTTCCTCATCCAAAAGCCGAATGGCTTCGGCAATCCATTCCGTGGCGGTCTTTTCGCCGACGCCGGGAATCGCGGAAAGCGTTTCCGGCTCCATCGCCGCCAGCATGGCGGCGCTTTTAATGCCCTGGGCAAAAAGTTTTTCCGCCATGGCCGGTCCGATGCCGGGCACCCGGGTCAACGACGCATAGGCATCCTCGTCCTTTTCGGCGGCCATGGTTTCACTCTTGACGTCAATCTTCCATCCGGTCAGCTTGACGGCCAGGCGAACATTCTGGCCGTTTTTGCCGATGGCCAGCGACAACTGGTCGTCGGGAACGATCACCGTCATCGCGCGGTTTTCCTCATCGATCAGCACCCGGTTGACTTTGGCGGGAGACAGGGCGCTGGAGACGAACTTTGCCGCGTCGTCGGTGTAGGGAATGATATCGATCTTTTCGCCGCGCAGCTCCTGAACAACGCTTTGCACGCGCGTCCCGCGCATTCCCACGCACGCGCCCACCGGATCAATGTCCTTATCCTTGGCCCTCACGGCGATCTTGCCGCGCTTGCCCGGCTCGCGGGCCACGCTGACGATTTCAATGAGCCCTTCGGAAATCTCCGGCACTTCCACTTCGAACAGGGCTTTCAGAAAAGCGGGGTGCGTGCGCGACAGGATGATCTGCGCGCCCTTCGTATTTTTCTTGACCTCGAAAAGATACGAGCGGATGCGCTCTCCGCGCTTGTAGGTCTCGCGGTGAATCTGTTCCATGGGCGGCACCACGCCTTCGGCGCGCCCCAGATTGACGATAATATTGCCGCCTTCAAACCGCTGAACAAACCCGTTGATCAATTCGCCCTTGCGGTCCTTGTATTCATCGTAAATATTGTCCCGTTCCGCATCCTTGACCCGCTGAATGATAATCTGCTTGGCCATCTGCACGGCGATGCGGCCGAATGAACTGGTTTCTATTTTCATCCCCAGGGAGTCTCCCGGTTCCGCGCCTTCATCCAGGGTTCGCCGGGCTTCCTCATGAGCAATCTGCGTTTCGGGGTCAAGCACCTTGTCCACGACCGTCTTGAACTGGAAAACCTCTATTTCTCCGGCCTCGTCGTTATAATGGGCTTCAATATCCACATCCTGCCCCAGTTTTTTGCGCGCCGCCGTCAACATGGCCGCCTCCAGGGCTTCCGTGATAATCTGCTTGTCGATCCCCCTGTCCTTCCCCATCTGCTCGATCAGACGTTTAAGGTCTTGCAACATTGATCCAATCCTCCCTTATTTCTCTCGCGGCTGCGGTTCTGTTCAGCTTGTCGGCGTTTTTTTCACTCCGCAATGGCTGTATCCTCATCCACCAGATTGGCTTTGGCGATTTCGTCTTTCGGGATGCTGTAGCGCTTGTCCGCCATATCGATTCGAACAACCTTCCGGCCGTCTTCTTCCGTGTAATCGGCGAGCGTTCCCTGAAAATTCCTGATGCCTTCTATTTTACCATGAGTTCTGATTTTGACTTTGGCGCCCAGGAATTTCTCAAAATCCTGATCGCGCGAGATCGGACGATCCAGGCCCGGCGATGAAACTTCCAGCGTATAAGGCCCGCGGGACAGATCATGCACGTCCAGAATATCGCCCAGCTGGTTGCTGACATTGGTGCAGTCGTCCAGCGTGACGCCGCCTTCCTTGTCCAGGAAAAACCGGAAAACCCAGCGCGAATGCATTTTGACGCATTCCACGTGAATCAGCTCCATGCCTTCCGAAAGGACGACCGGCTCGGCCAATTGCCATATTTTCTCTTTTAATTCATCGTACATATCCGTCTTCCCTGAAAATAAAAAAGTGGGCGGGCGCCCACTTCTGCAAACAACTTTCAGTGATGGTTGAATGGCCTCTACCACACCCGAACAGCCAATGCAAGCACTATTTAACAGATGGTTTTCCGGCGATGCGATCTGCGCTGAGCAGCCGTTACTGGGCTGAAATCACCACCCGGGCCTCGCTCAGATAATCATTCCCGTGGGCCGTCGTCTCTTTGATCAGGCGGGCCGCTTCCCCCCTCAGAACGATCATGTTTTCTTTCGTAATTTTGGACGCCGGGATAATCATCACATTGTCTCCCAGGTGCGTGTTGTTTCGAGCCTGATCAATGCTGTCGGCGTATCGCACGACGCCATGAGTCCGGACAACCGCCGGCTTCACACTCTTGGCGGAATAGATCGTAACCGGCGAGTCGCCTACTTCCTCGACGATGATCACGGGCAGCAGCACGCGCTCGAAAATCCGTCCCTCCAGATTGACCACCATGCCGGTAACCGGACGGGTTTTGTCATAGACAATGGTGTATTCTTTGGGTGGGGGAGGCGTCTGGACAACCGGAATGTCCTGCAGCCTTTTGCTCGGAACGAACGGAGCATCATCCTTCTGCTCCACATTCAATGCCTGAACCAGGGTCGTGGTTCCGGGACAGTTGCTGATACACACGCGCATCTCCACGGTTGCCAGAAGGGACCCATCCGGCTGGCTCTCATACTTTTCTTTATGGATTCTGGCGCCCTTGACAACTCCGTCAATTTGCGTCCGGATAATGTCCTGGGTGACCATGAAATTTTCGACGGTGGTCACGGAATCGATTTTCACGCCTTTGATGATTTCCAGAAGGTTGCGGTAGGCATCCCCGATGGCGGCTCTTCTGGACAAGGGCCTTGACAAAGCCATGTTGCCTTTCGCCGCCCCGCCGTATCCGACGGCGCTAACATACCCGTCCACCCAGTCGATTTTGCCGTCAACATCGGAATAGGCCGGCGAAATAAAACCCAGCCCCATCAGCAAAAGCGCCATACAGCCTATGGAGAATACCTTCTTCAGTGACATGATAACCATCCCTTCTTTACGATCTGTTTTTTAAAACATCTTCCCCGTCTTTGGCAAGTCAAAAAAACGCTCCATCACCGGGCGACACGAAAGAATTCTATCTACCGGAAATCGTTCCGTAAAACTTTAAGCTGATCGAAGAAATTCTGCCCTCCCGGGTCGGCCAGCCCGATCCCTCGGCGCCGACGGCATGAATCATCTTCGGCTTCGGGTTCAGCGACATCAAATCGACTTCATAGGTGTGCCAACTCCCCTGACTCACTTTTGTACCGTGCCAGGTCTGGCTGTTACCGGTGGGATTGGCATAGTAGAAGCCGTGCCAAAACATCCGATTCGTCTGTGATTCCGTTGGGTTAGCCATACTGCCCAACCCGTTGCGAACCACGCCGGCAACATCGGTGTACGTCACCATCACTGCAACCGGAGCTTCTCTGCCCTGCCAGCCGGTTCCCGTCAGATTCTGCTCCACGGCTTTAACCACAGCCTTCAGGATCAATCTCTGCGCGCCGGAAACATCAGCGTTGACCGTTTGCATGATTCCCATCCGGGTATTGCCGACGGTATTGCGAAACTTAATCCCGTCGGATTCCTGGGTTACCTCGCCCCTGTCCCCCGTAGGCTGCATCCAGCGATGGATCGTCCATCCGCTGAGGCTTTTGAGCGTGCCGTTGGTGAGCAGCTCTTTTTCCCCCACTGTCACCGCCGTTCCGGTTTTAACGCCCTTGATTTCCACGAACCCGGCGCCCGATGAACCGCTGTTGTGAGACCAGGTGGCTTTGTCGGAATCCACAACGGTGTAAGTCCCCGCCTTGATCTCAACGTTCGGACGGACAAACCAGTAGGCGTTCTTCACGCCTCCCTGACCCAAAGCTCCTTCGGCCTGCCACGGACCGTAAACGGTCCCGTCGCTGTGACGCAGGGCAATGGTCCCGGGAAGTTTGCCGTTGTTAAAATAATGATAGGTATAGATGAAGGTCACCCGGTGAGACGCATTGATGGTAAAGGTCGTCTCCCGCGTCGGACCGTTCTGAACTCCGGCAATATTCCCGTTGAAATATATCACCGGATCCGTCACGGAAGGCAAACCGTGCTGAGCGCTCTGGGTTTTTACTCCGGAGACGCAGCAGGCGGCGTTGACCGGGTTGGGAACGTTTGATTTCAGCCAGCATCTCGCCTTGGCCCCCTGGAAGCCTGGGCGAACGTAGGTGTAGGCTTTGCAGTTGGTTTCCGTCTCGCAAGCGCTCTTGCAGAGTCCGGGATCAGCCGAAGGAAGATCAAAAGACCTGTAGTCCAGCCCCGGCCTGTCGATATTCACTTCCATGCCGGGAGTGATCGGCTCCGTTACCGCCGTTCCGGTTTTAACGCCCTTGATTTCCACGAACCCGGCGCCCGATGAACCGCTGTTGTGAGACCAGGTGGCTTTGTCGGAATCCACAACGGTGTAAGTCCCCGCCTTGATCTCAACGTTCGGACGGACAAACCAGTAGGCGTTCTTCACGCCTCCCTGACCCAAAGCTCCTTCGGCCTGCCACGGACCGTAAACGGTCCCGTCGCTGTGACGCAGGGCAATGGTCCCGGGAAGTTTGCCGTTGTTAAAATAATGATAGGTATAGATGAAGGTCACCCGGTGAGACGCATTGATGGTAAAGGTCGTCTCCCGCGTCGGACCGTTCTGAACTCCGGCAATATTCCCGTTGAAATATATCACCGGATCCGTCACCGACGGCAATGACTGCTGGATGGCAGGAGGGACAACCGGCGGGGTCACAGGTGGAGTGACCGGAGGTGTCACGGGCGGTGTCACCGGAGGAACAACCGGTGGCGTCACAGGCGGTACAACCGGGGGAACAACCGGTGGTACTACAGGTGGCGTAACCGGGGGGGTCACGGGCGGTGTCACAGGTGGAGTGACAGGTGGAGTGACTGGCGGCGTCACAGGAGGCACAACCGGGGGAGTGACAGGGGGTTCAACCGGTGGCATTACCGGGGGGATAACCGGTGGCGTAACCGGCGGTTCAACCGGAGGAGTAACAGGGGGGGTAACCGGCGGCGTTGCGGGCTGCTGCGTCGGCAAGCCGGCCCCGCGGATGGCAAAGGATGCCCTGCTCTCCCGCGAAGTTCCGCCGCTCGCATCCACGGCCTGGGCAATCACGGAATAGCTCCCGGGCGGCAGGCTGAAGTCTTTTGACGTCCCTTCCCAGAGCTTTCCGGTGGCGGAAATCTGCTGGGCGTCCACCTGTTTTCCGGATGCGTCAAAAACCCGGAAAGTGATCTCCCGCATGCCGACGGTGTGCGTCGCCTTGGTTTTGAAGGTAACATTGCCGGTGCCCGGATTATTGACGGTCACATCAAGAATGACCGGCGGCGCGGCCAGAACCGTCGCGACCTCCCGCAACTGATCGATCATATCCTTTTTGCCGCTTTTCTCCGTTCCGGCCAGGTGCTCCTTGCCCCACGAATCACGGTGCTCTCTGGGTGGCTGGGAATAGGCAGTCGCCGGAATGGCGACCTTTCCTGTCACGAGATTGCTTTTTTGCCCGTCTTCATCCTGAATCTGGATAGTGTAACCGATCGACTCCTGAGAAACCATGGGGTCGGTTTCAAGAACGACGTTGACTTCGCCAAGATAGCCTAAACGCGTTTTTTTATTATCGTAAGGATCTACTTTGATTTCCTTGACTTCTTTGCCGGCGGCCACCCGGACAGAGACAATTTCCACCGAAGACTTCCACTGCAGATTGATGGAAATCTGCCGGTCCAGGTACTGCGCGTCGTGCCGTGTAATTTCCGGTTTCCTGGCCTCGGCATTCAGGCTGAACACCGCCAGACAGACAAGGATCGCCAACAGGCATGAGGGTATGCTCTTTTTCATAACGTGAACCTTTCTTCATCTCTTCATCGTGAAGACAGCGGGTTAATGACCGTTTGCCTTATTCCAGGTCTTTGGGCGAAACGAGTTTGATGTTGAAGGACTCGTCAACAAGCGCAATCCGGGTGTTCCATGCTTTGGGCTTCATGGCGTCCGACACTTCCGCGTCGATTAAAGTGATGCTGATTTTCTGGCGGATGATTTTGTCCGTCCGGGGATCGATGCGCGAAAAGATGACGCCGG
>Ga0209311_1002702_pt1 | contig 12608 bp, 8 predicted proteins | sample AD_UKC045_MetaG_FD_184417 | JGI IMG/M metagenome (GOLD analysis project Ga0209311, IMG submission 184417) | Active sludge microbial communities of municipal wastewater-treating anaerobic digesters from USA - AD_UKC045_MetaG (SPAdes) (version 2) | ecosystem: Engineered > Bioreactor > Anaerobic >... | reverse complement strand
GGAAAGATAACCTGGGTGGCTGGTCGCGGCAACTTCGAGCGTGGGGTTATGAAGACATTTCTAGAGAGTATCTGAAGATGTGAATGAGCTGTTGCAGCCTCGAAGTTGCCGTGATGGGCAGCACAAAAGCTGGTGTGTTGCGCCGGTCAAATATACCGGTTTTGGTCACTCCGTTTCCATCGGGAAAATAATCAATGAAACGCTTCCTGTTTCAGCCCCAACAGGGTGCAAATGCCCAAACCGGCAGCCTTTTATTGAGTTATTCGCGCAACTTTTTGTTTTCATAATGCGGTTGTGATTCTGTCAACTTATCGGTGATTTGGTGCAAAGCACCGAATCCAGGAAGGGACAACATGTCTAGCAAAAGCCGAGTGCACACATCCCTGGCCGGTGTCGATTTTTCCGCCATGTCGAAGAACGAATTGGACCGCGTTTTCCTCGAAATACTGAATGCAGGTATCCATGGTCTCGCTTTCAGTGTTTACCTCGAGAATCAAGGGCCTGGGACTCAGATCAGTGACGATCAGATTCGGACAAGAATGCAGATTATTCAACCCTATACCAGATGGGTGCGATCGTTCTCCTGCATCGATGGCAACGAGCTCATACCAGGTATCGCACATGAATATGGACTCAGAACGCTGGTTGGCGCCTGGCTGGGAACAGACACAAAAAAGAATGAGAAGGAAATAGAGGGTGTTATTCAAGTCGGCAAGGCCGGTCATGCGGATATCATCGCTGTCGGCAATGAGGTTTTGCTTCGTGGGGATTTGCCGGAAGAACAAATCGTTGAATACATGGCACACGTCAAAAGAAATGTGCCGGGTATCCCGATTGGCTACGTGGACGCCTATTATGAATTCACCCTGCATCCCCGCATCAGCGATGCCTGCGACATCATACTGGCCAATTGCTATCCGTTTTGGGAAGGCTATCCTTTCGAACATTCCTTGCTTTATCTGAAAGACATGTATCACCGTGCAATGAAAGCGGGCAACGGCAAAAAAGTTATTGTCACGGAAACGGGCTGGCCGAATCGCGGCAGCGCCGAAAGGAGTGCGCTACCGTCCTATGAAAATGCGGTCAAGTATTTTATCAATGCCTTTCAATGGGCGTTGGATGAAAATGTCGAAATTTTCTATTTTTCCAGTTTTGATGAAACCTGGAAAATTGCCGCGGAAGGGGATGTGGGCGCTTACTGGGGTTTGTGGGATAAGAATGGAAAGTTAAAATACGGTTGAGAGCGCGGAGCGGTCGGTCGGAAACCTTTTATAGACGGGTTCGATAGCAGATCATCGGTTACCGACGATCGGAATCGGGAAAACCAACACGTGATTTTTTCGCAAGCGGCAACCTTACTGTCCCGCAAGGCAGGAGGCCTCTGATGAGGGTTCTAAACAAGTCAATTTCGCGTTTGCAATCGATACTGGTTTTGATCATGATTATACAATCTTGCACGCCAAAGAATCAGGATTTTGTCGGCAAAAATTACAACCTGAAAACCACCTCCCGGATTCTGTTGACCTCGGAAAGCGGTGACAAGATGGCGAGTCAGGATAATATGGCTTTCAGGCCGGGTCAGGCACAAGGTGTGATCGTTCAGGTCCATCCGGAAATTGTCAAACAAACTCTGGATGGAATTGGCTCCTCATTTACAGAATCCGCTGCTTTTGTCCTGGCTCACCTGGACAAAGACGCTCGACGGCAAGTCATGGAAACCGCATTCGGCGAAAAGGGCGCCAATTTTTCCCTGGCCAGGACTCATATCGGATCATGTGATTTTTGCGTTGAGGGTAAATATTCCTATGCAGACCAGCCCGACGACAGGAATCTCGAAAGCTTTGCAATCGCTCCTGACAAGCAGGGTTTTTCTCAAAAAAAATATCCCGGAATTGTCGATCAAACCTATGATCTGCTGCCGATGATCAAAGAGGCTCTGGCCATCAAAGCCAACCAGCCAGACCAGGAGTTGCGCATTATTTCCTCTGCCTGGACTGCACCCAAATGGATGAAAGATATCAACGAATGGTATATCCCGGGAACGGCGCAAAACAAGTACCAGGGGACTGGCGGCACCTTGCGGAAAGAATACATCGCTACCTATGCCGATTATTTGCTAAAGTATTTGCAAGCCTATCGCCGTGAAGGCGTCAATATCTGGGCATTGACCGCAGTTAATGAACCGCACGGCAACAATGGCCAGTGGGAGAGCATGCACTTTACTCCGGAAACCCAAAACGATTTCATCAAAAACCATCTCGGACCCCGGTTAAAATCGAGTGACCATGCGGATACCAGACTGCTGATCTATGACCAGAATCGGGACGGAATGCAGCGCTGGACCGATATCATTTTGGGGGATCCGGAAACACAACCATTCGTTTATGGCACAGCCGTGCATTGGTACGAGAGCACCTTTAAGGTGTATCAAGATGTCTTGGATGCTGTCCATGATCGATTTCCTGGTTTTGCCATCATCCACACCGAGGGCTGCATCGATGATCTGGGCAAGGAAGCACCTTCCGGTATAGGCGATCCGCATGGTTTCCAGGAATCCGGTTGGTTTGAAAACGACAGCTTTTGGTGGAATCCCAGTGCGACCGACTGGGCTTACAGCGCAGCATGGGCTGAAAATCCCGAGGATCACCCTGCTTATACTCCGGTCCATCGCTATGCCAGAAATATCATTGTCAGTATCGATCACTGGATGCAGGGCTGGATTGACTGGAATCTGGTTTTGGATCACAACGGCGGGCCGAATCACGTGGGCAATTTTTGTGGCGCACCGATCATGATTCATACCGAAAGAAAGAAAATCTATTATACACCGATTTTCTACATTTTGGCACAGTTCAGCAAAACCATGCGGCCTGGTGATCGGGCGGTGCAGACCCGTAAACAACTCTGCGATCTGGATGCCGATGCCTTGCATGCCTGTGCCACCGTCGATAGCCATAAATTGCTGAGTGTTCAGCTTTTAAACACGACCGTAAAACCCATTCTGTTCAATTTGCAAATTGGCGGCCAATATGCACCCATCACGATTGCGTCCAATTCGGTGCAAACCATTCAGGTTCAATTGTAAGGAATCAAAGGCAAGTGCACAACCCGATGATCAAAATGCGGATAAAAAGGGCGGCAGCAGCGGTTTTATTGGCAGCATGTTTTGGGTCCAGCAGTCTGTTGTCCTGTGCTTACCCGAGAAAAAGACCTGCAGCGCCTTCCCGGCTCGAATCCATGGAGAATCGCTATTTCACCCTGGATTTTGCCGACTCATCCCTCACACGATCGGATCTCGCGAAGCATTTTTTTACCACTTTTCCCCACAATGACCCAACGCAGGGTGATGTCGTATATGATCGAAAAAAATGGCTGAATAAGGACCTGATCGATCTCGTAGCCGGGGATGGGCTTTACCTTTACATCAAAGCGCGTCAGGATGATCATTTATTCGATTCATTCAGATTGACGACAAAGGCCTGCTACAATCTTAACCGGGACAACACGGGCATTTTGTTTGTTTTCAAAGGCAAATTTCCCTCAGGTAAGGGTATCTGGCCAGCCTGGTGGCTGAATGGCAGCAACCAGGACAGCTGGACCTACCGGAACACGGAAAGGGTCGTCACTGATGCAGATCTGGACAGACTTTCGGGTCAGGGGCATTTCTATGATACTCCGAGTGCAGTTAATGGCACCGATTGGCCGGCAGCAGGTGAGATCGACATCATTGAAACCATCAATGGAAGCAATATCATCCATAACACGATCCATGCCTGTCCACAAATGTGTGATTCCGAATGGAATCATGAGGGCGAGATTATCAATTGCGCCAATGCCCAATCCACCGATCCAAACGCTGGATGCAGCGGCAAACCCTATGAGGTGGATCATCCGGAGGGCACGTTTGCGTGCCTGTGGGAAAGCGACGCGATCCGGTTTTACTATTGGACACCGGATGGTGATGTCCGTAAAGACGGTGGTCCGCTCAGTCAAACACCGTGTCCCGACCAGTGGACAGATGATGTGTTGAAGAATCAGGTGCAGCTGCTGGAAACAGAGACCACCTGCGACAGCGAACTGCACCAGCAATGGCAATGCAGCCATTGCGATTCGAGCACCGCATGTATTTTTCTGAACTTGAAGATGATATTCAATGTCACGCTATGCGGCAAATGGGCTGGTCGCGAGTTCGATGCGACGGAAAATGCGCTGCAGAATTGCCGTTCCTACATTGTGGGAGAAGGGAAGGAACGGGTCCATGACCAATATATCAAAATCGAGTATGTTTCCGTAACCCGAATAGAGCAAAATTGATCGGCGGCTCCCGATGCGTAAGGGGAAAAATGAGTAGACCAAACATGCCTTTATTCGCTTCAGCACTTTTGGCGGTTTTCCTGTGTGCTTGTGGAAAAAGCGGAGATGAAGTCGAATGGGGAACAAGAGAGAAAATGACCACAATGGCAAAACTCGGCAAAAGTCTTGAATCGAGTCAGGTCCAGAATCGCCTGGAGCCTTTTGAATATCGAATGTTTTATCCCTATCTTTCCGGAAAATGGATCGGCAATGCGGTTTCATACGGGTGTTACCGAGAAGGCCAGGAACCGGGAAAAAAAGGACCGACTACGGAAGAGGTTCGGGAAGATTTGAAGATTATTGCTAAATACTGGAATCTGGTCCGGGTTTACAATGCAGACGATGACACTGAGCGTATTCTTCAAGTTATCCACGATGAGCGATTGCCCATCCGAATGATGCTCGGTATCTGGCTGGAGAACGAAACCAACCACCTGGAACAAAAACAGGCCAACATTCGAAATGTCCTGCGCGGGATCGAACTGGCGAATCGGTTCGAGGAGATCGTTATGGCGATCAGTGTCGGCAATGAAACGCAGGTTTTCTGGTCCGGGCATAGGATGGAAACAGAAGATCTGATCCGCTATATCCGGGCAGTCCGGGCGCACACACATCAGCCCGTCACCACCGCCGATGATTACAATTTTTGGAACAAAATGGAAGCCAAACGGGTGGCGGAGGAAGTCGATTTCCTCGTCACCCATATCTACCCCTTGTGGAACGGCAAAACCCTCGACACTGCGATCGGCTGGATGGACAGCACCTTTCGGGATATCCGCAGCAAATTTCCGGGTCAGCCGATAGTGCTGGGTGAGACGGGCTGGGCTACGGATTACAATATTGAAAAAAAAGGAGCAGGTGAACAGGGCACATTGATAAAAGGAGAGATCGGGCTGGCCGCTCAGGAGAGATACTTGCAGATGCACAATGACTGGGTCAATGCGACCAGGGTCACGACGTTTTTATTCGAGGCTTTTGATGAGCCCTGGAAGGGCGGAGGAGAGAATTCGCCACCCAATGAAATCGAAAAACACTGGGGTGTCTTTTATCAAAACCGGGCACCAAAAGAGTCGTTCGAAAATTATTTGAGGTCAACTCGGTAACAGGTCAAGTCGATTGGGATGGATGGATATCATGTCTGAAAGGAGGTGAACCTGCAGATCGGTCATCAACATAAAAGACGCACAAACCAAATATTTTTGGAGGAAAGATGAAGACAAGAATAACTTTATTTTTGGCAATGGTCTTGATGCTATCGATAAGCGGTTTATCCCTGGCACAGGCCACGCACACCATAGGTTTTGAGTCGGCAGATGATGGGGCCGGATGGAACTGGACTGTGGCAGAAAATGCAGACAATCCGCCTCTCGAGTTTGTCGCCAATCCGAATGCAACCGGACCCAACACATCCGCGACGGTGGCGAAGTTTACAGCCAGAAAAACGGGAAACAACTGGGCGCTGTGTTTCACCAATGATGACGGCGAGTTTACCTTTGATGGGACCAACTCGACAATCAAGATCATGGTTCATAAACCCGTGATCAGCAACGTCGGGTTTAAAGTAGAGGGCGGAACCGGAACCGCAACCGAGATCAAAGTGGCCAATACGGTCACCAATGCCTGGGAAGAGTTGACTTTTGATTTCAGTGCTTTGGAGGGACAAAAGTTTGGTCGACTGGTTATCATTCCGGATTTTGTCGAACCTTATGTGACAGGTCAGGATCGAGCTGCTGAAAACATTATCTATTTCGATAACATTCAGGTTCCGGATGGTGTTGTTGCCGGCCCATTGCCCGAGCCTGTCGAGGCCGCACCGGTGCCCACGCCCGCAGCCGAAGAGGTGATCTCGATCTTTAGCGATGTCTATGCAGATATTCCGGGTACCAATTTCAATCCCAATTGGGGCCAATCGATAGTGGTTTCAATCGTTACAGTGGCGGATGATTCGACCCTGCTCTACGCAGGTTTGAATTATCAGGGAATCGAACTCGGGAGTGTGCAGGATGTTTCGGCAATGGTTTACCTGCATGTGGATTTCTGGACGCCAAATTCCACTGCTCTGGAAGTGTTTTTGATCAGCCAATCTTCCGGAGAAAGGAATTTTGTTTTCACGGTTATGAATGAAATGTGGGTTTCCGTCGATATCCCGCTGACCCATTTCACCAACCAAGGTCTGGCGATTTCGGATATTTTCCAGCTGAAATTCGTCGGCAACGGCACGGTTTATCTCGACAATCTCTATTTTTCCAAGGTGCCATCTGCCACCATCGCTGCGCCGACAGAGGCCGCCCCGACTCCAACGGTAGATGCCGCCAATGTGATCTCTTTGTTCAGCAACGCCTATACCAATGTGACGGTCGACACCTGGTCGGCGGTATGGGATGCAGCCGATGTTGCCGATGTGCAGATTGCCGGCGATGATGCCAAACTCTACACCAATTTGACCTTTGCAGGGATCGAATTCACCTCCCAAACCGTGGACGCGTCGACTCTGACCCATTTCCATATGGACATTTGGACACCGGATCCAACCGAAGAACCAGCGGCTTTTAAGGTCAAGCTGGTTGACTTTGGCGCCAATGGGGCCTATGCAGGCGGCGACGATACCGAGCACCAGCTGACCTTTGCCGCACCAACGCTGGCGACAGAATCTTGGGTCAGTATCGATGTTCCCTTGAGCGATTTTACCGGTTTGGCCGCCAGAAGCCACCTCGCTCAGATGGTCATCGAGGGTGATCCCAATACGGTATATGTCGACAATGTCTATTTTTACAATTCCGCCACTGCTGTAAAAGAGATCTCCGGTTCGCTGCCGCTGGACTATGGGCTGGGACAAAACTATCCGAATCCGTTCAATCCCACAACCCGGATCAGTTTCAATCTGCCCAGAGCGGATCACGCCACATTGACCGTGTACAATATGATGGGACAAAAAGTCGCCACTCTGTTGGATCGGTTTATGAATGCCGGCACTTTTCAACTCGAGTTTAATGCCGCAGAATTGCCCAGCGGCGTGTACCATTATTCACTTACCGCAGGAAATTATTCTGCCGTTAAACGAATGATGTTGATCAAGTAGGAAAAATGCTGACCGCCGGGAATTCGATATGGGGGATCGAATTCCCGGTTGAAAATGATCGTATATAACACCAACCAAGCGAAACCAGGGGATGTTAAACTTGCAGGGCGCCTACGAGTCGATTTGATGGCCCGGGACAATAGACTGCCAGAAGCTGCTTACATTCGACCCCGATAAGCCCTCGTCCCTTTGCGATCGAACGACAAAGCTGGGAATTCCCGCTTTGGCAGCCACTCATTAGCGCAGCAACAGCATCTTACGGGATTGCAACGATCCCGGAGCGGTCAGCCGCAGAAAATAACATCCGGAGGGCAGCTCTCGGCCTGCGGCGTCGCGGCCGGACCACTGCATTCGGTGTAAGCCTGCCTGCCTGAATCCCTGCTCGAGGATCGCGATTGTCTTGCCCGACAGATCCAGAACCTGAACCGTGACTGTACCGGGCCGCAGCAGGGTGTACTCCACAACAGTACCGCTATTGAAGGGATTGGGATAGTTTTGTCGCAGGCTGTAATCGGCGGGCAGGGTGGGTTCGGCAGCCGCAACCCCCAGCGCGGCGGGGGTGATGAGCTCCGCCGTCTTGACGTCGGCGCCGCCGGTATAGCCGCCTGCGACCAGAATACGGCCGTCCTGCAGAAGGGTCGCCGAATGGTCACAGCGGGGTGCATTCGTGCTGTCGGCGAAGGCAAAGGTTCCGCTGACGGGATCGTAAATTCCCACCGAGCGAGTGATCGCCGGAATCAATCCGCCGATAAAGAGAATCCTGCCGTTTCCCAATGCGACAGTCTGCATATTCCTGCGGCGGGTGTTCAGCGCCGCGCCGGCTTCACTCCACAAACCGGTCTGCGGATCGAAAATATCGCAGGCTGTACTTGAGAACGCGCCCACAGCCAGAATCCGGCCGTCGGGAAGGGGACTCAGTGAAAATCCGGAATGATAGACATTCATTTTTCCGGTAGCGGTGAAAAGGCCGGTTACAGGGTCGTAAATCTCACAAGATAAAAGGGTGATGGCCGTACCGGGTCCGGTTGTCTGTCCGCCGCCTGCGATGAGCACCCGACCGTCAGCGAGCTGTATTGCGGCATGCCCGGAGCGGTCCGTCAACAGACTGCCGGTCCTGGAAAAGGTGCCCGATGCCGGATCGTAGATCTCAGCGACGGCATGGCTTTGATTTTCCTTATAATTCTTACCGGCGGCGATCAGGACACGGCCGTCCGCCAGCAGGTTCGCAGTGTGAAAAGAGTGGTTGGTTTCCAGGCTGTCCGTGGCCGTAAACAGCCCGGTGGCTGGGTCATAGATCTCAGCATATTTCTCACCGCTGATTCCGCCGGCGAGCAGCACCCGACCATCGGGCAGCAACGTGGCCGATGAACCCTGCATGAAATATTTATTCGTGCTGCCGGTGAGGCTAAAGCTGCCGGTGCCGGGGTCGTAAAGCTCCGCCTCTCTCAAATTTTTTCCGCCGGCGATCAGGACCTTGCCGTTGTTCAGCAGGGTGGCGGTATGGCTGGAGCGCGCAATTTGCAGTTCACCGGTATAGCTCCATTGGGCTGTCAGAGGCGAAGGCATAGTTACGACCAACAGAGCAAGCACGACGAGGAGCAGCGGTTTGATTTTCATTTTCTAGCCTCCACAGTTTGGCGGGTAGAAGCGATCGGAGTGAAGCTGTAAATGCAAAAGCGAGTTATCCCCGGGGACAGGATGAAGTAGGCAAGATGGGCAGAAACCAATGAGTTATGTGGAGTGGAGTGCTTCCCCGGGTGGCACCAGCGCTTGCTAATCCAAAAGCCTTTCGCATTTGCCTGGCAAACAGCCAAACAACAAATCCTTCGAACGACTCCTCGGTTCGCACCTTGGTGCCCTTTTCCACCGCAGCAAACGTCCACGTGTGCTGTGCTCGTATGCCCAGCGTTCTTCCGGACCAACCGATCCGGTACGGGGGATCGACTTGTTCGATGCGCGATCGGATTTTCATGCTGCCGGCGATCCAGCGAAACTCTGTACCTTCCGCGACTTGGCCCTGAAGGTGCATTTTCTTAACGCTCTCATTCCATGCGGGCCATTCTTCGAAATCGGCTAAAATGCTCCAGACCGATTAAATCGGTGCATTTATAAATGCCTCCCGCATGGCGTAAGCCGGCGCCTTTTCGTTTGCGATTGTCTGCATCATTGAGGCCTGCCTTGTAAAACTTGCTCTTCGGGCCAGTGCAACTGCCGTTTGATCGTTCTCATCTCAAATGTACTTCAGCGGCACAGGCAATCATTCCATTTGACTATTCATCAGATTGCATGTTTAGCTTCATGATCCTCGCGATCCGGCAAATAATTTCATCAATAAGAGCTGTTCCTGTAAGGCCTGCGAATGCCTTTCACCATTTAGGTGTGCGCGCCCGAATGATTTTCCTGGATAATCGAGGTAAAGGATGGAATATCCGCACTGAACTGAACGGTCACAAGACTCCCTATCACCGCCTCGAATTGCCCTTTTATTTGACCGTAAACGAAATACTGCTTTGACCGCCCTCTGGCGGGGCGCCGGATAAACTGGCCAGGGTTTCATCGCCTTGTTTGATGAGGATGGTAAAAGTGCCGACGTTATCCGGAGCGCTGATGACGGTCACTGTAGCAACATACCCTCCGGCTGCAAGAGAGAGACCATAAGTGCGTCCGCCGCCGGCAGGGGTCGTTCCCAGATCGCCTTGCCCCGAAACCGAGAGGCTAAAAACGTCATCTTTCAGACTTCCGGAATCATAGATAAAGATAACGACATTCCCGGTCACATCGCCTGGGATCAATTCATCCTGCAATCCATCTGCATTGTTGTCCACACCATCGCCTGGGATTTCCCGTCCGAGGCCGCCGTCTTGAATGAATTCGGGATCATTTCCGCTATCGGCGATTCTTTGTCCATCTTGCTCCATTTTATCCTGATCGCACCCATAGGGTTGGAGAGCAGCGCTCATGAGTTGCACTTTCCCCTGTATCTCAGCATCGCGTCCGTCAATCTCAGCCACGATATCGAGCGCATCCTGCAGACTGCCCACTTCGGGGCAGAGGGAGGCTCGAACGATAATCTCGTTGGCGGCTGAATGCATTTTCCCCGCGAGAAGGGCATGCTCAGAAGCTTGATTTTGCCCGTTAGCCAGGCAGTATGCGATTATCGCATTGTTGCAGGGATTGGCACTCTGATCACGGATCTCTTTTTGTAGTTTTTCGTAGTAACTGTTGAATTTGCTGTAGATGGCAGGAGATGCCGCAATGGCAAAATCCAGTCCTGCCTTGATCGAGGCAATGGCTTCAGGAGTACAAAGCTCCTCTTCGTCTCCCTGCAGGGACGCAATGGCGTCGTCCAAAGTCCCCGGTGCGGCGGCGCTTTGTTGCGGTTCTGCTACGGTGATGACAACACCGCCGATATCTTTGCCGTCAAAAGTGACTGCCGTCCCACCGGTCAATTGATCTTTGAAGGCGGTCAGAGTGAAGCTCTGGCCTTTCTCGCCCTGCAAATTGGCAATGGTAAAAGCGCCGCCGGCATCAACCGGTGCGGTGATGGGTCCACAAATGACCTGCCCCGGTCCGACCGGTTTGCCCTCGAAAAGGACTTGTCCGGAAATAGTAAAATCGGTCAAGCGTTTCTCTTTAAGCAATCCTTCCATTGCAGCGACTTTTTCCCCCATCTCTCGGACCCTGGAGTTGCAGGCAACCAATCTTGCAAGGTAACTTGGCAAATCTTTAGGATTGATTCCTGCATGCGCTTGGGTGGCGATGGTGCTCAGCAAATTTTCTTGCGCTTTCAGGAGAGCCGCCAGTTCGCTCAACTTGCCTTGTGCAGCTGTCAAAGCTGCTTTTGCAGCGGCCAATTCCTGTAAAAGGGTACCATCGCTGGAGGGATCGGTTTTTTGCTGGTCGTGAATATCAAACAAAAGCAAAAAGTTGCTCACATGATAATCGAATTTTTGCGCGAGGGCATTGATTTCCTTTTCGAGCGCATCAAATTCCGGAAAGACTAACAATTCGCCGATGCTTTTTTGATAGACCAGGGCCTGATCCACCGAATTTGAGAGACAAATTTCATTTTCTGGATCAATACCGCTGGCCTGGGCAGAAACGGTTATGGACTGGCTGATCCGGAAGGTCTTTGATTGGGTGTTGCTCGCTCCAACGGCAAGACGACCACAATTGATGTTTCCGATGCCAGCTCCAAAAGTGGCAATGCTGATGTCGTCGATATCGCAGTTGCCAATGTTTGTAACTGCTATCGTCATGGTGATATCTTCGTTATTGCCGGCTTCGGTTTTATCGACATTCATGCTGAGACTGATTTTAGGCGATACAACAGTGATGTTGACACTTGCGGTCCCGTTAATGGGATCATTCCAAGGATCAAGTGCAGTGGCCACAACCGTGGTTGTTGTGTTTTGCTGAATTTTGCGGGAAAATCGAAAACCTTGCATCGTCCCCGGTGCCAGCGAAGCGATGGAAGCGATCTGGTAGCCCTGATCATCAACGATGATGATCGACCTCAGATCAGTGGTTCCGATATTCCGCACCAGGCCGGAATAGAACACTTCCTTACCGGCTTTGACATTGCTCTTGTCTGCACTCAGCTCGACCTGGATCGCAGGTTGAACAAAATTAACCATCACTTCGATCGGATCCGAACTTACAGCTGATCCGAGCACTTCATCGACCGCAGTCGCCACCGCCGTAAAAGTCGTGGTGGCTGATATCCGAGTGGTGACTTGCGAGGAACCCGATTGTCCGACCTCCAGGTCGCCGAGCCCGCGCGGACCGGATGGGGTGATATTGATTGTCACTCCTAACAGCTTCACATCCCCATCATTGTCGGCAGTGGCATTCAACACCAGGTCTTTTCCTGCCTTGATCTCCAAATCGTTTGCCCAAAAATGACATCGCAATGCCGGACTGATGACGCGCACTGTAAACTCGGCCTGTGAGGAAAGCACCGGATTGTTAAAGGCATCTGTGGCACTGGCTAGGGCCCGCTCGGTTATATCGGTCGAAACATCCTCTTTTTCCTGGCTGGCGCTGCTGCTGCCCCCGGCAGGCAATGCACCGATGGCAATCTTTGGAAAGGATGTGACGACGAGTTCCACATTTTGCAGCGGTATGGCTGATCCATTGGTCACGGTATAGGTAAAGCGTACCCTTCCGCTGCAAA
>Ga0209311_1002693_pt1 | contig 12639 bp, 8 predicted proteins | sample AD_UKC045_MetaG_FD_184417 | JGI IMG/M metagenome (GOLD analysis project Ga0209311, IMG submission 184417) | Active sludge microbial communities of municipal wastewater-treating anaerobic digesters from USA - AD_UKC045_MetaG (SPAdes) (version 2) | ecosystem: Engineered > Bioreactor > Anaerobic >... | reverse complement strand
GCGCGAACGTATTTCAGCGTGCGCGCCGCGAGGCGAGCCGGGACGCCGCCCGCGCAGATTCCTCTGGTCTATTTCGACATCACGAGGCGCTGCGACTCCGCGTGCGTCATGTGCGCGTTCAGGGACAGCGCGGCCAGAGCCGAGGACGAGCTTTCGACGGAAGAGATAAAGGCGCTCGCGCCGGCGCTCGCCAGCAAGCGCGCCCGCATTGTTTCATTCGGCGGCGGCGAGCCGATCCTGAGGCCCGACCTCGAAGAAATCATTCGGGCATTCCGTCGCGAGGGGATATCCGCGCACGTCAATTCCAACGGGCTTTCGATAACCCCGGAGCGCGCCGCGTCTCTCGCGGACGCCGGACTGTCCATGATTTACATTTCCTGCGACCACTGCGCTCCGGAAAAATACCGCCTCATAAGAAACACCGACGGGTTCGACAGTGTTGTTTCGGCGGTCGAGAATTTCAAGTCGCTGAAACGTCCCGTGCCGGTCGGGATAAACGTCGCTGTTTCGAGCCTGAACGAATCGGCGCTGGAAGACATCGCGGACTTCTTCGCCGGGATGAAAGCGGACAAGATACAATTCACTCCCGTGAACAGGCTGCCGCAGCACAAATCAATGACGGAAGAGACTCTGGAGCCGCTTGTGCCGAAAGACATCGAGGGCGTCAAATCGACTCTTAGGAAGATTGCAGGGAAGCTCGACTCGCTGCATATCCGCTCGAACACGAGGCATTTCATAGACAACATTCATCTGGCTTATGAAGGGCGCGGGAGGGTTCCGTGCTATGCGGGTTTCCTGTGGGTCGTCATCGACCCGGCGGGGAATGTCATGCCGTGCTATGAATATGACACAGGATTGAATATAAGAGAAAAAACGATAGAAGAAATAATGGATTCTGGAGAATTCAGGTCGCGGCTGAAGGACGTAAAGGCGTGCGGGGCGAAGTGTTTCGACTGCGGGAGCGCGGAGACCGGCGCGAGGATGCGGCTGGCGCACGCTGTCGGCAGGCCGTTTGAGGTGTACGGGGAAATCAGGATGCACGGCGGAGCGTGATAGAGCGGCGCGAGAAATCGCGTCACCGGGCCGTCGAGACGGCTTTTTCCAATGACAACTCGAACACCCCCGCGCGGGACACCGCGTATATCCTCTCGCCGTCTCTGGACAGCGTCACGCCCCGGAGCCGCGACCCTATGTTCTTAGAATAAACCACTGAGCCGTCGCTTCCGTTTATAAGGAGCAGTTCGCCTGTGATGTAGTTGCCGGCGGCGAGCAGGCCCCGGCTCGAAGCGAACGTCATGTGCCTGAGTCCCCGGCCGTATGCGCCGAGTTTTGTGACGCGGAGGTCGGACAGCTGGACGCGGAAGATTTGCCCCGTGTTGAAGTCAGAGACGTAGATGTCGCCGCGCAGCCTGTCCGCAGCAAGATGCTGGTAGAGAGGGCCGAACCTGCGGCCCACTCCGGGGAGGGGCTTTTTGGCGATTGTCAGCAGGGCGCCCTTTTCGGCGTCGAATCGGGAGCGTATGACCATGCCGTCCGAAACGGCGATGAAGGAATCGTCTTCGAGCGGCAGGATTTCCTCGATGTTGCCCATATCGATTTTATGAAGAATGTTTCCTGAGCCGTCGATGATAAACCAAGGAAAAGTCGCCAAGTCGGAGTTGACGTAAAAAAGGTTTGAGCCGGGCAGGTGGGCCATCCGGCAGGGTTTGAAAACCTTGGCTGGGAGCGCGCGACGCTCTCCTTCGAGAGAGCCGCCCGCGACGCTCATCATCCGGCCCGTGTTGTATTCTCCAACGAAGGCGGAATTCGTTTCGCAGTCCAGCGTCAGTTGTTCCGCCGCTCCGTCGAGCCAGTCCAGTTCGTAGGTTTCGCCGCCGGCTCTGTTCCATGCCAGCGCGCCCGGAGCGCGGAACACGTTGGAAAGGAAGAGAATTGAGCCGTCGCAGCTTTCCACAACTTCGTAGAACCCTCTGGGGAAAGGCGCGGAGGCGGCCGCTCGTTCAAGCGGCTTGATGTGTTTCGCGACAGCGTCGTCGGGAACGCCGCCCGAAAAAAAAGTCATGGGAGACAGATACCAGAATCCGCCATAGAGAACCAGAGCGTATGCGGCGAATGCGGCGGCGCGCGCGGCGATGGGCAGCCAGAACCTGCCTTTAATTGTCACGACCGCCGCGACCGCGATCAGGGCTGTGGCAATCTCAGGAAGAAGGGCGGGCATGTTGACATAAAACGACAGAAGCCAGACCGCCGGGATGAGGCACAGGACGGGCGCTGTGGCGGTGCCTCGCGATGTCGCCCTTGTTCCGGCAACGGCGGCCGCGGCTGCGACCGCCACAGGCTTGACGCCGAACATGTAAAAGAGAGTGTAAGAGTAAGCGAAGAACATCATCGCAGGGAAAAAAAGCGGAGCCGCGCCGGAAGATTTGAGAATCCGGAATCCCGGTTTGGAGCCGGAGCGCCCGGCGAAAGCCCAAGAAAGAATCAGGAGAAGAATCCCGGCGGCGACGCTAGCTCCAAGGGCAGCCCACAGCGCGTCTCGCTCGAACCTTACCACAAGGAATTGCGCCGATAGAACAGCCGCTGCGATGACTATTTGGACCGCTGTAAGCGCTATCTTCATTAAGACATCCCGCGAATCCGCCGAGGCGCGCCGACTTTCCGGCCGGACTTCCGGCTTGGCAACTATCCGCATTGGTTAAAAATGCGGGTTAGGAGCGTGAAAAACAAGAACGCAGATTTTCAACCCCGTTTTCAAAGCTTCTCATATTAATATGCGAATGTCCACCCTCGATAATCCTTTGTAGGACGCGGGGCGCGAGAGAATTCGGGATGGACACACTAGCCGTCGCGGGGATATTATCATGGAGTGAGAATACTTTTAACCATTCCGACGGTCGACAACCGCTCCTACATGGGAAGCAGTTACAGCATGAGGTTTGCGGACAATTTCATCCCGTCGTTGGGGCTGGGCTATCTGGCGGCGACACTGGCAAAGAGAGGGCACGAGGTAAAGATACACAACCCGGTGGTTCCGGAAAGCGTGGAAAGAATCGTCGAGGAGGCGGAGCGATGGCGTCCCGATGCTATCGGCCTTTCGCTTTTCACGCCCCACATGAGGAGCGTCAGGGAGTTGTTCAACGCCCTAGGCGAGGCGGGGCGAAGGCCGGCGATGATAGCCGGAGGGCCGCACATGTCCGCGCTGCCGGAGGACACCATGCTGAGGCATCCGTTCGATGTCGGCGTGGTGGGAGAGGGCGAGGAGACCGTCTGCGAGATTGCCGAAAGGATAGACCGGAAAGAGGGATTCGAGGGGGTGGCCGGGACGGCGATTCGCGCGGACGGCGGGGTGGTATTCGGTCCCGCGAGGCCGTTGATCGACCCGCTAGACCGCATCCCGCTCCCCGCCAGAGACCTCATGCCTCCTTTGAGGACGCACAGGCCGACGCCCGCGTCCATAAGGCGGTTCCCGTTGGCGGTGATGATAACGTCGAGAGGGTGTCCTTACGGATGCGCTTTCTGCGACCGCGCCGTGTTCGGGGCGACATACAGGGCGCACAGCCCTGAATATGTGATGACGGAGATGGAGGAGACCGTCAGTAAACACGGGGCGAAAGAGATAAGGTTTTTCGACGACGACATAGCGATAGACAGGGAGCGGGCAGAGATGCTTGCGGAGATGATGATAGCGAGCGGGGCGCGGACGCCGTGGACGTGCAACATAAGCGCGAAGGCCGCCGAACCGGCGCTTATGAAGTTGTTCAAGCGCGCAGGCTGTTGGCAGGTCCTGTTCGGGCTGGAGTCGGGCAGCGACCGCGTCCTGAAAAAACTGCGCAAACACACTACGACAGAGATGTCAGAAAGCGCAGTCCGCGCCGCGCTCGCCGCTGGCCTTAGAGTCAGAGCAGATTTCATTGTCGGAACGCCCGGCGAGACGATGGACGAGATGTGGCGAACCGTCATGTTTGCAAAAAAACTGAACGTTGATTTCGCCCATTTCAACAAATTCGTGCCGTTTCCCGGAACAAAGATACATGCCGAGCTTGCGCGCGCGGGGCGCTCTTTTGACTACGAAGAGAATTGGAGCGACACGGACGCCTCAAATATCGTCTATCTGCCGGACGGAGCAAGCTCCCGCGAATACTCCGAATTCCTGAGCAGAAGCTATAAATCCTTCTATCTGCGCGTTTCGTACATCGTCAGACGCCTGTCGAGAATCAGGACGTTTACCGAATTCGCGTCGCACGTTAAAGGAATGGCTGCGCTATTATTCCTGAAATAAGCAGCGGCGGCGTGCTTCATGCCGGCGTTTTTTAACGCCGAATCGCAATCGACAATTTCTTATAATCCTATTACAAAAAAATAATTTCCTTTGGCTGACGGCATAGAAGCGCGGCTTCGGAGTTTTGCGCTGAAAAACTGCCGAGGACATTTTTTTTGAGAGGAAAAAAGAGATTGCGGGGCAATAAAAGTAATTCTTGACACCGGAGAGGGGAGGAATATACAATGACGTGGCCATGTGATATATTTCACAATGATTTCGGCAGGTTTCAGGCGCCGTATTTGAGAGGAAAACAATCCCTTTACAGAATGAAGAAGGTCAATTATGATGATAGTCCGCCGATGGGGGGGGAAACAGGGGCAGGCGGTGGCGGCGGCGAGTGAATTAAGGATTTAATCAATAAAATATAGAAACAAATATTCTTAGGGAGGACGCGTATGAGCAAACAGATCAAAAAGGTAGCGGTCCTCGGTTCGGGAGTGATGGGATGCGCTATAGCGTGTCACCTCGCGAACTGCGGGATACCCAGCTTGATGTTGGACATCGTGCTGCCGCTATCGGACGAGGAAAAGGCGAAAGGCGTTAAGAAGACCGATCCGGCGTTCCGCAACAAGCTGTCGGCCGGAGCAATGGCCGTGGCGCTGAAGGCGAAGCAGCCGATGGCTCCTCTGTACGTCAAGAGCAGCGCCGCTCTGATTCAGATCGGCAACTTCGAGGACGACATGGAAAAGATCGCCGATTGCGACTGGGTGATCGAGGTCGTCAAGGAAGACATGAAGATTAAACAGGGTGTCTTCAAACAGGTCGCCAAATACTGGAAGCCCGGCATGATAGTGACGTCTAACACCTCCGGGCTGCCTATCACCGAGATGTCGAAGGATATGCCCGCCGAGATGAAGAAGCATTTCTTCGTCACACACTTCTTCAATCCGGTTCGCCACATGAAGCTTCTGGAAATCATCCCCGGCGAACTGACGGACAAGAAGATTATGGACCGCATGGCCGAGTTCGGCGAACGCGTCCTCGGCAAAGGCATCGTGTACGGCAAAGACACGCCGAACTTCGTGGCAAACAGAATCGGCATGTACGCCATCATGAAGACCATCGCCCACATGGAAGCGATGGAGCTGAGAATTGACGAGATCGACGCGATCGCCGGCCCGCCGATGGGCCGCCCGAAAAGCGCCGCTTTCCGCACCGCCGACCTCGTCGGGCTGGACACTTTCTGCCACGTGTCCATGAGCGTTTACAACCTCTGCCCGAATGACGAAGAACGCGATGTTTTCAACGTGCCGGCTTGGATCAACGAGATGGTGAAAAAGGGCTGGCTCGGCAACAAGTCCAAACAGGGCTTCTACAAGAAAGGCAAAGGCCCGGACGGCAAGAAGATGTTCGAAGTCGTCGATTACAAAACCGGCGAATACATTCCGAGCATCAAGCCGGACTTCGCTTCGGTGAAGGGCACGAAGAAGAAAGACACTCCGGCTGAAAAGGTGAAAGCTCTCCTCGCCGGCGACGACAAGGCCTCTGCGTTCGCGTGGAAGGTTCTCCGCGACGTGACCATCTACGCTTGCAACAGGATTCCCGAAATCGCAGACGACGTCGTCAACATCGACAACGCCATGAAGTGGGGATTCGCGTGGGACGCCGGTCCGTTCGAGACAGCGGACGCCATCGGCCTGAAAGACATCGTAAAGCGCATGAAGGACGACGGAGTAGCCGTTCCCGAACTGCTTGACAAAGCGGCGAAAGCGGGCGGATTCTACAAAAAAGTCGGCCTCAAGAAGATGTACTTCTGCGCCAAGGACCTCAAATACAAAGAGGCTCCGCTCACGGCTCTCACCCTCAACGAGGACAATCTGGTGGCCCGACTTCAGGGCGCAATCGCCACTGTCGCAGACCCGGCTTCCCTCAAGATCAAAATCGCGGACCTCAAAGACCGCGGCAACGAGCTTGAAAAGAACGCTGGAGCCAGCATTTATGACATGGGCGACGGCGTGGCTCTGCTTGAGTTCCACTCCTACAAGGGCATGAATCCGATCGACGCCGACATCATCGCCATGATGATGAAGACCATCGATGTCGTGCAGGAAAAAGGTTTCAGCGGCGTGGTCGTCGGCAACGAAGGCACGAATTTCTCCGTCGGCGCGAACCTGCTGATGCTTCTCATGGAATCCCGCAACAAGAACTGGGCGAACGTCGAAATGGCCAGCAAGACGTTCCAAGACGCCAATATGCTTCTGAAGTACGCCCCGTTCCCGGTCGTGACAGCGCCCTTCCAGATGGTTCTGGGCGGCGGCTGCGAGGCCACGTTGCACGGCGACGCGATCTGCGCGGCGGCGGAAACGTACATCGGGCTTGTCGAAGTCGGCGTTGGCGTCATTCCCGCCGGCGGCGGCTGCAAAGAGTACCTCGTGCGCAACCTTGAGGCCGCTCTTGCGAACCCGCATGTTCCCAGCTTGTTCCCGTTCGTCCGCAGGGCGTTCGAGAACATAGCGATGGCGAAAGTCTGCATGAACGCATACGAGGCCATTGAGAACAACATCTTCCGCCCGACGGACCACGTGACGGTCAACAGGGATTATCTGTTGAGCGACGCCAAGCAGATGGTGCTCGGGATGGTGAAGGCGGGCTACACGCCGAAGTCCCCGCGCAAGGACATTCGCATGATCGGCTCCCAGTACTACGCGGCCTTCAAGAACGCCGTGTGGACGATGAGGCAGGGCAACTACATCAGCGAGCACGACGCGCTCATCACCGACTGGGTGGCGAAGATTCTCACCGGCGGCGACATCCCCGGCAGTTCGGTCGTCGACGAACAGTACGTTCTCGACCTCGAACGCGAAGCCTTCGTGAGCCTGTGCGGCACTGAGAAGACGCAGGACAGGATGCAGTACATGCTTCAGAACAACAAACCGCTCCGCAACTAGTCCGGGGCGCGATAACGAGACTACAATGGAGGATACAATATGAGTAGAGAAGCTGTCATCGTATCAGCGGCCCGAACTGCCATAGGCAGAGCGAAAAAGGGAACGCTGAAAGATATGCGCGCCGACGACATGGCCGCCGTGGCGATAAACGCGGCCATCGAGCGCGCGGGAATCAAGAAAGAAGTTGTCGAAGACCTCATCCTCGGTTGCGCCATGCCGGAAGCTTCAATGGGCATGAACGTGGCCAGAATAGCGGCTTTCGCCGCCGGCCTGCCCATCGAATCGGCGGCCGTCACCGTCAACAGATTCTGCTCTTCAGGCCTTGAATCAATTGCCATCGCCGCCGAACGCATCATGGCGGGTTGGAACGACGTCGTCATCGCCGGCGGAGCCGAATCAATGTCGATGGTTCCCATGGGAGGATACATTCCCGAACTGAACCTGAGACTCGCCGCCGAATTCCCGGAAGCGTACTGCCCGATGGGCATCACCGCCGAGAACGTGGCCTCCCGCTACGATGTAAGCCGCGAAGTTCAGGACGAGTTCGCGTACAACAGCCACATGAAAGCCGTCAAGGCTATCGAGGCCGGCGTTTTCAAGGAACAGATCGTTCCTGTTCAGGCCCGCGTAGCCAAAGGCGCGACATGGAAGACCGTCGAATTCAAAGTCGACGAAGCTCCCCGCGCCGACACCACGGTCGAAGGCCTCGCCAAACTGAAACCCGTTTTCAGGACAGGCGGAAGCGTCACCGCCGGCAACTCCTCTCCGATGAACGACGGAGCCGCCGCGGTTGTCGTCATGAGCAAAGAGAAAGCCAAAGAACTGGGCTGCAAGCCGCTCGCCACTTTCAGGCACTATTCAACAATCGGCACGCACCCGGACGAGATGGGCGTCGGACCGCTTTACGCGATCCGCAAGCTCTGCCAGAAGACCGGACTCTCAGTCGACGATATCAGCAACTACGAGATCAACGAAGCGTTTGCTTCTCAGGCCGCGTACTGTTGCCGCGAGCTGAAGCTTAACATGGACACCGTCAACATCAACGGCGGAGCCATCGCCCTCGGACACCCGCTGGGCTGCACGGGCGCGAAGCTCTCCACGCAGCTTCTGTACACGCTGAACGACCGCAAGATGAAGTACGGAGTCGTTTCCATGTGCATCGGCGGCGGAATGGGCGCCGCAGGCCTCTTCGAGCGCGAAGAGTATTGATGATTTTCCGCGCTGTCGCCGTGATCTCTTCTTGAGAGGCGCGGACGACGAACAAGCGCGGAGCGCAATGAATTAAAAAACGCCGTCCCGCAAGGGGCGGCGTTTTCTTTCGGCTTAGTTTTCGAATATTACAATATTTGGAGACAATCAGCGGTTATTCCGCCTCTTTAGACTGTCCGGCGCTTTTGTTGAATTCGTTCATGGCGGAACGGACGCCATCGGCGACGCACATTTCCAGAGCGTCCGCGGCGCGGCGAAGCGCTATGTCAAGTTCTATCCTCTCGTCCTTGTCGAAGGGAGTCAGAACATGGTCGCGCAGGCTTTCGCCGGACGCCCGGCTGATGCCCACGCGTAGCCTCGGTATCTGTTCGGTCCCGAATGTGGATATGATGTTGCGAAGCCCGTTGTGTCCGCCGGAGCTTCCGGATAGCCTGATGCGGAGTCTGCCGATGGGAAGCGCGGCGTCATCGTAAACGATGATGGTTGATGCCAACGTGGAGTCCCAGTTTATGTTGGACGCCGCCATCGCCTCTCCGCTCAGATTCATGAAGCGCAGGGGTTTCAGCGTGGTTACGGTTAGTCCGTCGAAGTCATAATCCGCGCGATCAAATTCAGGAGTCTTTTTTTTGAATGCGGGCGCGCCGCGTCTCGCCGCGAACTCGTCGATAGCCATGAACCCGACATTGTGCCGGGTGTGCGCGTATTTCCTTCCCGGATTTCCGAGTCCGACGATGATTTTCACTCTAGCGTCGTCCATGCCTGTTTCCTTTGAGCGCGAGCGGGTCTTTGCTCCCGAATCCTGACAAATGATTCGGGCTATGCGTCGATTATAAATTCTCGAAGGTGAAAACGCTAAGGGGCGGAAAATAAAAAAGCGGCGGCGCAGCGTCAAGCCCGCCGCCGCCTATGTTTTCTTTAACGTTACTCTTCGTCCTTCTTGTCTTCTCCGCCTTCGGCTCCCTCTTCGCCTTCCGCCGGAGCCGCCGCGACCTCGTCCTTCGGAGCGACTATGCTCACGAGGACTTCCTCTTCGTCGTCCATTAGAGAAAAATCTTCGGAGATTTTCAGGTCGCCGACATTGTAGTTGTACCCCAACTCCGCGTCCGCGAGGTCCAGCTCAATGGATTCGGGAATCTTGTCCGGGAAGCATTCGACGGTGACTTCGGTGGCTAGCTGCTGGATGATGCCGCCTTTTTTCTTTACGCCTTCATCGTTGACGATGACGAGGGGCACGCTGATATGGACTTTTTTGTCCATGGAAATCCTGATGAGGTCCACGTGGTTGATGACGTGGGCTATCGGCTTGTACTGGATTTCCTTAATCATGGCGAGGTTCTTTTCGGAAGAGCCCTCGATGTCCAGATCGATGATGACGTTGGAGCCTTCATAAGCTAGGAGCTTGTCAATCTCGCGGCGGTTGAGTTTGAGTTTCAAAGGGTCTTTGTTTTCGCCGTAGATGACAGCGGGCACCAAGCCGGCCCTGCGGGCTTCCCGCGCCGCGCCTTTGCCCTTCGCGTCTCGCGCTTGCGCTGTAAGTTTTGCGTTTGTCATTGTTCCATCTCCTTTATGATACGCCGTTCCGGGGAGAGCGAACCGCTCGCTCCGGCGGGTCTTCTAATCGATTTTCTTCGGCACGAACAATGCGCTTATCGACTCGCGCGTGTGCGCTCTGAGCATCGCTTCGCCGAAAACATCCGCTACCGAAACCACAGTGATTTTCGGATCCTGCTTCTCCTCCGGGAGGGGAATGGTGTCCGTGATAATCAACTGTTTGAGCTTCGAGTTTCTGAGCCTTTCCATCGCCGGGCCGGATAAAGCTCCGTGAGTGCAGTACGCGCTCACGTCGGAGGCTCCCTTTTGCGCTAGAAGGAACTCCGCCCCGTTTACGAGAGTGCCGGCTGTGTCCACGATGTCATCGAACAGCATACAGCTTTTGCCGGCGACGTCCCCGATCAACTCCGTCACTTCAGATTTGTTAGGTTCCGGCCTCCATTTGTTCAAGATGGCGAGCGGAGAGTCGATCCGGTTTTTTATCCGCGTCGCTCTCTCGACACCGCCAACGTCCGGCGAAACCACCACCGTGCCATTCCCGCCAATGCCGTTCTCCTTGAAGTGGCGGATGACGGTGGGCAGGGACGAAAGGTGGTCGACCGGGATATTGAAGAATCCCTGAATCGACGACGAGTGGAGGTCCATCGTCATTACCCGCGTGGCTCCGGCTGTTTCCAGCAGGTCCGCCACCAGCTTCGCCGTTATAGGCTCTCTCGGCCCGACCTTCTTGTCCTGTCTGGCGTACCCGTAATACGGGATCACCGCCGTTATGCCTTCCGCCGACGCGCGTTTGAGCGCGTCGATTATTATGAGAAGGTCCATCAGGTTCTCGTTCGCGGGGTTGCACAGGGACTGGATGACGAACACGTCCTTGCCGCGCATGTTCTCCCGGATTTCGATGCGGCTTTCGCCGTCCGAGAACCTTCTGACAACCACATCTCCAAGCTTTACGCCGAGATAGTCCGCGATTTTTTGCGCCAGACCGGCGTTGGAATTTCCTGAAACGACAACCATGCCCGCGCAACCCTCGCGCTCTTTTCGGCTATCGTCGCATTCTTTTTGCTTCAATTCGACCCCTTTAACTTCTCAGTGTCAAAATTATTACTATAGATACGGAATGTTTTTTGTCAATTGCCGCCGGATAAAAGACGGCAAACTGTAAATGCCGAAAACGACCGGCGAATCGAATAGCATCTTGAGATTTATGGTTGAAAAAAATGAAAGACCGGCGAATCGTTTCAATTGCACGGGCGTTGAATTAAAAGAAAAAGTGAAGATCCAGCTTGTTCAAACCGCACATAAGCAATAAAAGCGACAAATTTCGCAGTTCATATGTGATTATATTCATACTTCACGGTCATTGACACTATATTTCTATGGAAATTATAATAACAAGCAATATTAGTGGCGTATGCTGCTGGCATTATTTTGTGCGCGGCTTTTTGTTGCGTTGGTAGGATAATTGGATAGGTTGCTTGAATATGATCCTGTAGTGGGCGTGGACATCGCGCCCGACTATATTCGCGCCACTCAGCTTGAGCGTGTGGGCGGAGAGTATTATTTGCGCAACATCGGCATGGTGGAGACTCCTCCGGATTCATTCGAAGGCGGGATGATAGTCAGGCCGACGGCGGTGGCCGAGGCATTGCGGGAGTTGTTTCGCGAACGGAGATTCGAGACCAAGAAGGTTGTCACTGCGGTAAGGGGCAAGGGAGTGGTGAGCAGGATAATCACTCTTCCTTCTATGCCTCAGGAGCGGTTGAGAAGGCTAATTGAGAACGAAGTAAACAGATATATAGTTTTTAGCGAAGACGACAAGGTGGTGTACTACCATCCGATTGAGGAGTTCGACGAGCACGACCGGCGGAAGGTGAACATAATGCTGGTTGTGGCGCGAAAGAGCCTCTGCATGTCGTTCTGCGAGACGTTCAAGCGGGCGAACCTCGAACTGACGGGCATAGATTTCGGCATGTTCGGAATAATGAGGGAACTCAGGAACAGCATGCCGTATTCGCTGACAGGCAACACGATGTCGGTGATATCCGACGGCCAGAGCGTGTCGATGAACATATTCAGCGGTGACACTCTGAAGTTCACGCGGACGACGAACGTGGGCAAGGAAGATCTTGCAGGCGGCAACGGGCAGGTGGACAGGGTGGTCGGAGAGATGCTGCTGGCTCTGAACTATTACCAGACGGAGCATCCGCAAGGGGACATGATACAGAAACTGGTGGTTAGCGCGGGAGCGACCGGAGACAAGCTGGTTGCTGCGGTGCGGGAGTCGGTGGACGAGATACCGGTGGAGACGCACAGCCCGTTTGCCAACATCAGGCTGAACGTCGAGGATTTTCCGGCGAGCGTCATGGAGAGAGTGGACTCTGATTTCGCGGCTTCCGTCGGGCTGGCTTTGCACGGGCAGGAACTGGACATACTGCCGTTCCAAGTGGACCTGTTGCCGTCGGAAGTGCATCACGGCAAGATGATAGCGTCGCAATTGAAGACATTCGTCAGATGGGCGTTAGTGGCGCTCATTGTTGTTTTCGGGCCTTACGTCTACTTGAAGGAATCCCAACAGAAGGCGTTGAACAACAGGATAGCAACCCTGACGGCGGAGCAGGAGGAGTTGACCGGGCTGATGTCGCGACAAGCGACGAGCAGAGAACAGCAGAG
>Ga0209311_1002691_pt1 | contig 12646 bp, 12 predicted proteins | sample AD_UKC045_MetaG_FD_184417 | JGI IMG/M metagenome (GOLD analysis project Ga0209311, IMG submission 184417) | Active sludge microbial communities of municipal wastewater-treating anaerobic digesters from USA - AD_UKC045_MetaG (SPAdes) (version 2) | ecosystem: Engineered > Bioreactor > Anaerobic >... | reverse complement strand
ACCAAAGAGCGGTGAAACAATGACCAAGACAATGTTGATAACTAAAAAACACAAATTAATCGCACCTCTTTTTGATGAAAAGTTTTGGAAAAATTTTTAGGGTGACGCATTGTCGAAGTCAGGAAGATAATGATATAGAGGGATTCCTATACATTTTATATATTTTCGATAAGAGTCTTGCGTTATTGCCCCGGATTCCTCGAATAAGGAGTTATGGCATTGCTCTGGCAATGAAATCAGACTAAATTTGCTGCATGAAAAGGATGAATCATTTTCTTTTTATTCTGCCTATTCTCCTTTTTTGTTATTGGGGAGTGAAAGGTCAAGACATCAGCAAGCCTCCTTCGAAGGAACAGATGGCCTATAATTATTATCAGCAAAGAAATTTCACCAAAGCACTTCCTATTTTCGAAGAATTATACAATACCAGAATCGGGAGCAATTATTATCCTTATTATTTGCAGTGCCTGATCGAGTTGAAGGAATTTGAAAAAGCAAAAAAAACGGTAGAAACCGAGATGAAAAGAACGCCCAATCAATCGAGATTACAGGTTGATTTGGGTTATGTTTATATGGTTTCGGGTAAAACCGACAAGGCATATAGGATATTTGAGGAAGTCATTGAGAATTTAAAGAAAAATCCTCAGGATGCTGCTTCATTGGGCATAGCGTTCAGGGCAAAAAATTTGAATGAGTTTGCTTTAAAAACTTATGCGAAAGGGAGAGAATTATTGAAAAATCCGGATGCTTTTCAGATGGAGATTGCCAGCACTTATGAAGCCAGTGGTGATTTTCATGGAATGACAGAAGCATTTCTGGATATGCTTTCCACAAAGCCCGAGCAAATGAGTCTTATCCAGTCGAGGCTGCAATTTTATCTAATGCAGGTACCCGAGAAGGATAATGTGGATTATTTATATGGGGCAATTTTGGAAAGAATGCAAAAAAATCCTTCCATTATGGTTTATTCCGAGATGATGTATTGGTTTACGATGATGGCAGGTGATTATCCTGAAGCTCTGAGGGTAGCATTATCACTCGTAAAACGTAATAATGAAGATGGAGGAAGGTTATTGGCCGTAGCCCGAAACTGCATTGAGACAAACGATGAAAAGACTGCTGAAAAGGCTTTGTCATATATATATGATCAGGGTTCTGCTCATCCATTATTTTTAACTGCAGCCGAAGAATTGTATAAGTTGAAATACCGAAAACTCATCAAAGGAGAACATAAGAAAAACGAATCACCCGAGGTTATTGCAGGGCAAATCGAGGAGATTCTGTCACAGCAGGGAGAAAATATGCGCACCATCGAATTGATGAGGATTTTAGCCAGAATATATGCTTATATAATGGACCGGCCAGAGAAAGCTCTTGACATCCTCGAGCGTGCGGCCGGAATAAGAGGTTTGCCGCCTGAAATATTGGCCAGAATCAATATGGATATGGCAAAGGTTGAAGTTTATATAGGACGGTTGTGGGATGCTGCTTTAATCTATGGACGTTTGGAAAGAGATTTTCCCAATCATCCCCTTGGAGAAGAAGCCAAGTTAGAATATGCCAAACTAATGTATCAGGCTGGGGAGCATAAATGGGCTTTGCTTCATCTTGAAATTCTAAGGGGAGCTATTCATAAACCTGTGGCCAACGATGCCCAGGAATTGTATTTATTCATACAGGAGGCTTTGAACGAGGATACCACCGGTCGGATATTGCATTACTTTGGCAGCAGTGAATTGCTTAGTATTAGAAAACAATACGCCATGGCACTTCGAACGCTCGATAGCGTTTCGATGTTCTTTGGAAATAGCTGGGGCCAGGATTATGCATTGTTGAGAAAAGCAAGGATTTATAAGGAAATGAGGGAATACAATATAGCCGATTCCATTTATTCTACTCTTGTGAGAATTTTTCCTCGAAGCCTGGTTGCCGACGATGCTCTATTAGAGCTTGCTTCCTTAAGAGAAATAACCCATCAACCCGAAAAGGCCTATAAAACTTATGAGGACTTGATTTTAAACTATCCAAACAGTTATATGGTCGAAACTGCTCGCAAAAAACTTCAGATTCTGCAAAATGTCAAAACAGGATTACAATAGCCAAAAGGTAAGTCCAAAAAAGTTTCTCGGACAGCATTTCTTACATGATAAGAACATTGCCCGGAAGATTGTAGAGAGTTTGAGCCTCCAAACGCATAACATTCTTGAGATCGGCCCGGGCATGGGTATGTTGACCCAATATTTATTGCAAAAGCCAAATATAAACCTCAAACTCGTCGAAATCGACAATGAATCGGTAGTTTATCTCAAAGAAAGATTTCCCCAAATAGCCGAAAACATCATCTTTTCCGATTTTCTTCAACTCGATATTCATAGTATATTTAATGAACCTTTCGCCATCATAGGAAATTTTCCCTATAATATATCTTCACAAATTCTTTTCAAAGTTTATGAACATGTAGAAATGATCACCGAGCTTAGCGGAATGTTTCAGGCCGAAGTGGCTAGGCGCATCATCAGCGGTCCGGGAAACAAGGATTACGGGATTTTAAGTGTTTTAATACAAACATTTTACGATGGGAAATATCTTTTTACGGTAAATGAAAATGTATTTACTCCTCCACCGTCAGTGAAATCGGGTGTGATTCATTTGAAACGCAATCCTGGCAAACATCTCCCATGTCCGCTCGAGGATTTCACCCTACTGGTCAAAACGGCCTTCAACCAAAGAAGAAAAGTTCTGCGCAATGCACTTTCGAGATTCCAGTTTAATTTCGATGCGCATGTCGAAGTATTGTTGCAAAAACGTGCCGAGCAACTCAATAGCCAGGATTTTATTTATTTGACATGCTCATTGCAGAAATTTCAATGATATGTTATAATTATAATATTTTTACCTACTGAAAGAAAATGGCCGGAAAAATTGTCGTAGACAAATTTACGAAGAAAGAGACTTCAAAGCGAGCAATGCGGACAAAAAGCGATCGAAGTCATTTATATATTTTGATTTTTCTCGCAGCTTTTTGTTTGCTTCTTTATGCGAATACTATACCCAATGATTATTCTCTGGATGATGAACTTGTTACCTGGACCAACCCTCAGGTATCGAAAGGGATAAAGGCTTTGCCCGAGATATTTACGACATTTTATTACCAGGCGAGTGGGAATGTTGGGACCATAGCCTTTGGTTACAGGCCTTTAGCAAAGGCTACGTTTGCTATAGAACGTTCTATTTTTGGAGTAAACCCTCATATAAGCCATTTCATCAATATTTTGCTTTATATTGCAACTGCCTGGCTGCTTTACCTTATACTTCGAAGGCTTTTCAGGCAATCTCATTGGATTTTTCCTTTAACTATTACACTTATTTTTCTGGCACATCCTTTACATACCGAAGTAGTGGCCAGTCTGAAGAATAGAGAAGAATTGCTTGCCTTTTTGGGCGCTTTGGGAGGAATGTGGTTTTTCCTCGATTATGCCAACAGCGGAAAAATAAAGCATATCTTGTTGGGAACCTTTTGTTTCTTATTGGGTTATATCTCCAAGTCGTCCATTATGCCATTCTTATTGATTTATCCTCTTACGCTATACTTCTTCACTGATGTTAAATCGAGGCAATTGGTAGTCATAACCATAGTTTCTTTGCTCGTATTCATCATTGCTCAGTTAGGACCAATGTTGTTTTTACCCGAACCCATTCATTCTAATGCTTTGGTGGAGAACCCACTTTATCTGGAGAAAAACCTGATGACAAGGGTAGCTACTGGATTCGTGGGTTTGTTGCATTACCTCGGCCTTTTATTCTGGCCTTCTCCTCTTCTTTTTTATTATGGCTATGACATGATTCCCGTGGCAAGTTTCGCAAATCCGGTAGCATTTTTTTCTCTAATCCTTCATTTGGCTTTACTTGCCATAGCCATTGTACTATTTCGCAAGAAACATATCCTTTCTTATGCCATACTGTTTTATCTTGTCAGTATTGCCATGTATTCCAATATTCTCGTTCCTGTAGTTGGAATAGTTGGAGATCGTTTTGCTTATATAGCTTCTCTGGGATTTGCTATTGCTATAGGATGGATAATCTTCAGAATTGTTCAGGGAAAATCACGAAAAACCATTTCGGGTTACAAACCCTCGGCAGGTATCATAATTCTACTTTTGATAATCTTGATACCCTACTGCATAGTAACGATCGATAGAAACAAAGATTGGAAAAATCTTACCACTCTCTACGAAGCCGATATTCCGTATTTGGAGCGTTCGGTAAAAGCCAACACGCAATATGCGGGCAATTTGATGTATAATGCCTTCAATATTGCACAAAAACAAGGTCGACTTCCTTCACTTGAAAATATCAACAAGATGATTAAGCATTATAATTTGAGCTTGAAAATCTTACCCGATTACTATGATGCCTTGAACGGACTGGGAACTGTGTATAGCAATTTCTTGGGAGATTACAAGCGGGCGATTCATTACTTCGAAGCTGCTGCCCGATCTAACCCCAATAATGTGGCCGCTTATATCAATCTTGGTTATGTATACAGAGAATTGGAGAATAATGAGAAAGCCCTTGAATGTTATCATAAGGTTCTTGCTATAGATTCAACCAAAGTGAAAGCCTATTTCAAACTTGCTGAAATTTATTTCGAGATGGGGGATATTGCAACGGCAACTCGAATGAATATACTGGCTACTCGTTTCGATTCATATACTAATGTACCTTACATAAATATAGGAAATTATCATTTGCTCAATCGAGATACATTGGACGCAGTGGAGTGGTACGAAAAAGCCGTCGAAAAACAACCCGATTATGGATTATGTATGAAACTTTACATGCATTATTCGAAAGAGGGGGATCTGCAGAAAGCTAATTATTATAGGCAAATGTCTGAGCAAACCAGAAATCTCACAAAAAAAACCTTCGATAAATAGAAATGCATTTCAGTTTTATTCCCGATTTTTCTCATCAAAAGCCTTTTCCGAAGCTTTTATTATTGATGATAATCATAATGATTTGCATGTTGTTTTCATCGTTGTTTGCAATGGGAACGGCTGTACTTATCTGGGGTGAAAGGGTTCTTCAGGTATCAGACCCATCGATTATCAAAGACAGCCCTTCGTTGATTGCTGCCTATAAATATATGCAAATGATCAATCATGCTGGAACTTTTCTCCTCTCAGGTTTTATCTATTTATTTATTGCTGATAAACCGAGACTGAAAAGCCTAACCTCCAGCAAATTGCCACCCCAGTCACAGCTATGGATGGTACTTCTGCTGATCATTATTTCTACGCCATGGATTTCGAAAGTGTATGAATGGAATCGAACATTTTCCTTGTCTTATTGGCCTTCCATAGAACAGTGGTTGGAACGAACTGCGCAGCAAAGCGAGGATATGGTGAATGTTTTTTTGCATAGAGCTTCATTTATAGGCGCATTGGCCAATGTTCTCATAATTGCTGTACTTCCTGCCTTGGGCGAAGAACTTATCTTTAGAGGAATCTTGCAACCCCTGTTGAACCAGTGGTGGAAAAACATTCATTTGAGTATAATGATATCTGCTTTGCTATTCAGTATGATGCATCTCGATTTCTTCGGGTTCTTACCTCGCCTGGGATTGGGAATCATGTTCGGATATCTTTATTATTTTTCGGCTAACCTGTGGTTGCCTATTCTTGCTCATTTCCTCAATAATTTCCTGGCTCTGGTGGTTTCTTTTCTTTCTGAAAAACACATTACAGAAATTCCTTATCATGAGTTTGGAAGTGTCGACAATTTATGGGTCAATCTGTTCAGTTTTATATTCACGCTTTTCATTTTTGCATGGTTCTATAAAATTCGAATGAAGACCCTGCCCTCAAAGAAGTGAGATTGTGAAAATCGGAATCGGGAGCCCCTGATGATATTTCAGTGCTATTAAGTTTAAGCCAATCATTTATTATGTAGGATAAGGCCTGAAATTCTGACAAGTAGTCTTTCTGATTTATTTCGCTTTCATAACCTTATCTAAGATGATGGATTTTAGATAGTCGATGGACATTACTTTGAAATGAAACGCACTATCATGGAGACATCTTTTATTTAATCAGCTTTTCAAGAAAATCGATCAAGGCTTTACCTCTCAAATTGTTTTGTATGATAATTCCCCGGGGATCGACCAGAACGGAGTGAGGTATGGAATTAACCCCATAAAGTTCTGCTGCTTCCGATTTCCAGCCTTTAAGGTCTGAAACGTGTGTCCATGTCAGTTGATCTTTCCTGATAGCTTCTACCCATTTATCGCGACGTGTATCCAGTGATACGCCGAAAATTTCGAATCCCTTGTCATGAAAACGTTGGTAGGCCTTTACAAGATTGGGCGATTCTTCTCGGCATGGGCTACACCATGATGCCCAAAAATCAATCAGGACGTATTTTCCTCTGAAAGAGGACAAAGTCCGTAAAATGCCCATGGTATCGTCGAGAGCGATTTCTGGTGCGGGTTTCCCAATTTCGACATTGCGTAAGGTTTGAATACGTTTCTTTAACATGCGTACATACACCGAGTTTTCGAGCTCGGGAGGAAATATCGAAGTAAGGCTGTCGAGTTTATTTACGTTTAAATTGTAAACCAGTCTTTGATGAATCAAAAAGGGAGAAATGACCGAATGCTTATGCTGGCTGATAAATTGCATAATCACTTTATTTTGCTGCTTGTCGAGTAAATCCCACAGTGTTTCGATATTTTTCAGTGCCAAGGTATCATTGGTTTTACGTGCTTGATTGTATTGCAGATACAATTCTTCCTGGCGATTTTCATAGGATGCCAGCATAGATTTGAATTTTGAATATTCATCATTTAGGGGTGAACCCGAAATCTTTATATGTTCCAAACTGTCGGCATGCCCATATATCGAGACTCTGGCATTTTCCAGGAAAAGGCCTATGCGGTCGGGTTTGCCATTTAAAGTGATATAGGCAAAAATAGGTTCGGATTGTGAACCTTTGAAGGTAAATTTTCCATTCGATATGGTTGTCGAGTCGATTGTTCGAATACCATCTTCTCCAATAACCTGCAAGTAGGCCATTCCGTCATTCAAACCCTCGAGATTGCACTCGAGAAAATACTGGTCGGATTTTTGGCAGCTAAATAGCATGATTGCCAATAAGACCGGAAACGAAAGCAGTGAATTTTTTTTCATTCGAATTGTTTTTGGTTGCCACGAAATTATAAAATTTTGTGCATTAGCAAAGTGGATTTACATTTTCGATGGTTTAGCCGGAACTCTCCTCATCGGTATTTTTTCTTTTGTAAATATATTTTATCATGATTTCTTCGGCTTTCTCGGCTTCTTTATCGAGATTTTGGGATGGTGTATTTTGTTTGGTTTCTTCATTATCCTCATCGTCTTCATCGGGTTCGAGTTCCCAGCTATATAATGGCCTTTGTGGCCCTTCCTTGCGGTAATATATAGCCAGTATGGAACCTGTAATCGTGCCCGCCAGATGTGATTCCCAGCTAATAGCCCGGCCTGGAATAAAATCGGGAAAAATGCCCCAGATCATTCCTCCATAAAAAAAGACTATAAGAAGTGAAATGGCCAGCAAGCGTGGGTTCTTTCTTACCATTCCGCTCAAGACATGAAATGCCATTAAGGCATACACCACTCCGCTTGCTCCAATGTGATAAGCCGGACGTGCCCCTAACCAAACCAGTATACCCGTCATGATCCATGAAAAACCTAAAATCTCATAGGCAATATCCTTGTAAAAATAAAACAAGAGTATGGTCAGTACAAAAAAGGGAATAATGTTGGAATACAAATGGTTGGCATTTTCATGGATAAAAGGAGCCAGAACGATACCTAAAAGTCCTTTGGCGCTTAAGGGATAAATTCCCAGATGAATTAACGAGATTTTACTTGAATTCGAAAATATAAGGAAACCCGTCATCAATATTGTAATGAATAGGGCAGGGAAGATGCTGGGAAACCACTTTTTCATTATTGTAGAATTTTCTTTTGCCTTATGAAAAACCTATCATACATAAGCAAGGCTAAAAACGAAACCAAACCAATAGATGAAAATAATATCCAGATACGACCGGGATGATAAGTTTGCCAAAGGTAAGAAGTAAGGCATGATGAGTCGAGATGAAGCAATGATGAGGCTTCGGAGTAGAAATGGTTTAGGGTATAAGTAGGAGAGATATCTGGCATGACGATTCCTCTGGAAAGTAAATCGTTACGTAGTAGAGTGGACTTATCGGCAATTTTTGCAAATATAGAGCCCGAAATGAAGCCAGCTACAATATGGCCGCCGGCAAGTGGCAGATAACTGTATCCCATATAGAGAGCTGTTTTATCAGGTGGGGCTATTTTCCCAACATATTCCTGAATTTTTGGAGAAGTAGCCATCTCACCCAAACTAAAGATCAATATACTAAAAAAAAGATAAATCGGATTATTAAAGGCAAACATCAAGGCAATTCCTATTGTTGCCATCATTATACCATTGGTCATCGCCCTGAGAGGCGAAAACCGGCTTACCAGGCTCGAAACCAGAAGTTGGAATATCACGATATAGAATGCATCGATATTGGTAAGAATTTCAGGGGCTATGGTCCTTTGCGATGTTCCTGCAATATGCGCCAAAGCAGGCCAGAAATTTTCGATTGCATCATATAGAATTTTTGTATCCATCCATTGATCGATGAAAATGGGTAAAGTGTAAAACAGCTGCAAATACATTGCCCAAAAGCCTACCATAATTATTAAGAAAAGCATTAGTTTGAAATCTGCCAGAACCGTTACCGTATTCTTGATGATGTTCTTGATAGATACAAGTATAGGAGTATGCTGTTTTTTATTAATTGGTTCCTTGTAGAAAAAGAATAATAGGATAAAATTGATGCAAATAATGGCCGATGAAAGATAGAAGACGAATTTCCAATCGAGTATGCGAAGTTTGCTAGCAAAGATGGGGCCCAAAAAGGCACCGATATTTACGATCATATAAAAAATTCCAAATCCGATAGATGAGGTCTGATCATTGGTTGTATGCGAAACAGTCGCCGTTATGATAGGTTTGAATAGAGCTGCTCCTACCGAGAGATAAAGGAAAAGAACATAGAATGACCAATAACTTCTAACGTGAGCCAGACTGAAATATCCAGTGCTTAGAATGATAAAAGCTATAGTAAGAACTTTTTTATAGCCATACCTGTCGGCAATCGCTCCGGTGATGATAGGTAGCAGATATAACAAAAAGGTCACAGTACCCATCAAACTCCCTTTTTGTTCCTGACTGAATCCTAAGGCACCCGTATCGGTCGAACCTGTCAGATAGAGGGCTAAAACCATATAAATACCATACCATGCCCAACGTTCGAACAATTCCATGACATTGGCTGCCCAGAAAGTTGATGGAAATTGCCGAAATATTTTTCCCTTGCCCATCTTTTTTACCCTTCTTTAGCTGATAAAGAGGGTTTTACGTATCTATTGCAGAACGTAAGAGACTTTAATCCGGTTTGTATCGCATACCGATGGCCCCGGACAACTGTCAACATCTCTCACCACTTGCTGACCATTTACATAGATACTGATTTCGAACATGGCGCTATCCCTTACCGTAAATGCCTCAAAATATAAATGGTCGAATGTTTTTCCTTTCAACTCCCTCGACCATTCGTTGATGGAGTCATAATACTCTGCCACAATATTGTCGAATTTTGGATTGAAATAGCGTATATAGAAATTGCATTTCTTTTTGAGATGATTCTTGATTTCATATTTTACCTGATATTGATTTACAGGCCTTTGAACTGTTTCATCTTCACAGGATGTTATACTGAATATCAAAATGGTTGCCAAAAAGAGAATAAAACCGGAATGTTTGAGTTTCATAGTTGAAATAGGTTTGCAGCTACAAAAATAGAAAAGGTTTTGAATATGTAATCATTTGGCCGACGTATTCGAATTGTCTTTCTTTGTTTTCTTCCTCAACGAAAGAAGTATTTTAGGTAAATAAATCATTCCTGCCCATAAGATAGTTAGGGCAAAGACAAGCGTAACGAGTAATTTTAGAGGGCTAAGCTGTGAATTTTTCGATATACGATGCAAGATATTCTTATTGTTTGATTTTGCTTCATATACAAATGATGTATCGGGCAATGTGGTATCTATTGTCAGCTTGCTCCATTCCTTTGCGTAAAGGTCGATATAAAGCTCGCAGCTGTCGTACATCGAAATGGCCGAATAAAACATGGCCAGATGTTTATAGGCATCTATCATTTCGGGCAGTGCTCCTATTTCTTTCGCAATGTCGAGGCTTTGCAGAAAATAGTTGCGTGCTTTCTCGGGTTGATTCATCAATAAAAGATTTTTTCCGATCAGAGTAAAGATTTGTGCCGAAGTTTTTTTCCGTTCGGTGGGATTATTTAGTTTTTGTGCCGAAAATAAAATTCTGTTGGCAAGTTCCGGCTGGTTCAGCAAAAGCATCAGTTTAGCCTTTGCTAATAAGCATTCTATTTGTAACTCATTATCTTCCAGTTCTTCGGAGGTTCGAGCGGCTATAGTCAGATATCTTTCTGCCGAATCGGCTTCTGATTTTTCGATCATACAGAGGCCAAGATTGATGTTTGCAATAGCTTGTGCATACTCATCTCCATATTGTTTTGCTATAGATAATGCTTTCCTGAAATAAGGAATAGCAGAATCAGGGTTTGAAGATTCCAGGCGAAGCAGACCAAAATTACCGATGGAATTTCCAATTACTTCTAGATGATGGACGGATTTGCCTATATCATAGGCTTTTTGAAAATAAGCGCGTGCCCGTTGAAAATCTCCTTTATGTAGATAGAGTGTTCCCAGATTATTTATTGTAAAGGCCATTCCTATACTATCATGGCTGTTTCTGTCGTAAACCAGCGAAGTAGTATAATAATAATGTGCCTGATTCAAATTTCCCAGATCCTGTTCCACTAAGGCAAGATTGGTAAAAACACTGGCGAGCCCTGTCGATGAGTTTTCTTCGTTATAGATTTCCAACGATTGATTGAGAAAATCGCGTGCTTTATTATAATCTCCACGATAATAATATTGTACCCCTAAACATTCAAGAGCAACGGCTTCATTATGTTTTTCTCCATGTTTTTGGGCCAATTTTCTGGCGTTTTCTGCTAGCGACAGAGCCAGCTCCCGATGGCTGTTAGAAACTGCAAAATACTCATCGAGCAAACTATCGATCTTCATAGAAACTTTATTTTGAGCCTCGAGAGATTCTGAAATACTGAACAGAAGCAGAATAGCTATGATTTTTCCAATCTTCATTTATTTTTTATTGGCAAAATTTATTTCTTATTGAACAGGGATATATTCGGGGTTAATTTCGAAATAAGGTCGTATGCGATAATATAAATCGTCATATATTAAATTGATTTGGCGTAATTCATTTACATTTCTAAAACCATTATTCTTGTCGCGATAATTTACTATGGCTTTTGCGAGATAATATTCCATATAGGGATGCCGGAGTATATCTTTGAAAGAAGCATGATTTAGGTCGATGCGTCTGATATATGCAGTATCTATACGCACGAAGGGTTTAATTTTAGATAGGCGATTAGTATCCATACCATAAACCTCGAGCAATTGTTCTGCATTGACGAAACCTCCCAGCCTTTGGCGATATTTAATGATTCTTCGGGCATAAACCGGCCCAATTCCAGGTAATTCCTGCAAAAGCAAACTGTCAGCCATATTGATTTCAATTACAGGAATATTTTTCGAAACATCTTTTCCCTTTTCAAACTGAGGTTTTAAACTCTCGGCATGTTTTTCAGGCTGGGCTGGAATACGGATATATGACTTCAATCGTTCGTAATCTTCTGCATCGAGATTATATATTCGGGCGAAGTCATCGGGTTTGTAAAATTTACCACCTGAATTACGATATTTCATGATGGTCTGGATTGTCCACATAGGTAGCCCAAGCTTCTTAAAACCTTCTTCATCTAATGTATTGGGATTGAACTCGAAAGGTTTTGTTGTTTTTTTATAAGATTTTGTTTTTGATGTTTCTTTTGCGAGGTCTTTAGGAAATGAGGATTCGATCGAATCCTTTGTGAATGAACTTTGGTCGTAGTAGATGACTTCGGGTTTCGAATATTTAATAAGAGAATATCTGACAATAAGAAGAATTCCGATGAGCAGGAGTAAAACCGCCACCCCTCTTTGCTCTCGACGTGAAAAGGTAAAATATTTCTTGAAAAATCGCGACAATTTTCTTTTCATTGTCAATCTCTGTTTTCTTCGTTTCTATCGGTCTTGTTTGCTATGTAGTTTTTTATTGCCAACCGCTAAAATAGTGTATTTATATTAATTCAGATTGAGGGATTAATGATATGATGTTAAGGATATAAAAAAAGCCAGGCGTATTATGCCTGGCTATGATATATTGGCGGCGGCCTACTTTTCCGTCCGGTTAGGGGCAGTATCATTGGAGCTGATGGGCTTAACTACTCTGTTCGGGAAGGGAAGAGGTGAACACCATCGCCATAGCCGCCATAATATTTTAGGGATAGATAATATCAATAATGGGAGAGGAGAGAGGAGGAAGTGCGAATAGAGCGATTGTGTTCAGGAGATAAAGTATTGGG
>Ga0209311_1002690_pt1 | contig 12648 bp, 9 predicted proteins | sample AD_UKC045_MetaG_FD_184417 | JGI IMG/M metagenome (GOLD analysis project Ga0209311, IMG submission 184417) | Active sludge microbial communities of municipal wastewater-treating anaerobic digesters from USA - AD_UKC045_MetaG (SPAdes) (version 2) | ecosystem: Engineered > Bioreactor > Anaerobic >... | reverse complement strand
CTTTTCTGAGCCAGTGGGGTTAAAAGAATTTCGTTTATATTGACATGAGGTGGACGAGTGGCACAGAAAAGAACTGCGTCTGCTATGTCTTCCGGTGTTAATGGTTGCAAACCCTTGTAAACATTCTTAGCTTTTTCTTCATCACCCCGAAATCTCACGATACTGAATTCAGTTTCAACCATACCGGGATCAACAGAGGATACACGGATTTTTTTATCAAGAGTATCGGCTCTGATTGCCTTGGAAATAGCATTAACGGCAAACTTTGTTGCGCAATAAATGTTTCCACCGATATAAACCTCCCGACCAGCTATAGAGCCAAGATTTATAATGTGCCCGCTTTCTCTTTTAATCATGTTGGGAAGGACTTCCTTTGTAATATATATAAGTCCTTTAATATTAGTGTCAAGAACTTGTTCCCAATCAGCCACTTCTGCATCCTGGAACTTGTCGGTGCCAATTGCAAGTCCGGCATTGTTCACGAGTATATCCACATTTTTCCATTCTTCGGGGAGGGAGTTAAAAGCTTGCTTGACCTGGTCGAGTGAACGAATATCGAATATCAGTTTTTGTATTTCAATACCAAATTCTTTTTTTAGCTGATCGGAGAGTTCATCAATTCTGGTTTCCCTTCGGGCATTAAGAATTAGTTTTGCGCCCTGAGCGGCAAAAACATTTGCACAAGCAGCACCTATTCCTGCTGAAGCACCGGTTATTAATACTATTTTATTTTTAAGATCAGTCATTTTTCCTATCCTTTGTTAAAGTTTGTTATCTTTCTATCCAGCTTTTTCTTTCTCTTGAGAAATCGGGAGCAATTACTTCGTAGGGATACTTTTTTGCAACTGGTTTAATCCAATGGATTTTTCCTAATTCCCGTCCAAACCATTTTGCGTTATTTGGAATATCTGAGGCGTATGAATCTAAATTAATTTGACAATCCTTTAAGTACGAAGCAAGGTTAAATCCTGCTGAGCCTCTGGGATTATAGTTAATCACTTCAATCCGTAGGGTGTTTTTCCCAACCTTCAGATAATCGAGAATATTGATCCATTTTGTTCTTTTATATTCTGTGTAAAGAGAGAGAGAACGTCTCACAAAAACTTCATCTACGAATTTATCATTAATAAATAACTTGGCGTGTGAATCCCCCATTATCTGAACAATTGCTTTGGTTGGGAGTTTATCCAGTCCAAATTCGGACATAAATTCGCTTTTAGAGGAAAGACTGTCATTATTGACCTTAACATAAAGCCAGTCTGTTTTCAGAGAAGGATTGTAAGGGAATGATTCCGAATCAGTTTGAAGGTGATCCTTGACCTCCGAAAAATATGAAATAAGTCTGTCGAATTTATCTTCAATCATATAAAGGTTTTCGACTTTATAATAACGAAGCCAGAGAGACCTGTAAGATTGTTTGAGATTAATAATTTTCTCTAAGTTTTTATCAATAACAGAAATTGTACTGACCTTCTCGTCATTAGCGAGCTGTTTATAATTCCGTAGTTTTGTCTGAGTTTCCAGTTTAAGAGCAAAGAATGAGTTAAGGGAAGTATAGAATTCCAGGATCTCCAGGTGATCTTTATTCCTTGTTGCTCTTTGTTTAAGACTTGCTATATCTGAAAGAAGAGCAGGAACGGACATTGTCAGCCAGCTGTATTTTGCAGCAGTACCGGGATTACTTTCCCACCAGGATGGCGTACGTTGAGGGAGAAGAGGATGACGCCAGACCTCATGCCACATCATCTGATTTTGAGGATTTCCAAGAGTATTATAGATGCGGTAACCCTCCGAATTTTCAACACCAAAGAAATCGTTAAAATATTTTCCTGAGAAGGAATGTAAATCGGTTTTAGAAAAACTCCATGAACACTGAGCGGAGTAGGCATAACCATATAGAATAAGTTCTTTAAGAGTTTCAGCGCCATAATCACCCCAGTTAGAATTAACCATTCCGAGTGCATTGTTTTCAAAACCGCTTTTGATCATGTAATAAATATTTGGCATTGAGTTTACAAGTGTCGGGAATGTTGTTACGAAATTCCAAACCGATGGGGAAACCAGATAATTAAAGCCATGTTTATTGAAAGTTGTAGTTGACGGATAAGTAAAATCAGAGCGATAATGCCAATCAATAATGGTGATATCTTTAGGAATCTGACCCAGAATTTCGGGAAGATCCAGGATTATGTCGCCATACATCATAACCTCTTTCCCGTGGGCTTTACAAATATCATAAACCCGCTTATAGTGATTTGCGTGAAGAGTTGCAATATTTGACTTGCCAAGAAGTTCCTTGCTTTTTCCGTGTCCCACATCGTAGCTTTCATCGGCTCCCATATGGAAATACCTGGATGGGAAGAGGGGGAAAACTTCTTTTAGCAAGTCTTCAAGGAAAGAATATACTTTCTCCTCAGAGACGCATAGCGAGGCGGCTCCGGGATACTCTGCATACTGTATGAATTCAGGCAAGGAGAGAATATTTTCATAATGTCCGAGAGTTTGAAAAACCGGAATAACTTCAACAAAATGAAGATTAGCAAAAGAGACAATTTCTTTAATCTCGGATTTAGTGAGTGCACCACGATACTTGCCAATAGAAGGATATTTATCGAATTCAATCATATCCTCGAGATAAGGCAGATAGGTATTCATTTTATAACGGGATATATGAGAGATGATTTTCTTGAAGTTTTCAAGATTTGAGACCTGACCCCGGGAAATATCATCTGATACAGCACGGAATTCCATGTCGGGATAGTCTAATATTTCCATTGAAGTCAGACGATTATCTGAAGTATTATCAATCAGTTGAATGAGAGACATTGCTCCATAGAACAATCCTCTTGAATTAGTAGCTAAAACAGAAATCTGCTTTTGAGAGATGCTGAGGAAATAAGCCTGGTCCAACACCTTTTCAGGTATTGAAGAGAACTTCTTATCTGATTTAGGGACAAGAGATAATAAAATAGAAGTATTCGGACTTTCTATCATCTTACTTGTTTTGTTCCATCTATTCTGAATAGAGGATGAGATAAGGTTCGTAGTATGAAGGTTTCGGGAATCATCTGCGGGGAATGAGATGGATACTTCGTTTGGAATTTCAAAGAAACCGGAATTCATTTTTACCTGTTGCGGAACAGGTATAACGGGGATATTCATAGATTGTCCACAAATATTAATTGAGAATAAAGAAGCCAGAAAAAAGATTAAATAAGTTTTCATAATCAGTTCAGATTAATTATAGAATTTAAAAATAAAGATAAAACTTTTTAGCTTGATTAAAAAGAAGATGAAGAGAAATTTTATAGGGAGTATTTTATTCCAAAAACAAAAGAAGCGAGACCAAGGAATTCGTAGTTATCGAGAGGAGTAGAGAGTAATTCTTCGGGGGTTCTGTTATAGATTAAAAAATCAAGAGAGCCTTCGAATGCGAGTTTATCGGAGAAGGGGGGGATTAATAGTATAGAGAGGGAAAAACCGGGAGCAAACTTCTTGAATGTTAAAGTGTTGTCAAGTTCAAGAGAATTTGTAAACAGATCATCCTCATAAACATCTCTAGTAAATTCGGTTTCCTCTTTTATAATGAAATAATTTGCCTTTAAAGCGAAACCGAGTTCGAGGATAGTGCCGTCATAATCCTCATAAACCGGGAAATAATATCCAAGTCCGATTCCAAGAACCGAAGCGGAAATCGAAGTTGAAGAAGGGATGTCGTAAAACTCGCGTGTATGATTACCGGGGAGTGAGAAGTTAGTTACAAAGTCAGTGTTGGGAGTTCCGCTGACTATTGAGTAGTCGTAAACAGCTGATAAATTAAATCCATTTACATAGGCGTTAAGAGATGCACCGAACTGAACACCTCCGCGTTCATAATCCTGGGATTCCGAAATAATTGCACTCATTCCTAAACGCAACCCGGCATATAATCTGTAAGGATCAAGATACCGGGGGGTTTTCTTTTCCGGTTCGGGTTCTTTCTCGTCCTCGTCTGAGAAAATAATATCGCCCAGGGTGTTGAAGAGACAGCACATGCAGTTGCTAACAGCGTCAAATTCATCCGAGAAACTCAAAGAAGAAGAGTTCCGGGAGATAGTAGTGCGGGAAGAACTTTCCTGACCGGAACCATTATTACGGCTTGAATCCCGGAGAGTAGGAAAATTCGATTCGAACTGTGCCGATAACAAATCGAACCGGAAGGAGATTAGAAATAAAGATATCAGGAACAAATTTTTCATATCACACAAAAAGAATTATTGCAAATATAATGCTATGGTTCAGAAAAACAAAGTGAACCAGATCACAGAGAAAAGCAAGGTTAAAACTGTAACAGGGATTCCCGCTTTTAAGTATTCCTTGAAAGAGAGTTTTACTCCTCTTGATTTGGCGGATTCTGCGACAATAAGGTTGGCAACAGAACCGAGGAGGGTAAGGTTGCCGGCGAATGTTGTAGATACAGCCAGGAGCAGCCAAAGAGTATTGGCATTTTGCATCAAGGGAACGACGGGTTTGAACAAAAGTACTGCAGGAACATTCGAAACGATATTACTGACCACTGCGGAAATAATGGAGAAAGTTGCTAAATCAGACTGCAAAAGGGGAAGAATTAAGGAGAAAAGGTGACCCCCTATTTTACTAGTATCAATTGAAGCGGTTACGACAAATAGTCCGGAAAAGAATACCAGAAGACTCCAGTCTATTTCACGGAATACCCTTTCGGGTTTAAGGCGTCGGGTTACTAAAAGTATAGAAGATGCAACCAGAGCTGATAAAGGTATTGGATAATCCAGGAGGAGAAGGATAATCATTATGAGCGCTGCGATCATACTTTTGTAAAATAGTGGAAAATATAGTTTAATTTTTATTTCGGGTTCAACAAAGAATTTTTTATTATTTATCTGTTTACGGTAAACAATAGAAACGACCAACCAAACAAAAAGAAGTGCACCGAGGGCAACAGGAGCGAGTTTAAGAGTAAAGTCAAGAAATGAGATACCGGATGAAATACCAATAAGCATATTCTGGGGATTTCCGATAATAGTTGCTGCTGATCCGACATTTGCCGCACACGCAGTTGCAATAAGGTATGGAATTGGATTCAGACCAAGAAGGGAGGTTATCTCCAGGACCAAGGGAGTATACACCAGAACAATAGTGTCATTCAGGAAAAGAGCAGATAGAATCCCCGATGAAAAAATAGCCAGTATGAGAAGTTGTGAAGGTGTCCTGGCAATTCGTATTACTTTTTGAGTAATTAAATCAAAAAAACCACATATGCGAAGATTGACATTGATTATCATCATACAGAAAAGCAGGGTGATTGTATTCAAGTCAATTGAAGAAAGAGCCTGATCAAATGATATTGCATTAATAAATATAAGGAGAGCAGAGCCGACCAGTACAATCGTTGCCCTGTTCATACGTAGAACTGGATAGCGTCCGATTGCAACACCAATTAGGGTTACAGAAACGATTAGCAGAGTAATATACTGGAAAACGGACATTACTTCGATTTAAATTTATTCTATTAATGAGTTGGTAACTTACTTATTCCGAAAAATCAATAAGTAAAATTACATTTTTTTGGAAGAAATAAGAAGTGAGAATTAAAATGCAGAGATAGAAAAATAAGATTTACTTGAATTATATTTGCTTTATTCATCTCTTTTAACTAATTTTGAAAAAAAATCAATTACTATACAATGAGATTCTTATTCGTATCAGGTTATCGTTTACTTTCCCTGCTTCCGGGTTTCTTTACTGTTCCTCCAAATTCAGCCCATAACCATAACCTTAAAATAAAATTTCTGTTTATTGTATTGATTTTGTTATTCCTTCCTCCCCGTGCATCAGCCCAGAATTACTGCCCGTTTGAATCGATAAAAAGTATTTGCGCAAGAATCGATTATTTCCGTAAAGCCCCCATGGGACAATCAGTTTATGCCTACTACTTTACGAACACTTATTCAGTGCCTGAGACCACTTTTCAGGACCTGAAAATGTATAATTATAAATTCGGGACTAAATTTTATCTTTTTAATTATGACTCTGTCGCAAATCTTCTCTATATTCTCCCCCCTGGTTCTGATTCTGTAAAACTTGCTGTTGATTTTAACAAGAATTCCGGTGGACAGTTTGAATCGTATCTCGAAGGAACTCCTGCGATGATGCAATGTACCGGAAAAGACAGCATTGTTTTCTGGGGGAGAACCCGGGCTAGGGCTAAGTATGTTTTAAATGGTAATAAGTATGAATTTGTTGAGGGACTTGCCATGTATTATCATTTCACGGGGAACTATACTTTTTCATACGATGAGCCAAAACTTTATGCCGGGATTATTGATTCGCTGAAATTTAACGAGATTATTTTCAGGCTGGATTCGACTGATGCGCAGCATGACCGCCCAATTGATGCTTTCCCTTTTGCTATGAATCTCTGGGCGTATTTCAGTTCGAAGGCACATATGGACAGTCTCTACGTCCAGGCGGAAGTTATAAGGGGGGACAGTTGTGTTATGTCACAAAAATTCAATTTCAACAGGGATTATCTGATTTCATTTATAAACTTATCCCCCGGAATGATAAATCCGGGAGATATTTTCCGGTACAGGGTTGTGACTTCCGACACTTCGATTTTTAGAAATTATAAAACATATCCTGATTCCGGTTTTATCGATCTGACTATTCTTCCGATAATTTCCGGAATACGGGATGAAGCCATGCAAAATGAAAAAAGTCATCTTGCTGATCCTTATCCAAATCCCTTTAATTCATCAACGCGTATAAATTACTATATAAAAAACTCTTCGATTGTTGTTATTCAAATGTATGACATACTGGGGAATCTGGTAAAGATTCTGTGCAATGAAAGAAAAGATGAAGGGGATCATTCAATTGAAATAGACTCCGGGAGTTTAACGAGCGGGATTTACATTGTGCGCCTGATATCAGATGAATTAAATATCTCAAAAAAAATAATATTACTGAAATAATTATGATGGTTAAATACATGTTCATATTAATATTAATTTGTGTTTTGTCGGCGGAACTGATTCCGCAGACGGGAAGTTTGGAGATTATCAGGGAAGATTTTACATACCCGAATACGAATAATCTTTATTACCAGGACGGGTATAAAAATAAACTTTTAGTTTTCACGAACAACGCCTTATGGTTGATTGATGAGGAGAATGATTACGAGGCTTCACCAATTCCTTTTAGCGCCAAACCAACCATATATTCAAGAATTAATGACCGGCAGTTAATAGTGTTAAATGGAGATACTCTCTATATCTACAACTGGGACAGCACAGACAAACCCGAATTAGACTTTAAGTGGCCTGCTCCATCCGGATTAACCGGAATTCAGCCTTTTGGTCCTTACCTGATTTTTTATTTTGGCACTACTTACAAACTTGTCCACATCGCCGACGGTAATGTTTATTACAGGTCTGATATTGATATTTTTGCAGCAGGAAACCCGATAGTTGTATCATACCCCTATATTATTGTAAACACAAACAACTCCCTTTTCAAAATGTACCGGATGGCCTCGGGATATACATTCTATATGGTAAATTATCTGGTGATTCAGGGTCCTCAATACTACGATTTCAAAGATAGTATATTTGCGGTTTATAGGTCATATCAAAGCGGAATGGTACCGATGCAGGAATTGAATCTCTATTCCGTTGCTGCAGGAAACTTCACTCTTTTTTTTACAAAAGACATTTTTTCAGTTTTTGCTACTCTTCATTATCAACTTAACGGACTAAGCCACGATTTTTTTGCGTTAAAGGGAAATTATGAAGATCCCTATATAAATATTTACGATATGGCAGGGATTCTTAAAAAGAAATTTCCACGTGATTACAAAGTAAATCTTGTCAATAGTAAATATTACGCTTATAAGAATGATATTTATATAAATGGTACGCGACTCGGTTTTGATTCCTTGTATTCCGCTTATGAATCTGTTCCCCTGACCGGTATGGTTATTAAATATAAAAAGAATGATTTAGTACTTATGAAATATGGGCTAAATGACCAACCGGTAATGACCGATTCAATTTCCTTAGAAGGAGCGGTGACTGTAAAAGGAGAATCAATTTTTAAAACACAGGGACTTAATTATATAAAGTTTAATATTGTTAAGGAAAAGCTACATCAAAAAGAAATATTCTCGCTTCCGGAAAACTTTGCTTCCTTTGACTATTTCGATAATTACTTTTTCGGGTTCAGGGACTCCCTTGTCAAAATTTTCAAAAAAGTCAACAATATTTTTTCACCGGTAACATTCAGCACGTCGTTCAGGAAACCGTGGAAGGCTTTTTACAGAGATTCCTGTTTCTATCTTTCTGACAGTACAAAAGGAATTCATAAATACCGCTTTGGGATTAACAACACCACTACGAAAATATGGGAAAGAGAATGTCCGTCAGGGTCTTTTGATTTTGCCGTTCTGAATAATTATCTTATCGTCAGAGAAAACTCTAAAATATTGTTATTCTATACAGCAAATAATCAGGCAGATCCTGTCATACTCGATTCATTGACAATTCCGGGCCAGGTGATTTTCACCGGATTAATTACCACAAATCACTTCATCTATCTGAAAGGTCTGACGAATAATAATTCCGTACTGTGGAAAATAAAAATTACTGAAGGCAGGCTTACTCTTTTATATGATATCTCCTTTAACGGAAATCTTGAACCCGTTTCACTCACAGAGTATGGAGAAAGAATAATTCTCACGGGAAACGGTGTTAATTACCTGATTAAAGACACTACAAATATAATAAGCAGTTCAGAAAATGAATTCCTCTATCCGGAATCTTATTCCCTCTCCCAAAACTACCCTAACCCGTTTAACCCGACAACGGTAATCAGCTATCAGTTACCGGTAAACAGTAATGTGTCCCTGAGGCTTTATGACATTTTAGGAAATGAGGTTGCTGTTCTGGTGGATGAGGAACAAACTGCCGGTACTCAAGAATATAAACTCTCAACGCTAAACTATAAACTCTCTTCTGGCGTATATTTCTATCAGCTCCGCGCGGGAAGTTTTGTGAGTACGAGGAAGATGGTGCTGATTAAGTGACAAGGTGATAGGGCGACAAAGGGACAAATTAACAGGATCCTGGATTTTCGCTTCTTCCGTACTTAATCGGTGCAGGTTTGCTGCTAAAAATGTCGAAAATAGTAGAAGAAATTGGGAATTTGTATCAAAATCAACATTATTTTCCTAATTTAGCGTATGTAAATTACATCCCCCGAAAACCAGGTAAAAAATCCCCCAAAATCAGTTTATAACCTTCCCAATCTGACCTCAAAAGAAAGGTCGGATGCTTACCGAAAGGGTAGCTGAAGGGAAGGGTTTGTCGAAAATGAGGTTTTTTGCGTAAAATTTTCAATTCGAAAAACTGAGGGGATTGAGGATTTGATTAAAACTAGAAGAAGAAGAGCAAACGTTCCAAATCCACATGAATTTATATTTTTTTAGAAGATGAGGCATACAGAATAAAACCTGAAGTTCTGTTCCCATTTTTGGAAAAAATTTATCTTTTTGCAAAAAATCAGGGTTTTTCTGAGAAGAATTACCGAGGTTTTTACGAAATTGAATTGTTTTTCACACAATTGTGATTTGGCGTAAAATTTGAGGAGTTTTAGCGATTTTATTAAAATTATTTTTTGAATTATGAGCTTATTCAGTTTTGCAAAAAAGACATTTAGAGGCGGTGTTCATCCATTTGAACATAAGGAAATGACCGAAAATCTGGCATTTGAGATAATGCCGGACCCACCTACAGTAATTGTACCTTTATCCCAGCATATAGGAAAACAAGCGACTCCGATTGTAAAAAAGGGGAGTGTTGTTTCACTGGGGAGTGTGGTTGCCGAACCTCAGGGATTTGTTTCCATTCCTATCCATAGTCCTGTATCCGGTAAGGTTATGAATATTCACCGAGAACCAAATACTTCCGGTTATCCAAAGGATGCAATAATAATACAGACTGACACAACAATTGAAGGAAGCGAAAAATTCGAGCCGCTGAACTATGAGACTATTTCAGGTGAAGCAATAAGAGAAAGAGTGAGAATTGCTGGTTTGGTGGGACAGGGGGGAGCAGCATTTCCAACATTTATTAAACTTTCGCCCCCTGATGGGAAGAAGATTGATTATGTGATATTAAACGGTTGTGAATGTGAGCCTTATCTTACCAGAGATTACAGGCTTATGCTTGAAAAATCAGAGGATGTGGTAGTTGGTTTAAATTTGATAATGAAGGCTGTGGGTGTAGAAAACGGAATTATCGGAATTGAAGATAACAAGCCGGAGGCAATTGAAAAGTTAAAAGGCGTTGCGACAAGATTTAAGAATATCAAAGTTGAAGTACTGGAGACAAAGTACCCGCAAGGGGCTGAAAAGATGCTAATCAGAGCCTGCGTGGGGCGGGAAGTTCCTCCGGGTAAATTACCAATGGATGCAGGGGTTATAGTTCAGAACATTGGAACTGCAACGGCAATTTATGATGCAGTGGTCAAAGGGGAACCACAATTATATGCTGCATTGACCGTAACAGGAAAAGGAATCAATTCACCCAAGAACCTAATGGTAAAAGTAGGAACTCCGTTACAGGAAGTTTTGGATTACTGCGGAGGAGTGAAGGAAGAAGCAGTGAAGGTTATAGTGGGGGGACCAATGATGGGGGTTGCGCAGTTTGATTTTTCTGCACCTGTTATGAAAGCGACGAGCGGAATAGTGGTACTGACCAAGGAGGAGGTTAATGAACATCCGGAGACGCCCTGCCTAAAATGCGGGAAATGTATTGAAGCATGTCCGATAAATTTAGTTCCGACAAAGCTCTCGAGATACTCACAGCTTGAAAGGTATGAAGATGCGGAGGATTTGAACATTACATCCTGTATGGAGTGTGGAACATGCACATTCACTTGTCCGGCAAATATACCTTTAGTTCAGTGGATAAGACTAGGTAAGCAGAAGGTAATAGAATTACAAAAAGAGAAAAAAACGGCATAAGAAGTTTTAAGGAAATACGGTAAAGATATGAGTACACCTACAGCGAATCCTGTGTATAAGTTAGAATTAACGAGTTCGCCGCATGTTCATTCACGCTGGAATACGAAACAGGCGATGTGGCTGGTAATAATTTCATTATTGCCACCGGTGGTTGCATCGGTTTTATTTTACGGGTTTTATCAATTGTTAGTGATACTAGTGAGTGTCGGAATATGTGTGGGGACGGAAGCCTTAATTAAGAAAGCGAGACACAAGGAGGTGACAATTTCAGATGGAAGCGCAGCGATAACCGGATTATTACTTGCATTGATTTTACCACCTAATTTTTCGTTATTCTTTACGGCGATTGGTGCAATTTTCGCAATAGCAATCGGGAAAGAGATTTTTGGTGGGTTGGGGTATAATATATTTAACCCAGCGTTAGTAGGAAGAGCATTTTTACAAGCGGCATTTCCGGTTGCAATGACAACATGGGCAATTCCAAATTTCAGTGATGCGGTATCGAAAGCCACTCCATTAGCGGCGTTCAAGTTTGAGAAAATAACTGCTGATCTGGGAGCGATGTTCATGGGGAATATAAGTGGCTCCATCGGGGAGACATCAGGTTTAGCGGTTTTATTAGGGGGGATTTTCCTTATTGTGATTGGAGTTGTGAACTGGAGAGTACCATTAGCCATGGTGTTGGGAGTTATTGTTTTTGGAGGCATATTCTGGTTAATCGATCCAAGCAAGTATCCAAATCCATTTTTCCATCTGCTTGCAGGAGGATTTATGTTCGGAGCTTTTTATATGGCAACTGATTGGGTAACCTCGCCACTTACCGGGAAGGGGATGTGGATGTATGGGGGAGGTATTTCATTGATAATAGTAGTGATAAGATTATTCGGCGGATTACCGGAAGGGGTGATGTATGCAATACTTTTCATGAACGGATTTGTTCCGTTAATTAACAAGTACACCAAACCAAGGGTATTCGGGGAGGTAAAATGAAAACAGCAATTCATATGATAGCCACCTTATTAATAATAGGTGCAATTTCAGGCGGGTTACTTTCAGGGATAAGCAACTGGGCTGATCCTTTAATTGCGATGAACAAACAGAAAGCAACGGAAGAAGCGATTTTTCTAGTACAACCGGAGGGAAAGTCGTATGAGCATCTTAATGCTCCGGGAGTAGAGATATACAAGGTATTTGACGGAAGTAATAAACCGATAGGATATTCCCTGGCGTACGAGGGGAATGGATTTCAAGGGAAAATCAGAGTGATGGTTGGTTTAAGCAGTGATTTGAATAAAATAGTATCTATGGAGGTTTTAGAACAGGTAGAGACTCCGGGGCTTGGGACGAAAGTAACGGAGAGTCACTATAAGGATCAATTTAAGAATTTAGTGACGGTGCCAAGTCTGAACTGGGTTAAAGAGGGGACTGCGCCGAAGGAAAATGAAGTAATCGCGATTACAGGAGCAACGATTTCATCAAAAGCAGTAGTTGCAATAATTAATGACGGCATGACAAAGTTGAGAAAACTCCAGCAGGGAGGTAAACTATGAAAAAGCAGGTAACTCTTTGGCAAGATTATTTCAAAGGAATATGGGAAATCAATCCGG
>Ga0209311_1002674_pt1 | contig 12674 bp, 5 predicted proteins | sample AD_UKC045_MetaG_FD_184417 | JGI IMG/M metagenome (GOLD analysis project Ga0209311, IMG submission 184417) | Active sludge microbial communities of municipal wastewater-treating anaerobic digesters from USA - AD_UKC045_MetaG (SPAdes) (version 2) | ecosystem: Engineered > Bioreactor > Anaerobic >... | reverse complement strand
GCGCGACGTCCTGGCTTTCTGGCAGATATATCGTTTGATGCGCAATGAGCGCTTCGACATCGTTCACACCAATTCATCCAAACCAGGCTTGCTTGGAAGAATGGCAGCCCGGCTGGCTGGCGTGCCGCTCATCATTCATAGCTCCCACGGCACGCCCTTTCAGCGTGGACAGCATATCAGCACCTATCTGATGTATGTGGTGCTGGAATGGCTGGCAGGCCGTTTTTGCGATTTTGTGGCCTTTGTAAACCACAGCGACAGATTGAACTGCGTGAAAATGGGCGTGATCCCATCAGACAAAGCCGTTACTATCTACAACGCCTTGCCTCCAGAGCAGGTGGCTAAACTCACGGCTACTTTTGTTAAAACAGAGGGACAGAGGGACAGAGATTTTAGAGAAACAGAGGAAGATTCTGAAGGTGGTAGCTCTGTAATCTCTAACCCCGATGCGGCGCGTGATCCTCTTTTTTATAAAACAGAGGGACAGAGGGACAGAGATTTTAGAGAAACAGAGGAAGATTCTGAAGGTGGTAGCTCTGTGATCTCTAACTCCGATTCGGTGCGTGATCCTTTTTTTTATAAAACAGAGGGACAGAGGGACAGAGATTTTAGAGAAACTGAGGAAGACGCTGAAGGTGGTAACTCTGTAATCTCTAACCCCGATGCGGTGCGTGATCCTCTTTTTTCTAAAACAGAGGGACAGAGAGACAGAGATTTTAGAGAAACTGAGGAAGACGCTGAAGGTGGTAACTCTGTAATCTCTAACCCCGATGCGGTGCGTGATCCTCTTTTTTCTAAAACAGAGGGACAGAGAGACAGAGATTTTGGAGGGACAGAGGTGTTAAACAAGGACGGACGTTCTGTAGCGTCGAACTCCGATTCGACGCGTGAATCTATCCCTCATGCCAACAAGGACGTTTCCGGTTCCATAATGGTAGGCTCCACCTTGCGCTTTTCCACCCAGAAAAACATCCTCGAGGTTATCCTGGCCGCCTGTGAAGCCTGCGCGCTGGAGCCGCGTCTGCGCTTCGTCTTTATCGGCGAAGGCGAACACTTTCAGCTATGTAAGGCCATCGTGAGTTCCAAAGGCCTCAACGAACGTATCTTGTTGCCAGGCTGGGATAGTGACGTGAGTATCTGGCTGAGCCAGATGGACGTCTTTATGCTTTATTCCCGCTGGGAGGCCTTGCCCTTCAGCATCATCGAGGCCAATTTCAGTGGTCTGCCTGTGATCGGTTCATCCATCCCCTCGATCAAAGAGCTTGTAAATGAAGAAGTTGGCTGGCTGGTACCACTCGATGACCGACCCGCTCTGGTCAGGACGCTCACCAGTTTGCCACACCAAGCCGGAGCCATCAGCCAAAAAGGGCATTTGGCCCGGCAGGGGATTGGGCAACTTTGCGATTATCAATCAATGGTGGATGCATATCTCAAGCTTTATCGGAGTAAGTAGTTGGAAAACAGCACGATCCTGATCCTCCTGGCGGCGATCTTCACTCACCTGATCACCCATCTGCTGGTCCCCGTCAATATTCGCTTCTCCAATCGTTTCAACATTGTAGCCAGGCCATCCGAGCGCCGGATTCATGAAAAAGTGATCCCGGAAGGAGGGGGGCTGTCTTTCGCGCTGCCGATCCTGATCGTGCAGATGCTGATGGGATTATTGGTTTTCGAAGGACCCACGGGGCTGATGCTGATTCAGCTGGCCGGAGTGGAGATACTGGTGCTCATCATGGGTCTGATCGATGACAAATTTGAGAGTAAAGCGCTCTTCAAGTTCTTTTCCCAGTTGGGGATCGCGCTTCTGATGTACTACATTGGCTTCCGGGTGGAGTTTCTCACCAATCCTCTGGGAAAGGACTTCATGCTGGGCTGGATTTCTCTGCCTGCCACGATTTTCTGGTATCTGGCGGTTCTGAACGCCATCAACCTCATCGATGGACTGGACGGTCTGGCTACCGGGATCGCTGTGATCGTCTGCGCGGTGCTTTTGGTGGTGGGCCTGCGGGAACACAACCTGCAGGTGCTGTTGCTGTCATCGCTTTTACTGGCAGGCACATTAGCCTTTCTGGTTTACAACTTTCATCCCGCCAGAATCTTTTTGGGGGATACGGGTGCGCTTTTCATCGGCTTGAATATCGCCGCTATCTCAACCGCCGGAGCAGAGCAGTTTAAAGGCATCACCTCGATCACTTTGATGATTCCGCTGGCCGTGCTGGCAGTTCCACTCATCGATGTGGTGCTGGCCGTCTTTCGCAGGATCGGGATGGGCAACATCTTCAAAGCGGACAAACATCACATCCATCACATCATGCTGGCCTTTGGGCTTTCCCAGAAAGCGATCTCGATTATCGTGTATATTGTGACGCTGCTCTTTGGGCTGATCGCCATCGGATTCTCCTTCTCGTCCAAAAAGGTGCTGTTTTCAGTGTTGCTGGCGATCTCAGCTTTGGTGGTGATCGCCGCCTACATCTTCATGCGTCAGGAGCGTAATAAATGAAAAGATATATACTTAGCCTGCTGATGACAGCCCTGGCTACTATAGCTGTCGCCAATATGTGGCAGACGCATACCAACACCTCGCATGTATTTGATATCCTTGCCGAAGACGGCGACGTCTGGTTTTCCAGCTGGGGTGGGGTGGTGAGGATAGGAGCTCCGGTTTTAAAGCAGGATGTTTCATTATCGGATATGCGCCAAAAGGAGATGTGGAACACCGGCAACGGATTGATCAGCAACGACATCCGTCGTATCGTGCGGATCGGCTTTTCTTCCAGCATGTGGTTTGCCAGCGACAACAGCGGCATCAGCATCGTTTCTCCCCTCGGGGTCCAGGCTTTGGACAGTTCTCTGGGACTTCCCTCCAACCGCGTGAAAAAGATCGTGGAAAACCAGAACCGCATTTTGGTGGCCACCTACAGCGGCCTGGCTGAATACTACTATCTGGAAGGGGTCAATTTTCCCCTCCTGCTGCATCAATACAACGTTCAAAACACAAACGGGGCCTTGCTCTCCAACGAACTGGACGCTATGGTCCTGGCCCCCAACCGATATCTCTGGCTGGGCTCGACCTCTGGGATCAACTACGTGCATCTGGATTCTCTGGCCGTGGACAGCGCCTGGCATGTTTTGAGCGTTCCCTTTGGCACTGGTCACACGCTCCGCTTTGCCGTAAATGACGAGGTCCTGGCCATCGCGACAGCTCAGAACGTCTATCTGCGCTCCAGCGATCCCGCTCAGAACGGCTGGACTTCTTACAGCGCGGGGAATCAACTGCCCAACGAGACGATTTCTGACATCGCTCTTAATGACGACAACACCCTCTGGATCAGCTACGGAAACTGGAACGAAGACACGCTGATCTACAGCAGAAACACTGCCAATCTGCTCACTTCGGTAAGTGAGAGTGGAACCGTGACCAACTATACGGAAAATGCCAACGGATTGAAACGCAAGAGTATATCCAGGATAGTTTGCTCCGATGGCTACGTCTATCTGGGTTCCTGGGGAGAGGGTATCTACCGTCTGGAAAACGGCAGCTGGGCTCAGTATTTGCCAAACTCGATCGGCTTTCCCAAGGTCACCCATATAAATACAGATCTCAACTACGAGGTGTGGATATCCAACGGCAGTTTCAATCATCTGCCCACCCGCAAAAGCGCGTTAGGGGCCAGCCGCTGGAAAGATGGCGTCTGGCAAACGATGAACATCGCCAACAGCCCCATCCACTCAGACAATATCCTCACGATCGCGGTGGACAGCAAAAACCGCAAGTGGTTTGGCACCTATGACGTTATAACCGATGAAAGTCCCGTGGGTTGGCTGTTCGGACTGACAGTCTGGGATGAAGAGACGGATGTTTGGATGCACTTTACCCGCTTCGGGGTCCGCTATTGGAACCATGAGACCAACACCTGGGGACCTTTTCTGCCGGGCTCCCCAACCCTGATGAGCAACACCATCGGTTACATCGCCAGAGATATGCACGACAATATGTTAGTCGCTGGTTATGACCGTGGTTTCAGTGTTTTTAACGCAGACGATGAGTTGATCGGAGAGTTTGAAATTCCCAACAGCGTCTATCAGCGCGGCATATTCATATATCATAATGGCAGGCAGTATTTTATCGGCACTCAGAGCGACCGGGGACTGATGATCTGGAACGACGATTCCATCCCTGACAAAGATGGCCCGCATTGGATAACTCCCAGTCCTGCTGAGCTTAGCAATTGCGAAATCTATGGCGTGGTCTCGATTGAAAGCCCCTATGAGGGACCTCAGCACTGGATCGCTGCCAGCAATGGTCTCTTCATGTGGAATGAGCAGTATTGGTACAAATACGATACCGCCATCAAACGTTACCGCTATAACCTCTCAACCGGACTTTGGGACAACGACCTGCTCTACTACGCCGACGAAGAGAGACTCTACGGCTCTGTAAGAACATATCCCACCGCTATTTATCTGGATCCTTTCAACCGCATCTGGATTGGCAGCCTCGCCAACGGGATCAGCATGTACGATCCCAGCACGGAACGCTTTACAAACTATTATCAGGCCAATTCTCCCCTGCTTTCCAACCATATCACTATGTTCGGTTACGAACCCACCGAAGGGCTGCTCCTGATCGGCACTCCCGATGGCCTCAACACTCTCAGGATCGGCAGGACCGTGAAACCGCAAACCACTCTCCAGCAGTTAAAAGCCTACCCCAATCCCTTCAGACCAGCTGTCCACTCCAGCGTCCTGATCGTCAACCAACCCACAGATGTGATGCCCCAGGGCCTGAATTCCTGCCGGGTCTACGACTCCAGCGGAGCTCTGGTGGCCAAGCTTGAGGAGACCAATTTCTCCCGCTTTGAATGGGATGGCAAGACTTCCAGCGGCAAGCTCTGTGCCAGCGGAGTATATTTCTTTGTGGTGAGTGACGAAAGCGGCAAGAGCAAAAGAGGAAAGATAGTTTTGATCAGGTAGATCAGGAGTTGTAGGGTTTTAGAGTTGTATCGTTTTGGCGATTTGACGTTATCAAGTTGTGGAGTTTTAGAGTTGCAGAGTTTTAGGGTTGTAGGGTTTTAGGGTTTTAGATTTGCGTGATTGTTTTCAGCAAGCCGTGTCGTGCATCAGCGAAGGCTTATGTTTGTGATTTATGACAGTTATGTAAAGGCTTTGTCCGATTACAATCCCAACTCTGTGTCTCCCCTCTGTTTCCTCTGTACCCCTGTAGTGAAAAAAGTAACCTCTGTACCTCTGGAGTGAGCTACAGGTTCACTTCCACCCACACTCCGATCCTGAAAATCCTCACTCCGTCATCTCTGCGTTTGTCGCTGGTGTTTTCCCAGGTGCCGGTAAGGCCTCCGCGGATATCCTGATTGAACTGATAGGTGGCCCCCGGTGTGAATGCCAGGCGGGTAGTATCACGGTCCACCTGATAGTTGCCTTCGCGGCCGGTGGTATCGTCAAAGTTGCGTTCATACACAAACGCCAGGCTGGAAGTGAGCTCATTCTTGATGTGGATCTTCTTTTTGGTGAAGGGGATAGTGAAGCCGCGACCGCCACGGAAGGAATAAGAGAGATTGCCGTTGAGTGATTGGGTGTTGGTCTTCTTGATCACGTCGTAGCTCTCCATGTCGGTGGTATTGGTGCTTTGGGCAAAGCTGAAACTGAGATTGGTGCTCACTTTCTTAAACAGCGTGCTGGCAAAACCGATGAGAGGATTGAAGGCGATCCCGTTGGTTTCCTGTTTGGGCTTGACCCAATCGATGTTTCCGCTGGACCTGATGCTGCGCTGGAAGCCTGTGTTGATGCGGGTGCTGGAGAGATATTTGGAGAGTCCCACCCATTTCTCGAAGTCCATCAGATTGAGGGTAATATCCGGAAAAGTGATCGCGGTGTTTTGGTTGCTGGCGCTGGAGTAGCGCTTGTTGATCGTGTATGAATAGTTGATCACGCTGTCGATGTTGCGGCTGATCATGATTCCGCTGGAGAGGGTGAAGGTGTTATCGTTTCCGGTGGCATCCAGAAATCCTGGGTCCACAGTATGCGGCAGGCCGATCTGGAAGGCAAAAGGTGGCCGTTCTTCCTTGCGGAGGTAGTTCATCGTATAGCCGTTTTGATAGGAGACAGTGATGTTCTTGAGTTTGGAGAGGTAGCCTAACACCAAGGCTGGCAGATATTTGACATCTTTGGGAGGCACGTATGGGCTGCCGGGATCGGATCCCTGATAGGAAGCCCCCGGTCCCATGCCGCCTTCTTTTGGATCTCCAAAGCCAAACTCACCGTCCTTGAAATCTGGGAAACCTCCATCTCCCGTTCCGCCAAAGGGATCGTCTTTGGGCTGGTTGTCCCAAAACGCCGCTTCTTCGGCTTTGCGCTTTTCTTCTTCAGCCCGCTTTTGGGCCTCTTCATCCTTCATTTCCTGTTCTTTCTTGCGCTTGGTCTCTTCGTCAGTATCCTGGGGTTTATCTTCAGGCTTATCTGCAGGATCCTTGTCTTTGGATTTATCGGCGTCTGCTTTGGCGTCTGCTTTAGCTTGATGTTTTTGAGTGAGGTTCTGCGCCCATCTACCCAGCAGGGTGGAATTCATCAGAGTGAGGTTGGCCCTGAAAGTTCGGTTTACCCCGCCATCACTTTGATACACTTCCACTTGCTGCCCGCTGCTATTGTCATAATAACGGCGCTGCAGCTCAGAATATCTGGTACTGCCGCTGGCCGTGAGGTTCATCACGCTGCGCAGGAAATTGGGATTGTAGTTGAGGCCCAAATCCTGAACGTATTCAGTCAGCTTCCCCACATTGATCTTTTCCCACAGCTGTTTTTGGATGAGGTCGCGCTTGGTATTGAGGCGGGCAGTGAGGCCTATGTCACTGGTGAGGGCCCAGTTGAGGTTGGAATCTGTGGTCAGGAGCTCGGTTGGCAACACTCCCTGGCGCGGGAACCAGTAGGTGATGTAATCTCCATCTATCTGGCGCCGTTCCCAGTTTTCGCTTCTGGGGGTGGTGCTGTTGTAAGTGAGGCTGTTGTTCCAGGTGGTAGGGAAAAATCCCAAACGGTAATTGTTAAAGAGTTTAAAGCTCACCTTCTCAGACGGGAAGCCGATATTGTAGTTATAGGTGCCACGCAGCGTGAAAGTGCTGTCCCGCGTGGTGGGTTGATTGCGCACGGAGCTTTCTATCCTGCCGCTCAAGGAACTGCGGTAGAGAGTGTAGAGCAGAATCTTGTTTTTGGGAGGGCTCTTGACGCTGAAGGCAAAGTCAGCGGCGTAGAGCAAGGTTTCATTGCGTTCCCTCAGCTTGGTGCTGTCCGCATCGATGCTTTCTCGCAGGAGATCGGAATTGGCGCGGTAGCGAGGAATACCGAGGGTGTAATTGCGGGACAGCGTAATCGGGATATCCACATCCCAGGTGCGGGGGAACAGCTTGCCCAGGAAATACTTATTGGTGATGTTGAGTGAGGTGGAACTGGTGAAGGTGTTGGCACGTCCACGTTGGATATTGGGATTGAAGTTCTCGCTTTTTTGCTCGTAGTCCACATCCAGGGTGCTGAAATCCGCCAGCGCGGCATTCAATGTAACGCGCTGTGCCACCCCCACATCTTCATATGGGTCCGTGAGCAGCAGCTCGTTAAAATAGAACATCCCGTTGTAGATGGAGCTTCCGGAGGGATTGGATACGCCCAGGCAGACATCCCTGATGGTGGAAAGGGTTGGCCGGCCTCTAAAACTGAAGTAGGTGTTTTCATCCACCTGGATAAATCCCTGAGTGGTATCGGGATTCGCCTCTCTCAGCTTGGTAATGTCAGACAGCTGATAGGTATAGAGCAGCCATCTGTCCTTGTCCATATTGGTTTCCCAATCATAGATGGACACCCGCTGCCGGATCTCGTAATAGGTAAATTCATCCGCTCCCAGACGCAGCACGAAATCCACCTTGTCGGGATGCTCTTCACCGGTGCGCAGGGCTTCGGGATACACATACAGCTTCAATTTGCCATAGGACAGCAAGCTGTAGGCCTCAGTGGAGCGTTGCCTCAGCAGCACCTGATTGCCGGGCTGCAGTTTCTTGACATCGAGGGTAAGAGAGGATTCCACGGATTGACGGCGGTCTTCTATGTAAACCGTTCCTTCGGGAGGACGGTAACGGCTGTTGGTCTGATTGTTTACGATTCCAGATAGATAGGTCGTGCCAAGTGAGGTTACCACATCTTCCTGGAATTGGGTATTGTTGAAATCACGCACCCCAAAATCTTGCCATTTATTGCCCACGATGGCCATATCGGCAATGTAGATCCGGGCCGGAATATCGGTCTCCACAGTAATCCTGGCAAAGGATATCCTCTGCATGGAGGGCAGCACTCCGGCAGCGGAATTATTGACGATCGTATAGACACTGGGGTCGTGCAAGGGGATGCGGTAAAGCCTCCAGTTGCTGTGGTTTATATTCACCAAGTGCTGTGTCCCGGTGATGGCGAAGGAATAGCTGAAATAACGATCCACCTGATTGAGGATACCGTTGCCATCCAGGTCTTCGGTGTCGAGCGCGCGATTGCCTTCCGTGCCATTGATGCCGGGATACGCTTCATAGTGATGATTCTGGATCGTGGAGGGAGAGATATCGTTGGGATCGGACCCAGATGTTACATGGTCTTTCATATCCAGGCCGATATCTTCATCCAGGGTTAAAACGCCGTCGTTGTTCAGGTCTTCGTTGTTCAATACTCCCAAACCGCCGTACTCGGTGTAGAAGTCCTCATTCAGGTCACCGAGGTCGATCTTGATCACGGGGTCCGGAACCGTTTCGCCCTGTTTGACATCCAGTTTCACCAGCACTTCGATGTATTTTTTCTGTGAGAAATCCAGCTGATTGCCCAGATACTTCATCACGCCCGCCCAGCTCTGCACGTTCGATCCGCCTACACCGATATTGGCGGGAGTGTTTTTGACGGCCAGCACAGTGACAAACTCATTCTTTTCCCGGTCTGTGAGCGTTTCCGGATCGTCCACCAGTTCTGAGCGTTTCACGTTTTTGGGATTGTACCAGTTGGGTATCCCCTTGGCCAAAGTGGTGCCCCAGGGTTTACTGCCTCTCACCCATGATGAGATCGTCACAGGCAGCGGATAGGAATCCATGATTGATTCCATATCGTCCAGATAGATGGAGTTCTTTTTGCCGTCCGGGTCACCATATATATTTGGCAGAGTGTAGGCTATCTCGCCGGAAAGAGTCAATCGCGATTCCGCGGTGGTGCTGATAAAAGGCAGCCAATCCATCCAGCGGGTGAGGAATTTGGGCTTCAATGTGATGTTGCCATCCAGGTTGGCCAGCATCATTTCGATGTTTTCATTGCCGATGCGTGGACGCTTGTCTGCCACGTTTTCGCTGCGATAGATAAAGGTGCCGCCCAGCTTGGCGTAATCGGTGAGATTCCAATCCATCCTCACGCCGGCCAACGATTTACTGGCCACGTCAAACATCCCTCGAAACTCGTAATCGATCTCGATCTTGGCATCCGGGTCCTTGCCCGCGGGAGTGAGAAAAGTGATGCGGCCAAAGTCATAATCGACAATATAATCCAGGTTTTCCTTGAGCTCGTTGCCGTTGACTTTCACCCTCACGCTGCCCTTGAGGATATTCCCTTGCTGCAGGTCCACCGCGTCGCGTCCAATCTTGCCTTTGGCGGCGATAAAAAGCTCCGTGTCCAGAGGATTGATGCTGTAGGAATCGTTCTCCATCTGATAGATGATCTCATCACCCAGCGGTTCAAAAGGCCTCAGCATAGGAATGATGATCAGACCGGAAACCAGATTGACGGTGGTATCGCTGCCGTCGACCTTGGAATCGCCGTTGCTGTCCATGCGTAAATAGTCTGAATAACTTACGTTCTGCCCCACCTGGAGGCTATCCGCCACGAAATAGTTGCGGGTACGGTCCACGTTTTCGGTATAGATATCCAGGCTGAAACCATCGTTGCGGATGTTGGTGCTGCTCATCTTGTAGATGTTGCGCATTTGATAGTCCCACACACTGTTGGGATCATCGGGACTGTATTGCTGGTTGTAATTGCGGATGATCTTGGTGTAGAGCAGATCAGGATTGGCCTGCTCTTCTGCACTCGGGGCAGGCACGCTTACTGGCGTAATGCCTTCTCCACCTCTGGTGGTATATCTGACTCCCACCACATGGGAGGTCAGCACATTGCGGTTAATCGTGATGATACCGGAGTCGTAGTCCGTGACAAAATCCGCCCCCTCGATCAGTTCATCCCAGTTTAACTGATAATCCTGATTGCTGATCTGGATCGTATCTCCCAAAGCGGAACCAACGTTGTTGGTAGCCACCAGATCGTCGATAAAGACTCTCACCGTCCCGTTGGCGGGCAGGCGATCAGAGTTGCTGATCATCCAGGCACCGTTGGCACCGGTGCGGATGGCGTTGCCGGCATAGCCAGTCTTGCAATCGGGATCAGATTCCTGATAGAGCTGATAGAGACTGTCGGGCCTGTCCAGATAATACATTGTGCGGGCCACGTATTGCTTGCTGTCGAAGATGGTGGAATCCGCCTGGCTGGTCCCGATATAACTTTGAGTGTTCTTTTGGCTCTCTTCCTTACTGGCGATCAGGGTGAGATCCATATTGCCGTATTTGAGCTTGGAGGTGATGCCAAACAGGCCCTGAGAGCTGGTGGAATAAGATATATAGCGGGATCCCGAAAGGGCCAGAGTGATATTGCCAGCCTCGATGGACTGGATCACCTCATCTTCGGTGCCGGTGTATTTGATGCTGACGTTGTTGGGGTCAAAGAGTTGCTCGTCCTGTTTGCTGTTATACTTGAGGTTAACGGCGATCTTGTCACCGATTTTGCCGGAAAGGCGCAGGTTGGTTTCCTGCTCCATTTTGAGGTCGAACCGGCTGCTGGACTGCGTCTCATAGATAGGCTGCAGTTTGCGTTTGGTGCTGCCAGCCTCGATGGTGATCTTTTGCGTGCCATCCAGGTTGAGCCGTCCCGCCGAAGAGCCCAGAACTTTTTGTACGGCCTTGGGAATCGCGATGGCTGGCAGTTCGAGCTTGAATTCACCGATCAGACCTGAAGTAGTGACCACTGTCTGCTGCCGTTTGGTCTTCACCTGGGCGAAGAGGCTCTTACGGAAAGCTTTACGCTGCAGTGAGCGGAAATAGCTGTCGAAAGAAACCACCCTGTCATCCGTGATCTTCAGTTCGTCTATGGAGGTGGAGATAATCACTCTCTGGTTGGGCAGGTCCACTGTTTCAGTTTTGACCGGAGCTATTGAGGGGATCAGATACTGGCGGCTTTTGGTAAAGCCAATCCCCTTGTCCAGCTTATAGACATCCACCTGATTGTCGATCAGGGGATGGTACCCAGGCAGGTGCAGATAGAGCGGCATGACGTTAGCCGCCAGGATGCACAAGATCCCTATAGATACAGCGATCGCCAGAATTCGCTTGATCATATTCTAAGTTCTGAGTTGCTCCGTTGGGACGGTAGCGGCCAGCTTTTCGGCAGCCAGCATCAAACCCTCCAGGGTGAGGGTCTTATCCACGCAATCCACACTGGGCATCAAGGGTTTAAGCAGGTCAGCCATTCCACCTGTGAGAATTGTGAGGATGCGCTTGTGGTCAAAGTATTGCTGCTTGAGCTTGTGGATATAGGTCTCCAGCAGGAAGGCATGGGAATTGACGATCCCGGACAAAAGGGCCGCTGAAGTCGTAGTGCCAATCAAAGCTGGCGGAGCGCTGATCTCGATTTCAGATAGCAGGGCGGCTTTGTCAAACAAATTCCGGGCTCCGGTTTTCATGCCGGGTATGATGGCAGTGCCTTCAAAGCTGCCTTTGTCGGTCACAAATTGCACCGTCGTGGCGGTGCCCAAATCGATGATGATCGTGCTGGAGTGGTATTTCTGCCAGGCGGCAAAGGCATTTACCACGAGGTCCGCCCCGATAAAACCAGGATCAGCCACCCTGTATTGCAATCCCAAAGGACTGAGGGCCGTGATGATTTTTGCCGATAGCTCAAAGTGACGCTGGAAGAGGTGTTGCCACATGCGGGTAAGCTCAGGCACCACGCTGGCGATGGCCACATCGGTGATGTTTATATCCCCGGTTTCGGTGATAAACGGGATCAAGAGGCTGTAATATTCGTCGGCAGTACGGTTCACGCTGCTATGAAAGCGGGCCGTGCGGATCAGCTCTCTGGCCACAAAAAGCCCGCACACGATATTCGTGTTGCCGATATCGACCACTAATAGGGTTTCCAGACCAGAAGCCATGGCTTCGTCTGCCCCTTGTTCACGTCCCGCGCCGGGTACTTTTATATGACGCATAACTCTCACTCAGCTTATTATTTGGAAATATGAAAAAGAATGGCAGAACGTACAGGCAACAATAATTACTCAGTCCGCAAATGTGTCAACTGAATTCATCAGCCAAAGCCCAGCTCCCTGAGGCTGCTGTTTTTCTTGCGCCAATTGGGAACTATCTTGACCCACAAATGCACTCTCACCGGCTGGTCCAGAAACGCGCTCAACTGAGCTTCGGCGTATTCTCTGATCTTGCGGAGACCATCACCCTTGCGGCCCACCACGATCAGCTTCTGGCTCTGGCGTTCCAGCCAGATCTGAGCTTCCACCACCACTTCATCCGGCAGTTCGGTATACTTTTCGA
>Ga0209311_1002662_pt1 | contig 12709 bp, 7 predicted proteins | sample AD_UKC045_MetaG_FD_184417 | JGI IMG/M metagenome (GOLD analysis project Ga0209311, IMG submission 184417) | Active sludge microbial communities of municipal wastewater-treating anaerobic digesters from USA - AD_UKC045_MetaG (SPAdes) (version 2) | ecosystem: Engineered > Bioreactor > Anaerobic >... | reverse complement strand
ATTGTTTGTATAATTTGAAGCACGCTTTTGGTGGACTTGCGTTGTGTCAATATAATAAGAATTTTCGTTATTAAATTGAATTTTGTAATGCTCAAAATTAGCAAATCGCTTCATAAAAACTTCTGTAACTGTATTTTGGAATACAGCTTGTTCGCCTATCGTATGGTAGGTTTCATATAGCTTAATTTGACTGCAATCACCAAGAATAATTAAATTTCTGGGTTGGATAATTGGTGCATAATCAATAGCAGTATTGATGTAAACAATTTGAATGGGATTTTCTACAATAACTCCTTCTGCTGTTCTGATGTAGCATCCATCACTTGCAAACATTGTATTAAGAGCAACAAAAGCATCATTCTCGTAATTAGCATATTGAGCAAAATGCTTTTCAATTGTTGAAGCTTTGTAAACCATAGCATCGGCTAAGCTGCCAATTTTTATTTTTTCTGCTTCAGTATTTATTCTGGATAGTTCTTTAGAAAATCGTCCGTTGATTAACACTACAATATTATCTTTTTTCCCATTAATGAGAAATTTTAAAATATCTGTAATTTCTTTATTCTCAATTTCTTTCTGCGATTGTAGCTGAAAATCTTGTTTGTAAAGAAATGAAGTGTCGGTATATTTCCATTCTTCATTTTTTTTAGTAGGAAAACCAAGAGAATTAAAGCTGTTAAAAGCATTATTTCTAATAGTTTTTAGCTTGGCTGGGAATTTTCCGTTTGTTCTTTTGGAAAACTCAACGAAGCTATCATTTATTTGATTGAAAAAATCTTCTTTCATAAAGTTCCTTATTTATTTGATGAAACTTCTTTTTTAATCCAGTCGTAGCCCTTTTCTTCTAATTCAAAAGCTAATTCTTTGTTGCCGGACTTAACAATTCTGCCTTGATAAAGGACGTGAACAAAATCTGGAACTATATAATCCAGCAGTCGCTGATAGTGAGTAATCACAAGGAAACCATTGTCTTTGTTTTGTAAGCGATTAACTCCATTTGCAACTATTTTCAGTGCATCTATATCAAGTCCGGAATCCGTTTCGTCTAAAATAGCAAGACGTGGCTCAAGCATAGCCATTTGAAAAACCTCGTTGCGTTTTTTTTCACCACCGGAAAAACCTTCATTTACAGAGCGATGCAAAAAATCGGATTTAATTTCAACGAGAGCAGCTTTTTCTTTCATTAACTGTAAAAAGTCCATAGCATCAACTGGCTCTAATCCGAGGTGTTTACGTTTTTCGTTCAAAGCAGTTTTCATAAAATTTGCTGTTGATACTCCGGGAATCTCTACCGGATATTGGAAAGCAAGGAAAATTCCTTCTCTTGCTCTGTCTTCGGCTGGCATTTCAAGCAAGTTCTTTCCCAGATAAGTTACTTTACCATCGGTAACTTCAAATTCCGTTCTACCGGAAAGCACCGAAGCGAGTGTGCTTTTTCCGGAGCCATTTGGACCCATAATTGCATGCACTTCACCAGCGTTGATTTGCAAATTTATCCCATTTAAAATGGGCTTATCATTGATATTTACTTTCAGATTTTCAATTTTTAGTAATTCCATAGCTTTTCTTTATTTATTAATTTTTAAATTTCTTTTTTATATGTTAGCTATCGGCTGTCAGCATTCAGCTGTCGGCTATTAGCTGTATTATTTTATTAAATTCTTATTCTCTCATATCTTCGCTAAGTTACTTGGGTTTTGCGAAAGTATTCCTCTTAATATTTAATCCCTACGGGATAAAGTAAGTAAGGGATTATCTTTGTTACAAATATACAATCCCTAGCGGGATAATTTCTTTCTTCAATCAACAATCACTGGGACTGGAGACTGGGTGCTGGGGATTAGAAAGAATTAACTCAATAAATCTGGACTGGAGAATGGAAGCTTGGGTTTGGAAAGAATTAACCCAATAACTCAATAACTCAATCAATAATCCAATAGCCCATTTATCACTTATCATTAATAATTAACAATTAACAATTAATCGTTCTGCAACCACTTCCGGCCTGACGTCATTTTTTGCATTGAAAAAAGTTGTGTTTTCAACTCCGCCGGGCAGTTTAAACATCTTATTTTCAAAAATGTCTTCGATAGTAAGTATTTGAATTCTGTCAAATTTATAATTAGTATAATTCCCAGCTTCTTTTGCTGCTTCAAGCATTGGTTTAGTCAAATTCTCGGCAAAGCAGACAAATACTCCAATATCAGCATTTTGTCTGTCTATAACGTTGATAAACTCACGAATATTTTTAACACTAACATTTCCGCTTTTTACTTCTATTAATACAATCCCCTTTTCATTGTTATTTTTTGGAAACGTCAAATAACCGTCCCAGCCACCATCAGCGGTTTTCTTTGGATTTAATATTCCACCAAGTAAAAATTCTACCACCCACTCCTGAAAATCTATACGCCCTTTTTTATCTTTTATTGCAAGTTCTTTAGCAGATGCAATGTCTTTTGGAAAACCATTAATAGTGGTTGAATTTAAAAATATTTTTTTAGCTTCTTCTTCGAGAGGGTCAGTTAATCTTTTTAAAATCAATTTAATAGCAAGATGGGAAATATCCACTCCGAGCCAGTTACGATTTAAGCGATTAGCCACAGAAACTGTAGTTCCGCATCCACAGAAGAAATCAGCAACAACATCACCTTCGTTGGAACTTGTTTGAATTATTCTTTCTAAAAGTGCTTCGGGCTTTTGAGTGGGGTAGCCAAGTCGCTCTTTTGCCTGAGCAGAAATAGGGGGGAGGTTGTCCCATAGTTCCTGTAAAGGTGCTCCTTTCATATCATCTAAGTATTGTTTAAAACTTGGAACCCCATTTTTGCTAAAATGAATATATCCTTTTTCATTAAGTAAATCAAGTTTTTCAGAAGTAGTCATTAATTTTAATTTTTCTTCATCAACTAAACTGTTTAAAATACGTTTTGGAACTGACCAAGAACGTTTACTTTGTTTTGGATGGTATTTCATCCATTCTGGGTCATTTTCATTTATGCCCGGTCCAGTTAAAACTACTAAGCGATAAATCCCTTTTTTGTCTTTATATTTAAAAAAGTTATTTAGGTATTGCTCTGAATAATCTAAGTAATTAACATTAAAAGTAAATTCGTTAGATTTATTATAATATAAAATTCTATCAGTAATTCTACCAAATCTTTTTGGGTCATTATGTGAAAATGTTCGCTTCCACACTATTTCATTTCTAAAATTATCTTTATTAAAAATGATGTCGCAAACAATTTTCAAATAATGGCTCATCGTTGGGTCGCAATGCAGATAAAATGAACCGGTGTTATTCAATAGTTTGTGCATATAAAACAAACGATGTGCGATTGTTGTCAAATATGCAACTGTAGATTTGGAAATGTCAATATTATCAAGATTTTTTAAAAAATGATATAAATTAATATTTAAATCAGCAATTTCCCTTAATCCATCTTTATAGCTGACGTTGCTCCAAGTGTCTGCAAATGCTTCACGTTGTGCTTTAACGTCTTTCATATCAATATCTTCAAAGAGAATATTATAATTTCTTTTTGAGTTAAAAGGTGGGTCAATATATATCAAATCAATTAGCCCCTCCGGGTGCTTTTCATAAAGCTCCTTCAAGACATCAAGGCAATCACCAAAATAAAGTTGTTTCATAGTTTAGCTTCTTAGCTGTCAGCTATCGGCTATCAGCTTTTTGTTTATGGTTTATAATTTATAGTTTATAGTTTATGGTTTATGGTCTATGGTCTATAGTTTATTTAAGTCATTGGTAATTAGTCATTAGTTTTATTATCACTTATCATTATTTTCACTTCTTTATTTTTTCCTCTTAATATTTAATCCCTACGGGATAAAGTAAGTAAGGGATTATCTTTGTTACAAATATTTAATCCCTAATGGGATATTTTCTTTCTTTAATCAACAATCATCGGGACTGGAGTCTGGGCGCTTGGGACTGGAAAAATTTACCTAATAACTCAATAACTCAATAAACCCATTAATTACTAATAATTAACAATTTATAATTAATAATTAACAATTAATCATTAATCATTACCCTACGCTTCCCTCCAAAGTAACTGCAAGCAATTTTTGTGCTTCAACTGCAAATTCCATTGGCAACTGATTTAGCACTTCACGGCTAAAACCATTAACGATTAAAGCGATTGCATCTTCAACAGAAATACCGCGCTGATTGCAGTAAAAGATGATGTCATCAGAAATTTTTGAAGTAGTGGCTTCGTGTTCAACAATTGAATTTTTATTTTTTATTTCAATATAGGGGAAAGTATGAGCCCCACATTTACTGCCGAGCAAGAGAGAATCGCACTGAGAATAATTCCTTGAATTTTCAGCTTTCTTATTTACATTGACTAATCCACGATAGCTGTTCTGGCTTCGCCCGGCAGAAATACCTTTTGAAACGATGCGACTTTTAGTGTTCTTACCGATATGAAACATTTTTGTTCCAGTATCGGCTTGCTGGTAATTGTTTGTAACAGCTACGGAATAAAATTCAGCAACGGAATTGTCGCCTTTTAAAATGCAGGAAGGGTATTTCCATGTAATCGCAGAGCCGGTTTCCACTTGCGCCCATGAAACTTTTGCATTTTCGCCATTACAAATAGCCCGCTTTGTAACGAAATTATAGATACCACCTTTGCCTTCTTTGCTACCGGGATACCAGTTTTGAACAGTAGAATATTTTATTTCGGCATTTTTCATTGCAATTAATTCAACAACCGCAGCGTGCAGTTGATTTTCATCGCGAATAGGAGCAGTGCAGCCTTCAAGGTAGCTAACATAACTTCCTTCGTCAGCAACTATAAGAGTTCTTTCAAACTGTCCTGTTGATTGTGCATTTATTCTGAAATAAGTGGAAAGTTCCATCGGACAGCGGGTGTTTGGTGGAATATAGCAAAAAGAACCGTCGCTAAAAACTGCTGAATTTAGTGCTGCAAAATAGTTGTCGGAATAGGGGACAACCATACCCAGATATTTTTCTACTAAATCGGGATGCTTGCGAATAGCTTCACTCATTGAGCAAAAGATAATACCAAGGTCATTGAGTTTGCCTTTGAATGTAGTTGCGACGCTTACACTATCCATAACAGCATCAACTGCAACTCCTGCAAGAATTTTCCTTTCATTTAAGGGAATTCCGAGTTTTTCAAAAGTATCAAGAATTTCTGGGTCGATTTCATCTAAACTCTTTGGTGCTTCCTTATGACTTTTGGGAGCAGCATAATAATATAAGTCTTGATAGTCAATAGGTGGAAAACTTAAATTTGCCCAGCGAGGTTCTTTCATTTTTAGCCAAAAATTGTAAGCTTTCAATCTCCAGTTTAGCATAAATTCCGGCTCATTTTTTTTCAAAGAAATAAAACGAACTATATCTTCGCTTAATCCTTTTGGTGCATATTCATTTTCAACATTGGTTACAAAACCATATTTATAATCATTACTCGTTACTTGCTCAATTATGTTTGTTTCTTCTGGCATAAATTTTTCCTTTATTCATTTATTGAATTTTCAATTGAATAATTTTTTAGAATCTTTTCTATTTCATCTTTAATTTTAAAAACAGTTTTTTGTAAATTGCATCTGCCTGAACGCTTGCAAACTGTATGATTAAGTGGATTTATGCAATTCACCTGCAAAGCACTCGGGTCGAATATTTCCATAATTTCAGTTATTAAAATATCTTTTGGCTTCTTTAATAACTTGTAACCACCTTTTACTCCTTGCTTCGACTCAATTATATTGCTTTTGATTAGTTGTTGCAAAATTTTTGATGTGAATTGAAATGGAATTTCCAATTCGTCAGCTATTTCCTTTGCACTTACCAATCTGTTCTTATTCTTTGTTATATACTGCAATGCAAGTATTGCATATTCAGTTTGTTTTGTAAATCTAAACAATTCCTACTCCTAATTATCTTGAATTAAGACGTAAATGAAATACGACTATTGTAATCGTATATTATTATTTTTCAATAGGAGTTTCAATTGAAATTTTCACAGTTCTGCAATAAAATCTTCCTTCCGGAAAATTATTATCGAAGAGCAATTCTCTTTTACCTACGCCATAAGTTTCTGCGTTTTCAATGTCAAGCATTTTTGCCACAGATTTTGCCCGATTTGTAGAAATTCTGTCGTTAATTTCTTCTTCACCAATTTTGTCTGTATAACCGATTATACTAATCGTGGACTTTGGAGTAACTCTGTTTTTTACAAAGTCAATTACTTTTTTATGAGCTGAACTTAATGTGTATTTTCCATAATCAAAAAGGATTAAGCTGTAATATTCAAATTCCTTGTCAGAGGCACCTTCAATACGTTTTTTGTCAATAGTGATTTGTTCAATTGGAATTAAATTTTCATTTGTTGAGTGAACAGACCCAAATGCATCTTTAACATAAAGTTTATATTTTAAGGCACCGGCAAACATTCTGGCATTTTCGCTTTCGCTGTTTATTTCCCAAATTATTTCATTTGGAGGTAAGCCATCACCCTGAAAACTCTTTATTATTTGATTATTTTGTATAATATCCAAATCCCATCTTTTGATATCAAATTCAGAACTTACTTCATTAATAAATTTGAATTTGGTTGAGCTTAATATACGGGTTGTGTCAATAGTAAAAACTGGCTCAAAAATTGAATTATCATTTGAAGTAATTTCAACTCTTCTGTTTTCTTCATCACCCTCAGGAATATCTCTTCGCGATGCATCTTTTGGTAGGTTACGGGCAGCAATTTTTATTCTGTTCTCTTCAATATTCCAAACATTAATCAAATAATTTGCAACACTATTTGCCCTTTGTTCAGAAAGCTCAGTATTTCCTTTTTCCTCACGAAAGTTTGAATTTGTTCCGGTAACTGTAATATTTGCTTTTGGGTTGTCCTGCAAACGCATTCCAATTATGTTTAGTGCCTGGTAATATGTTTCTAAGCTGTTAAGATTATGCAAGTTATTCATATTGAATTTACTTGTTTCATTTTTATCTAATCTTATATATCTATTCGGAATACTTGAAGAGTTTTCATCAAAGAAAATGTAATTAAGCAATGGTCTCATATTGTAAGTAATAAAATCTTCAACTTTAATAAATAAATTATTACTTTCATTATTATTGCTATCAATTTGTACTGCTCTAACGCTAATTCTTGTTTCGCTTGGAGTGCGGGCTGCAGGATAATCTGGCATTGGCGGTGAAAGTGGGGGAGGAGGTGGTGGTGGAAGTGGGTCTGGCTCCCTGTATTTTATTGAAATTCCAAAATTAACGCTATGCCAGTTCCATTTAATATTCTTTACTAAATTTGTCATTAAGTATCTATATGATATTTCAGGAGTTAATGATAAAAAATTTCTTTTGGTCATTTGTAGTTCGTAGCTTAATCCGACTATAAAACTAACCTGAGTATTTGAAACTTCTGGAATTTTTCCGGTAGAATCGTTACGAATTCTTTTCCCGTTTTCAAAAACACCTCTATCAACCGGGTCAATTATTTCTTCTTTTTGATGATAGTTGTTATCTAAAAGGAAACCAGTCGGCATTCCGGCAAAAACAGCTAAATTTCCAACAAATTTGTAAGAAATAGATGGTTCGAAAGTAAACAGAGCAAATTTTGAATCAATAATTAATTCTGATTTGCCGGGATATGATTCACCATCGACTATAACTGGAATATCGTCTATTTTTTTTAATAATCCTGAATACTGCTCGTAACCAACACGGATAGTAAATGAAAAAGGGTCAATACCTGTAGCTTCAATTAACCCCCCGAGTTCATATCCTTTGCCGGTTCCGCTTGTGAATTTATTTCCACAGCAGGGAATGTCTGGCAAATGTCGAAAAGATGAAAAATACTCGTTCAGAAGGTATCTTCCATAAATCCCATATTTAAAACCTAATTCTAAACTGTCTTTATTATCTAATGCTTTTAATACTGAAAAACTTATTAGTAAAATCAATAAAGTAAGTAACGTTTTTTTCATTCAAAGCTCCATTTAAACAATTAAGCAAAATTAAAAAAAAAATCGCTATTTCACTTATAGTTTAAATCATTTTATTCATCTTTAATGTTAATTTTTTATATTTGCTTTTTTTGAGAAAGAAAAAAATGGATTTTTCACTAAATTTAAAAATTAACAATATATCTCATTCTTTTGATAATAAATATTACTTATTTAAAAATCTTAACTACGAAATTGAATCTTCTGAAATAATTGCAATAACTGGTCCGAATGGTAGTGGTAAATCGACTTTAATTAAAATTATTGCTTCTCTTTTAAAACCGAGCAATGGAATAATTGAATTATTTGTTAATCAAAATAAAATAATGAATGATGATTTTTATTTATATACTTCTTTAGTTTCACCTTATCTTAATTTATACGAAGAATTTACAGGTTTAGAACATATAAAAATTTGCGAAGAATTATTAAATAGTCATTCTAAACGGAGTGATACTTCTTTACATACTACCAGTACAATTGAAAAAAAAAGAAGCACAGATAAATCCCCCCTACCCCCCTTTTTCAAAGGGGGGATTAACATTCAAAATCCTTTTTTAACAAATATAGAGTCCAATAACTTAAATTTAATTAATGACGAGATTAATAAATCAAATTCATTCACCCCTTTTTCAAAGTGGGGTAGGGGGGATTTATTTCCCTTTTCACTGATTAACAGAATTACAAAAAAAGATAAAACCGGCAACCAAACCATCCAAGACCTTTTTGAAATATTTGAACTTAAAAAAGTTGCTAATGACACAATAAGAACATATTCTTCTGGACAAAAGCAACGGCTGAAATATATTTTAGCATTATTAAAAGAACCATTAGTTTGTTTATTTGATGAGCCATTTACAAATCTTGATGATAATGGTATAAATATTGCTAAACAATTTATTGATAATTTGATTAAAAAAAAGCGTATAGTAATAATTGCATCGAATGACGACAGAGAAATTGAATTAAGCAACAGGAAAATAGAATTGATTTAATTTTAAAATTAACTAAATCAAATATATGAAAATAAATTTAAAAACAAAGTTAGTAACAATGGCAATTTTATTATTATTATTGCCAATAACAGTTTTCTATCTAATGACCATGTCTTTTCAAGATGATTCTTTAAAAAAATCAGAAGATGAACTTCAAAAAATCGCAAAAATGAATATCCAGCAAATCTCAAAAGATGTTTATTATTTGTTGGATAATACTAATGAATTGCTGCTCAAGAAATTAAAATTATCAATGAAATATTTTAAAGAATTATCCAACAAACCAGGGGCACTTGTATATAGCACCGAACAAGTAGAATGGGATGCAATTAATCATTTTTCAAAAGATGTAACAACTATTAGCTTACCAAAAGTCATATACAATCAGCAATGGCTTGGAAAAAATGATAAATTTGAAGTGCGCACACCACTAATTGATGATATAACAAATAATTATGGAAGTGTTTGCTCGTTTTTCCAACGGATGAACAAACAAGGCGATATGATTCGTATTGCATCAAGTGTTCCAAATGATGAAGGCGAGCGGGGGATTTCTACTTTTTTAAATGCAACAAATCCAGATGGTTCACAAAATGCAATTATTAGTACTGTTCTGAAAGGCGAGGTATATCAAGGTATTGGCTGGGGCGGAAATGACTGGTTTGTTACAATTTATGAACCATATTACAGTGCTGCCGGCGAAATTGTTGGGATGCTTGCCGTTGGTGAAGGAATTCTTGGCACTGAACTTTTGGAAAAAACATTAACTTCAATTAGTATCGGTAAAAACGGTTATATCTTCATACTTGGTATTGACGGTTTTTATAAGGGTAGATATATTGTATCTAAGAATAGTGAACGAAATAATGAATACATATACGAAGAAAAGGACAGCGATGGAAATTACTTTGTAAAGGATATAATTAATAAAGCTCAACAATTAAAAGACAAAGAAATTGCATTTTTTACATATAACTGGCAAAACAAAGGTGAAGCTCATCCCCGCTCAAAAATCGCTTCTTTCGGTTTGTATAAAAAATGGAACTGGCTCTACGCTGCAAGTTGTTACGAAGATGATTACTATGAAGCAAAAACTGAACTCGAAGGAAATATTACAGATTTGAAATATAAAATGCTAATTGTAGGTATTGGCTTATTAATAGTTGGTTCGTTTATAGTTATTGTTCTGACTAAGAAAATTACAAATCCAATTATTTTTGTCAAAAGTTTATCTAAAAATATTTCAGAAGGAAATATTTTTCAGGCAAAAAAAAGCATTGATGAGATTACTGATAAATATTTCCTTAAAAGTAAAGATGAAATTAAGGATTTATTTAATTCATTTGTTGCAATGATAAAAAATCTTGATGATTTAATCAGTCAGGTGCAACGCTCAGGGATTCAGGTAACTACTTCGGCAACTGAGATTTCTGCTTCTTCAAGAGACATTGAAGCAACTATTGCCGAGCAATCTTCTTCAACTAAGCAAGTAACATCTACTTCGTATGAGATTTCTGAAACTGCAGACCGGCTTGCTCAAAGCATTGAACGGATTTCCAAAGATGCTAAATCTACTGCAAACCTTGCTGTCGAAAGTAGAAACGATATAGATAAAATGGACAATACAATGCAAAATCTTAAGCAGTCAACAAGTTACATTTCTTCAAAATTATCTGTAATTCATAACAAATCAAATAAAATATCCGGTATTATTACTACAATTAACAAAATTTCAGAGCAAACAAATCTACTTTCTCTTAATGCTGCAATAGAAGCAGAAAAAGCAGGAGAATACGGTAAGGGCTTCTCTGTTGTTGCCCGTGAAATTAGCCGTCTTGCCGACCAAACCGCTAATGCTACTCAAGATATAGAATTTATGGTTAAAGAAATGAACGAATCTGTTTTGCAGGGAGTAGTTGAAATGAACAGGTTCGGAGATGAAGTCCTTGGTAGCGTAGAAATTGTTTCTTTAATAGGCGATAAACTTACTGATATTATTGAAAAAGTGAATGCCCTTATACCGGATTTTGAAGAGTCAAATATTGGTATGCAGCAGCAAGCGTATTTTGCTAATCAAATTGCTGATACTATGAAGAATTTATCTGTTGCTACTGACCAAACAAGACAATCACTTATTGACTTTAGAAGTGCTACATCGCAACTTAGTGAAGCTGTTAGTGGCTTACAAACTGAAGTGAAAAAATTCAAACTTAAAGAAGATTTATAAATTGTCATTCTGAGCGCAGCGAATAATCTAATAAATCCATTTACTACAAGAATTGAGATTCTTCACATCGCTTCAGAATGACAAGAAAAATTGAGAGTATTATTTTATAATTAATAATTAAAGAACGATGCTAAAGAAATTACCAATAGCTGCTAAATTATCAATCTATATTTTGAGTGCAACTGCTTTCATTTTTGCTATTGTTTATTCTTATAATTTAATTGTTACACGCGCTTTTTTCTCTGAACAATTAGAGATGAAGGCAAAAGTTATTGCCCAATTAAATTTAATCAAAATAGAAACAGTTATTGAATCTATCGAAAAAATTGGGCAGGGAATTGTTCAATATACTGAAAATGCAAAAAATGATAGTTTAAATCTGCACAGATTTCTTCGTGATGTTGTGAAAAGCAATTCAGAACTTTATGGTTCTACTATTGCTTATGAACCATTTATGTTTGATAGTACAAAAATGTTATTCGCTCCATACTATTACAAGAAAAATCTAAAGACACTTTTTGAAAGTTTAGCTACACCTGAATACAACTATCCTACCTGGCAATGGTACTCTGTCCCTAAGCAGTTAATGCAGAAACGATGGAGCGACCCTTATTTCGACGCTGGCGGTGGGAATATCATTATGTCAACTTATTCTATGCCTTTTTTTAGAAATATTAAAAATAAAAAAGTTTTCGCTGGCATTGCTACCTGTGATTTATCATTGGAATGGCTAAAAACATTATTTAATGAAATCGCAGTTAATGAAAATTGCATTCCTTTTCTTCTGACAAAAGAAGGAAAATTTATTGCACATAAGGATACTAATCTTATTATGCAAAAAACAATTTTCAAATTAGCAGACGAACTTCAGGATACAACTCTTAATTATATCGGAAAAAATATGATTGCAGGGCAAAGTGGTTCAATTAATTCAATTAAGCTTTTTTCTAATCTTGATTCATATTTCTTTTATGCTCCGATTAAAGCTAATGGATGGTCATTCGGTATTGTGTTTCCTAAAGATATTTTCAATAAAGAACTTTACAGATTAAACAGAGCTATTATTTTAATTGCTGCCTTTGGACTTATTTTTCTGTTCTTTATTATTTATTATACGGCAAGGACTATAACTTTTAAGTTAAAAACAGTTGTTGAATCTGCTGAAAAAATTGCTGACGGACATCTTGGTGAAGGACAAAGAATAATTAAATCGTTTATTGAAAAAGAGTTAAAGAACGATATCTCCGGGAAAAACAAGAAGAAAAACAAAGACGAGAGCATAATGTTAATTAAAGCTATAAAAAAGATGTCTGACAATCTTTTGAGTTTTATTAGTTATGTTCAAAAGTCAAGTGTGCAGGTAACGACTTCAACAACTGAAATCGCAGCTTCATCGCGTGAACTTGAAGCAACCGTTGCAGAACAATCTGCATCTACTCAGGAGGTTAGCAGTACAAGCAATGAAATATCTATG
>Ga0209311_1002641_pt1 | contig 12787 bp, 10 predicted proteins | sample AD_UKC045_MetaG_FD_184417 | JGI IMG/M metagenome (GOLD analysis project Ga0209311, IMG submission 184417) | Active sludge microbial communities of municipal wastewater-treating anaerobic digesters from USA - AD_UKC045_MetaG (SPAdes) (version 2) | ecosystem: Engineered > Bioreactor > Anaerobic >... | reverse complement strand
TCTTTATCATCTGCTTTTATGTTGCTTTTCTTTTCCCAAAGCAACTCGTTAAACATCAAAAGTGGTATACTTTTCAACGAGAAAGTGGTATACTTTTCAATTAATATATACAAATGAAGCCAGGTCAGGAAGCAAGGGTAGATTATGAGTATATACGGAATGGTGTTGTAAATATATTCATGGCAAATGAACCACTTAAAGGGAAGCGTTTTGTTGAAGTAACAGAATTTAAAACCAAAAAAGAATGGGCAATGTTCATAAAGGAAATTGCGGATAAGCATTACCCCAAAGCAAATCGGATAACATTAGTGATGGATAATTATAATACTCATGGAGCATCGGCTTTATATGAAACATTCAGACCAGAAGAAGCAAAAAGATTGTGGGACAGGTTTGAATTTGTATATACACCTAAACATGGAAGCTGGCTCAATATGGCTGAGATAGAGCTGCATGTACTAAACGGGCAGTGTTTGAACCGGCATATTCCCGCTATGGATAAAATAAAAGAGGAAGTAGCGGCTTGGGAAAGCAACCGGAATAACAAGAAATGTAAAATAAACTGGCAGTTCACAAACAAGCAGGCAAGGGTGAAATTGAAGAAATTATATCCGTCAATTTACGATTAACATAACATTAGTTTCGTATTAGTTAATAAAAAGCAATGATTTATCAACGTAAAAAGTGGAAATCATGAACCCCACAAATATCAAATGCACAAACACGTATTTATATAATTTTCAATTATGTGTGATACCATGTCTGCCGACAGGCAGGCATCATACCTTTATAAATAATCAAAATTATATTATAATGAAGAAAAATATTATGATCATTTTGTCAGGATTGGCAATTTTTCTCCTAGCCGTCTGCTGTTCAAAGGAAAACAATGAAGAACCGAAGCTGACACCGAAAAACATAACGCTCTCTGCAGCAGCACCCATTGCCATTCAGAGCAGCAATGAGTTCGGAATAGAGCTTTTCACCAGGGTGACTGAATCGGAAAACAAGAATCTCATGTTATCGCCTCTCAGCGCAAGCACGGCCCTTACCATGCTTCTCAACGGTTGTGACGGTGATACCTATTCGCAGTTACAGGGGACACTCAAATATCCGGCAGAAATGAGCATCTCTGAAATCAATGAGGCTTACAAAAGCCTTGTCGGACAGTTGCTCACAGTTGATCCCAGGGTACAGCTCGCCCTTGCAAACGCGATTTTCTACCTCGATGGATTCGATGTAAAACCGCCCTTCCTTGCCACCATGAGCGATGATTACAAGGCAACCGTCAAAGCACTTGACTTTGCCGCTCCTACTGCCCTCACCACGATCAATAAATGGGCCAGCGACAATACCAAAGGAAAAATTCCTGAAGTGTTAAGTGAGATACCAGGAGACGAAGTAATGTTCATCATGAACGCCCTCTATTTCAACGGAGACTGGAGCTGCCAGTTTGACAAATCCATGACACAGGAGCTTCCCTTCCTTCCCGATGGCGGCAGTGCAACAGATGTACCAACAATGAAAGGCAAGGTGGGTGCGAAGTTTGCCTGCGGCAATGGCTTCAGGGCAATTGAAATGCCTTACGGCCAGACCAACTTCACCATGGTGGTAATAGTACCGAATGAAACCCTGAGCGCCTTTTATCCTTCATTTACTTACCAGGTATGGGATAAACTTTGCTCCGACCTTGATGAACTCCATGAGTTCGACAAAATAACAGTAATAATGCCGAAGTTTAAATTCTCCTATGAGAAATACCTTAACAACCAGCTGATGAGCATGGGTATGATTGATGCTTTCAGCTCATCCGACGCAGATCTCTCAGGCATATCCGACAGTGAGATCTGGGTCGACTATGTGAAACAGAACACCTTCGTTGAAGTTGATGAAGAAGGAACGGAAGCTGCAGCAGTGACAACAATAGCTGTAGGAGTTACATCACCCGGCCCGTTCAATATTTACAAGTCATTCATTTTTGCCATCCGCGAGCGTACAACAAACACCCTGCTGTTCATCGGGCAGGTCGTAAATCCGGAACAGGACTAAAAAAGTTGCAGATTAACGATTAACAGTTGGCAACTTTTGTACTTTCTCTTCCGCCGGGGCTTGATCTGGTACTACGGGAAGTATATCTTTTTGATGATCCAGAATCCGTATATGATCTTCGGCTACTGCCCTGGCCGGCGCAGGCCCGGAAATCCGGCTACCTGTAACTTGTAAACTGTCCGTCCCTGAAGCTGTTCACCCCGTTGTCGGTTCCGATCCAGACAACTCCATCCTTGTCGACGCCAAGGCACAGGATATTGTCACTGTTGAGGCCGTTGCTTCTGGTATAGGTGGTCCACGAAGAGCCGTTGAAAACAGATATCCCACCTTTGGTGCCAAACCAGTAATTGCCTTTCAGGTCAGCTGTTATGGCCTGAACATCATCATTTACAAGGCCTTCTTCAGTGGTGTAAACGGTCCAGTTGTCGAGAGTGTTGCTGCCGGTGTGTTGTGCGATCCCCAGGTTTGTACCAAACCACTTCGAACCATCCCTTGCTATATAAATACTTTGAATGGTATCGGACGGCATAATTATCGGCCCCCATATGGCATATTCAGATGCCCCAGAAATGGCATCGAGGTCATTGTTCTTGAAAATCCTCGCAACTCCGGCCCCGTATGTACCAACATAAAGTGTATCGCCTGCAGCGTTCGTGCCCAGCGAGGTAATTGGAAATTCCTCGAATAATTCAACAGGATAATAACTTGTGTACTCAGGTTTCATCCATTTGCCGTCGCCGTATGCTGCAATACCCTTGTCTGTGGCAAACCATTTCAGCAGATTTGATCCTGCGGCTACCCTTGATACCTTGTCGCCCATTGATGGCGAATCAGACGCTTTGAAAACCCTGGTTCCCTTTTGGGGATCGGGAGGCAGTGAGGCAACAGTTGCCCCGTTTGAAGACGCAACCAGTAACTCCGGCCCGGAAGCAGAAAAAGCGAGAGCCAGGTGGTTCACATCAGAGGGAAGATTGTCATTGGAACCGTGAAGCTTCCATTTTGTCCCGTCAAAACTCACAACTCCGTTTTCAGTTACAAACCACTTTATGTTTTTCTCATCAACTGCAACCGTCGAGTATTTTTTGGCGGAGATGCCAGTCTCCTTTGCTGCCTGCTGGCCTGCAGGTGAGGAAAACCCCAATGCTGCCAGGATTATTAATAAAATGCCGCCGGAAAGAAATGTTTTACTCCCTGCGGCAAGGCTCTTTAATTTTAATTTGTTGTGATTCATGATTTTTCTGATTTATTTGTTTTTTTCTTCTTTTTCCGTGTGAATTTCGCAAACACGTTCAGGGTAAAAATATGAATTTAAGAAATGCAAAAATATGAGTTTTTTCCGGGTTGTCCAATTTAACAATCTTTAAGAATAAAAGCATCGCCTGATCTGCAGGGGCTAAGGAAAATTTGTAATTTTACTCCGCTTTCGCATTCTGAGACAGAACGGAATTATTTCAGGTGAAAAGAGGATTGATGTCGGTCAGAAATGAAAAGTAAAACTGGCAGGTAGTGTTGTAATACACTGCCTTTTTATTCAGGTCCAGGTAAGAGGAAGGCATGGATTTCGGCATTAATTTGTGTAAATTTGAATTATTATGGACCTGAATTTGTTAATTATTTGCACAGGAATAGGCTTCCGTGTGTTAAAATAAAGGGCTTTGCCCTGTATGCATGACGGGTGTTTAATGTTCAAAATAATAAATTTTATCAAATGAGTGGAAAAACCAGGATATATGCTTATAGGGCCATCTTCCTGCTGGCCGCTATGGTTTTTGCTTCAGGGCCGGTGCTGTCGCAGCAGATCTCAATCCTTCTCAAAGGCGGCCATGTAATCGATCCGAAAAACAACATCAATTCAAGGATGGATGTGGCAATTGCCGATGGCAAGATCCTCAGGGTTGCAAAGGATATTCCCGCAAGCAACGCAAGGCGGGTTGTGGATGTTACGGGAATGTATGTAACACCCGGGCTAATAGATATGCATGTTCATGCATTTCACGGAACAGAACCGGGATCATACATTGCTGACGGATGGGATGCACTGCCTCCCGACGGATTTACCTTCAGGGCCGGTGTAACAACGGTGGTCGATGCCGGTTCCGCTGGCTGGAGAAACTTCCGGGCTTTCAAGTCGCAGACTATTGACAGGTCGAGAACAAGAATACTCGCATTCCTTAATATCGTGGGCACAGGTATGTACGGGAGGTTTGAGGAGCAGGATGTGACAGACATGAATCCGGTTATGACCTCATATATGATAACAAGGCTTTTCCCGGAAATCCTTGTAGGGGTGAAGTCGGCGCATTACTGGGGACCCGATTTTACACAGGTTGACAAGGCCGTGGAAGCCGGGAAAATAGCAAATGTGCCGGTCATGGTGGACCTTGGTGAACATCACCCTCCCCTGCCGATCGAGGAACTGTTTATGAAACACCTGCGTCCCGGTGACATCTGGACCCATACCTATGCAAATGCGCCGCAGGACAGGGAAGTACCGGTTGATGAAAACGGCAAGGTCAAACCTTTCATTTTTGAGGCTCAAAAAAGAGGAATAATCTTCGACGTGGGCCACGGAGGAGGAGCCTTTCACTGGAAACAGGCAATACCATCTGTTCAGCAGGGATTCATTGCGGATGTTATTTCTTCCGACCTGCATATAGGAAGCATGAACAGCGGAATGAAGGATATGGCTAATCTGCTTTCGAAATTCCTGAATATGGGGCTTTCACTCAACGATGTCATTCTCAGGGCAACCTGGAACCCGGCAAAGGTTATTAAAAGAACCGAGCTGGGGCACCTGAGTGAAGGCGCTCCGGCCGATGTGGCTGTTTTCACACTCAGAAAAGGCGATTTCGGGTTTCTCGATGTCAGGGGTACGAAAATGAAGGGAACCCAGAAACTTGAAGCAGAACTGACCATCCGCGACGGAAGGGTCGTGTGGGACCTGAACGGAATTGCTGCCCCGATGTGGGATGAAGTCAAACCGGTCAGCGGCAGATAGGAGGATGGTTTTAAACTGAACGAGGGGTTAATCAGGGAACGTTAACCACGGAGGTACAAAGAGAAAAACCACGGAGGGCACGGAGAAGCATGGAGATTAACCACAGAAAACACAGAGGTGCACAGAGAGAACCACAGAGGGCACGGAGAAGCATGGAGATTAACCACAGAGAACACAGTGGTACACGGAGAGAACCACAGAGGGCACGGAAAAGGACGAAGGAAAACCACGGAGGGCACAGAGAAGCACGGAGATAAACCACGGAGAACACAGTGGTACACGGAGGAAAACCACAGAGGGCTCGGAGAAACACAGATAAACCACGGAGAACACAGAGGGACACGGAGGAAAAAACAGAGGGACGGGAAACCCGGTGATCATAAAAAAAGGTGAAAAAATGCTGAAAAAAGTAATCATACCAGGTCTGGGAAAAATCATTCCTGTATTTGTCATCCTGCTGTTCCAGGTTATGATTCTGCATTCCCAGGAGATTGACATTCTGATCAAAGGCGGTCATGTAATTGATCCCGGGAATAAGATTGACGGCATCATGGATGTTGCGGTTGCCAACGGAAAAATTCTCAGGGTGGCTGCTTCCATCCCTGCCGGAAATGCAAAAAAAGTCATTGATGCCGGGGGACTTTACGTGACGCCCGGTCTGATTGACATTCACACCCATGTTTTTGTCGGCACGAATAACGGGTTTGCCGACGGATTCATGTGCATTTCTCCCGATGATATTACCCTTAAGGCAGGAATAACCACCGTGGTGGATGCTGGTACTTCGGGCTGGAGGAATTTTCCTGTTTTTAAGCGGCAGGTTATTGACAGGTCAGTGACCAGGGTACTTGCATTTCTCAACATTGCCGGGTCGGGAATGACAGGATTCCCTTCCGAAGAGGACCTTAACGATATGGATGCAAGGATGACGTCGCTGGTTATAGATCAGTACCCTGAAATTATTGTGGGTGTCAAGATCGGACACTATCGCGGAAGCGACTGGGCACCTTTCGACCGGGCACTTGAAGCCGCGAAACTGTCGGACGTTCCGCTGATTGTGGAATGCCACATGCCCCAGTACCCGCTTGAAGAGATCCTCGGGCGGCTCAGGCCCGGCGATATATACACTCATAGCTACTGCACCGCGGTCGACCGCGACTGTCTTCTTGATGAAAACCTGAAAATCAAACCATTTGTGATGGAGGCGAAAAAGAAAGGTGTCAGGTTTGACGTTGGACACGGAGGCGGAATGTTCCATTTCAATATCGCTGTTCCCGCCTTCAGGCAGGGACTGAAGCCCGATTCGTTCGGATCGGATCTTCACAGGTCGAGCATTAATTCAGGAATGAAAAATATGCTCGATATAGTTTCGAAATTCCTCAATATCGGAATGAGCCTTCAGGATGCCGTATATAGTGCTACCTGGGGCCCGGCGGGCACATTAAATCGTAAAGATCTTGGTAATCTTGGCGAAGGAGCAGTTGCAGACATTGTCATTCTCAGCCTGAAGGAAGGAAAGTTCGGATTTATTGATACCCGTAATCACAGGCTTGAGGGCACTAAAAAACTTGAGGCTGAAATGACAATACGAAACGGCCGGATCGTTTGGGACCAGAATGGCCTTTCCGCCGAAAACTGGCTCGATCACCAGAAAATTAACCAGAAATAATGATGAACCATTTTAAAACCTATGACCATGATACGCAGGGACCTTATTAAGAATCTTTCAGTTCTGCCTCTGGCCGGAACATTTCTTCCATTGGAATCAGTTGTCGGACCTGCCAGCGGACCGCTGAAGACAGGACCGAATATCTATGAATCAATAGGAGTTGATCCGGTAATTAATTGTGTCGGCACATATACAATAATCGGCGGTTCCCTTGAGCGCCCGGCTGTTGTCGAAGCTGCTCATGCAGCTGCCGGTCATTTTGTCCAGTATGATGAACTGGCTTTCGGAATAGGCAGGCGCCTTGCTGAAATAACCGGGGCAGAGTGGGGAATGGTCTCCGCAGGCTGTGCTGCCGGAATGAAACACGTTACAGCTGCCTGTGTGGCCGGGGGAAATCCTGAGAAAATGGTTCGGATCCCCGATCTCACCGGCTTTGACAAAACCGAGGTGGTTATCCCGAAGAGCTCCAGAAACGCCTATGATCATGCAATCCGCAATATAGGCGTCAGGATCATCACGGTAAATACGCTTGAGGAACTGGGAAAAGCCCTCAGCCCGCGCACCGCAATGATATATATAATGACGGGTGCCGATACCGAACCCGGACGGGAGTTCGCGGAAGACAAAATAGCTGCCCTGGCAAAACCCCTCAATATTCCATTCCTGGTCGATGCTGCTGCGGAGGATCTCACAGTTCCCAACGTACATCTTCAGCGCGGGGCAACTGTTGTGGCCTACAGCGGGGGCAAAGCCCTGTGCGGCCCGCAGTGTGCAGGGCTGCTGCTCGGAAGCAAGGCTATACTGATGTCGGCTTGGCAGGCAAGCTCGCCCCACCATGGAACCGGACGCGATAATAAGGTCGGGAAGGAAGAAATGATGGGCATGCTCGCTGCAGTCGAAGATTGGGTGACACGCGATCATGACGAGAAAATGAGAACATGGCATACCTACCTGGAAAATATCTCAAAAAAAGTCACCGGGATAAAAGGAATTAAAACCTCAATACGTGAACCGCATAGCCTGAACAACAGGAGCCCGATGCTTGCCATATCATGGGATCCGGAACAGTTTAATATAACCGGACCCGAGGTTGGGGAAATCCTGGCAACAACAAAGCCCAGGATCGCTGTCCATAGCGGCTTTGGCGACCAGGAGGGAAGCACTTCGATCCTTATTTCCGCAGGCCAGATGCAGCCCGGGAATGATAAAACTGTTGCTGACCGCATATATGAAATACTGAACAAAAAATATCCGAAACCGGCCCCGATGAAGGCCCCGGCAGCTGACCTGAGCGGCAGATGGGCCGTGGATATCGAATACTACAGCAGCAAATCACAGCATGTGTTTATCCTTGAACAGGACGGAAACTGGATACAGGGATCACATAAGGGTGACTTCTCACTGCGCGAAATGACCGGAACAATCGACGGAGACCAGGTTAAACTGTTCAGCACGGAGAGAATGATTGCAGATAATGTGCCCTTTACATTTTCCGGCAAACTGGCCAATGATGTCATTTCGGGGGAAATATACCTTGGCGAATATATCAGGGCTAACTTTACAGCAAAACGCAACGGCTATAAGGGTACGCGCCGGCAAATCCGCTACCCCAAGGGTCAGCCGCTCTCATCCTGATAATATGCTGACATTAATCAGATAAGGGAACAAAATATTTTTTCAAACGTTAATATAGAAGATTACGCGACAGTAAATAAATGAAGAAGGAAAAAATGATATGAAACCCACATGATACAAAATCATAAAAAAGCATGAAAATAACATTCATGTGGGTTCCATGTGAACCACTTAATCTTCAGTAGTATATAAATTTATTTTCATATGAAAAGACGAGACTTTATAAGAGTATCTTCTGCTGCAGGAGTTGCAGGCCTGGTAGGCAGGGGATTTGAATCATTCTCAGCTCCGTTTGAGGCGGATGGCGGATTTGATCTTCATCCCTTTATTAAAGCACATCCGGAGGCAGTGTTTATAAACCTTACCTCCGTTAAGGAAAAGACAGATTCAAAAGCCAAATACGATGCAGCATTCAAGCTCGCTTCCGAAATGTTTGTAAAAACAAAAAAAGGGAAGGGGTATCCCCTCTCGACAAAGATAACCTGCAAGCCCAACTGGACAGCCAGCCGGATTGATAAGAAAGACCCGACAGCCAATATGGGCATCACGACAGATATCGATTTTATCGAAGGTTATCTGAACGGGGTAAAGGCAAAGGGCCTCCGGGAATTTTACCTGAGGGAATGTGCCGCACCTTCATCCTGGGTGGTCAACGGCTATACACCCATGGCTGAAAGGAACAATTTTGACCTTAAGAACCTGTCAACCAAGGATTTCTGGGAACTCGGCGATGAAATAATTTTCAAGAAAATCGACGGGGTTGTGTTTAAGCAGGCCGGATATATGGCCCCAATGAATGCCCCCGATACTTTTCTCATCAATATTGCGAAATTCAAGACGCATCAGATGGGCATAACCGGAACAATTAAGAACCTGCAGGGAATAACCGGGAAAAAGTTCCATCAGTTCTGCGGTGGCCATTATGATATCTTCAAATCGTATGACAGCCGTTATCACCAGTTCTTCCAGCCCGATTACCTTGCAAGGGTCGCCGAACTGCACAAGAAACATGTTGAAATGGGCATACCGCGCTGGGACACAACAATGGACCGCCCGCCCTACGGGGGAGGCCTGTGGATGGAACAATGGGTACAGCGTATGCTTGACTCCTACAGCGTAACCCCCACCGGTATCAATATTGTTGAAGGAATATACGGACGCGATGGCGACGGATTCGCCGGCGGACCTCATGAGGGAGGGAAAGCCATGGATATCATGAGCAACAATATCATCTTTGGCAAAGATCCTTTCAGGGTTGATATCATCACCCACTGGCTCGCAGGACATGAGCCCGGCAATTTCGGCCTGTTCCATATCGGAATTGAACGGGGATTTTCAGATGTACTTGATCCTAACGATATACCAGTGTACCTGTGGGAAAACGGAAAGGCAAAAAAGATTAAGCTTGAAAGCCTGAAACGCACTCCCCTTATAACTCTGTACCTGCGGCGGAACGCAAACGGCGAGAATGAAGACAGGTACCATATGGTTGATGAGCCTTTTGATTACAACGCATGGAAAGGCGGAAAGATTGCCAGGACTGAAGCACCTTCCGTTAAAGCCCTTGGGACTGATTCAAACGATAAAGTCGTAATGGAGGTAACTGTTCCTGAAAAAGGCAACGTTTACGTGGACGTTCTGAACAAGGACGGAGAGATCATTTGGAAACTATATGCCGATGACCTTGAACCGGGGGTTCACCAGGTGGTATGGGACGGATTTTCATCACCGGGTTTGTACACGACATATGTGAAGGGGATGGGCTGGGATGCCGAGAGTGAAATGGTTATCTATACCTGATGAAACGCCGCGATTTCATTAAGGTTTCTTCTGCAGCAGGCGCCCTGGGCCTTGTAACTCCGGGGATCAGGGTAACCGGCAGTCCAGCAGGAGCACCGGCTGAAGGATTCGATCTGCATCCGTTTATCAGGGAACATCCTGAGGCGGTCTTCATAAACCTTACCTCGGTTAAGGAAAAAACCGATGCCACGGCAATACATGATGCTGCCTACAAACTGGCCGGAGAAATGTTTGTCAGAACATCAGGAGGCAAGGGTTTACCGAATTCAACCCGGATTACTTGCAAACCAAACTGGACATGCAGCACGGGAAATAAGAATGACCCTGAAGCAAGCCTTGGCATAACCACCGACCTGAATTTCATTGAAGGATACCTCAGGGGGGTAAAGGCGAAGGGCCCTCAGAACTTTTTTTTGAGGGAATGCGCATGCACCTTCCAGTGGAAACCCAATGGATATATCGCAATGGCGGAAAGGAATAATTTCGATCTGAGGGACCTTACTGCCAGGGATTACTGGGAACTCGGAGATGATATAATATTCAGGACCGTCAACGGGATAGTATTCAGGGAAGTCGCCTTTATGGCACCAATGACTGCTGAAGATACATTTCTTATCAACCTGGCCAAATTCAAGGCCCATCAGATGGGTATTACAGGAGCAATAAAGAACCTGCAGGGAATTAATGCCAAAAGATTGCATTCGTTCTGTGCAGGAAGTGTGGATGTGTTCAAGACCCTTGACAAACGCTATCACCGATTTTTTCAGCCGGATTACCTGGACCGGATAGCAGAACTGCATAAAAAACATATTGAGGCAGGATTCCCGAGGTGGAATGAGAAAATTGACAGACCCCCGTTTAACGGTGGCTTCTGGATGGAGCAATGGGCCCAGAGAATGTGCGATTCATTCAGCGTGACCCCTACCGGAATAAATATTGTTGAGGGTATTTACGGCCGCGACGGTGACGGTTTCCATGGAGGCCCGCACAATGGCAAGCCCATGGATTTCATGAGCAACAACATCATATTTGGCAAGGATGCATTCAGGGTCGATATTATCGCACACTGGCTCGCCGGCCATGAACCCGGCAATTTCGGGCTTTTCCATATAGGCATAGAAAGAGGACTGTCGGATGTACTGGATCCCTTTGACATTCCTGTCTATCTCTGGAAGGACGGTAAGGCAACAAAAGCCAGGCTTGATTCATTCAGGCGTACACCGCTGCTGACATATTATCTGAGAAAGAGCAGCGACGGTATTGATGAACCCCGCTATCACATGGTTGATGAACCATTCGACTACAAGGCGTGGAAATCGGGAAAAATTGCCGCTGCGGCTCAGCCTTCAATAAGAGCATTGGGCACCGATGCGGCAGATAAAGTTGTAATGGAAGTCGGTGTTCCCGAGAAAGGTGATGTTTATGTCGATATCCTGAATGGCAACGGCGAGCTCGTATGGAGAATGCATGCCGACGATCTGGAACCCGGCGTTCACCAGGTGGTGTGGGATGGATTCTCACAACCCGGCATGTACAATATGTATGTCAGGGGAATGGGCTGGGATGCTGAACGTGAAATGGTGATTTATACCTGAACCCCTGACTATTTAACTCCTTTTACCACCGGGAGAAGAACATGGCTCAGATTTGTGCCGCCATGATGAATCGTCTGGACAGCAACCCTGGTTACTGCACTGCTTCCCAACGGGTCCCCTGTATTCGGGTTCCTGTCAAACTGCGGGAAGTTGCTTGAAGTAATGTCTATTCTGATGCGATGACCCGGTAAAAATGCATTTGCCGTACCGGTAAGCTCAATATCATATTCATAAACCTGATTCGGGGTAAGGAGCCGGATTTTGTCAATTCCTTCGCGAAACCTGGCACGGAGAATTCCCTCGGAAATTGGCATTGAATAGCCGTCAGGATAGACATCAGTGAGTTTGATCATCCAGTCAGTATCTTTTCCGTCGGTTGCAGCAAACAGCTTCATTTTTACCGGACCGGCAATGGTCAGGGTATCTTTAAGAAATTCGCTGGTATAAACCAGGACATCTTCCCTTCGCTCAACAGGCCTCTGGTCGACCGGTCCCGCGGCAGTGGGCGTTCCGCAGCAGTTATTCCCGCCCGTTGTGGGAACTGGGTTAAGAGGATCATAACGATAGGTGTCAGATGCTTTCTTTACCGGTTTGGTGAAAGAAAGGCTGCCATCACCGCGGACCGAGTTAGCAGAGCCGTTGCTGCTGATATACATCTCACGGTATTCTGTCCCGGGTAGGGGCCAGTCGGTTTCACTCCTCCATCTGTTGACCCCCATGTAGAAAAGCTGAACCGGCTTCTCAAAATCAAGTGGGGTGAGACGATCTACTCGATCCGCCCCTTCCCTCTCGGCGGCTTCGTCCGGCTCGCCGGCATGGACACCGAGGAGGAGGAGGAAAAGAAAGAGGAAGGGCAGTCCGAGGCCGCGGAAGGTGCCGAAGCGGCACCTAAGGAGCAGGAGCCGCCGGAAGATCCCGACGACAAACTCCCCCAGTTGGCCCCGGACGACCCGCGCGGATCGATGACCGTGGCTCCAACCAGGGAGCATGGGAAGGATGGAACAATGGCATCATGGGTGGACGATCTGCGCCCCCCCTCAT
>Ga0209311_1002630_pt1 | contig 12822 bp, 9 predicted proteins | sample AD_UKC045_MetaG_FD_184417 | JGI IMG/M metagenome (GOLD analysis project Ga0209311, IMG submission 184417) | Active sludge microbial communities of municipal wastewater-treating anaerobic digesters from USA - AD_UKC045_MetaG (SPAdes) (version 2) | ecosystem: Engineered > Bioreactor > Anaerobic >... | reverse complement strand
CCCGGGTGTCTGCGGGGGTGAACTCAGCGTGTCCGTCTGCATGACCGAGCCGGAAGCGGGCTCCGACCTCACCGCTCTCACGACGCACGCCGATGAGGACGGCGACGATTATATCCTCAACGGCCGCAAATGTTTCATTACCGGCGGCGGACACGCCAGCCATTACATGGTCTATACGCGCTTCGGCGGCGTGAAAGGATACAAGGGCATCGGCGGTCTGCTGGTGGAGAAGGGAGCGCCCGGCTTCACGTTCGGCAAGCAGGAAAAATTCATGGGCCTCCGGGGCATGCCCTCCTGCGATCTCATCTTTGACAATGTGCGCGTTCCCAAGAAAAATCTGGTGATCGCACCGGGTGAATTCGGCAAGCTGATGTGGACTTTCGATATCGAGCGGTGCGGCAATTCAGCGATGTGCCTGGGCATAGCGGGCGGTGTGTTCGAGGAGGCGAAAGCCTACGCCATGGAAAGAAAGGCCTTCAACCGGCCGATCTGCGAATTTCAGGCGGTGCAGTTCATGATGGTGGATATGGCCGCGAAAATCGACGCGGCCAGACTGCTGGTGTACCGGGCCGTCAGCGGCGCGGGGCAGGGGCTTCCGTCGATTTACGAGGCCTCGATGGCCAAGTCTTACGCCAACGAGATGGTGGTGGACGTGACGAGCACGGCCATGCAGGTGTTCGGGGGATACGGCTACAGTACGGAATTTCCAGTGGAGCGCATGTACCGTGACGCGAAGGCCTGGGGGGTGGCGGGTGGCACGATTCAGATGCTGAAGATCGGGATTGCCGGCATGATCTTCGGCAGGCGCTTTGACCAGCGTAAATAAACGGTCCTTTCCGGAGGCGTGAACAAAGAGGAACAAGGCATGAAAAAGAAGATCATCATTATTATTTGTGCGGTTGTTGTTCTGATAGGGGCGTTGCTCGTGAAAACGCTCTGGAACGCCGGTGAACTCAAAAGGATAGAACCCTTTTCCCTGTATAGTTGTGTTGCCGTGAAAGGATTTCCCGGAACAGAGGATATCGATATCGATCGCGGCGCGGCTGTGGCGCTGGGATCGTTCACCGACCGCCGGGCGGCCATCGGCGGTCAAAAGCGTCCAACCTCCGGCATCCTGGCCTACGATCTTACGGCGCCCGGCTCCAAGCCCGTCCTTTTGAAAACAGACTTCCCGGGCCATCTGACACCCCACGGAATTAATTTATATCACGGGTCCGACGGCGGCAAACTGCTCTTCGTCATCAACATGGGCGAGGACAGTCATTTTTTTGAAACCACAGGCGTTTGCACCGTGGAGATTTTTTCCTATCGTGACGGAAAGCTGCACTATCTGGAAACCGTCAAAAGCCCGGAATTGACAACGCCGAACGATATTCTCGGGGTGGGTCCCCGTCAGTTCTATGTGACCATCGATCACGGCTGGACCTCGAAGTGGGGAAAGATGCTGGAAAATTACCTTCAGCTTCCGGTTTCCTACGTTCTTTATTACGACGGCGGACAATTCAAAAAAGTCGCGGGAGGCATCGGTTACGCCAACGGCATCGCGCAGAGTCCCGACGGCAAAACCGTTTACGTGGGAGCCACGGTAGGACGAAAGATTCATGTCTATGCACGAAATATTCAAACGGGCGACCTGGCCGAGAAGGGGGTCATCGAACTCAACAGCGGCGTGGATAACCTGGACGTTCTCCCCGACGGGTCGATCTGGGCCGGATGCCATACCAAACTGTTGTCGTTTGTGGCCCACTCGAAGGATGCGTCCAAGCTTTCTCCGTCGGAGGTTGTGCGCGTGCAGCCTTTGAAAAACGGCGGCTACGACGTAGCGCGGGTCTATCAGAACGACGGGAAAGAATTGTCCGGTTCCAGTGTGGCCGCCTCCTGGAAGAATCGGCTGCTGATCGGAGCGATCTACGAAAATTTCTTTCTCGATGGTACGCTGCTGCCCGGCAAGAGCATGGAGGATGCGAGGCGATGACGTTGCCCGTTTCGGTTTGATGGGTTGACCGGGGAGAGTTGCAGCGCGGACTTCTCTTCGACTTTTAACGAGTGATATAAGGAGGCAGCAATGAGCCAGTACTACAAGGATGCGGATGATCTCTACAGAATTTACGGATATTTTCTGGACCGGGTGCTGAAAGACGAGAAGATCGGCACGAAAATGAGCAAGGCGGGCATCATCATCAAATTCATGTACACGGACCCGGACGCGGAAATCACGATTGACCTGAAAAACCCGCCGTCGAAACCCGGCTATTACGGCTCCTTCTATCTGGGGCCCTGCGATCTCAAGGAGGATGTGTGGTCGAAGCAGCCGGCCGACCATTCCCACCGGTTCTGGCACGGCCTGGAAAATCCGATTGCCGGGATCACCAAAGGCATCATCAAGCAGGGTGGAAAAGTCACCGCCATGCTGAAGCTGCTGCCGGTCATCAAGCCCGCGTTTCAGCTCTTTCCGGTGGCTTTAAAGGAAATGGGCCTTGAGCACCTGATCGTCACGAAAAAATAAAATTTCTTCCGGCGGCATTGCGGCCACAGGAAGCAAGGTTTGCAGAAAGTTTTGTATAAAACCCTGTCAGCGCTGTCGTTTCGCTGATCCAGGTTTCTTACGGATGCTTTGCAGGACAGGGTTTGCGACAAACGGCAAGGAGTGACGATATGAAGGGAAACACGGGCCGGATTGCGGACATTGATCTTTCCACCGGAAACGTCAGCATTCTTCAACTGCCGGAAGAAACCTACCGCCGCTATATCGGCGGCAGCGGGCTGGCCGCCAGAATCTTCTGGGACCGGGCCGATTTTTCCGCCGATCCCCTTTCTCCCGAAGCGATTCTGATTTTGATGAACGGACCGCTGACCGGCGTCAAACTCTCCGGCGTTAGCCGGATGAACGCGACCGCGCGTTCGCCGCTGACCGGCGGCATTGCGGAATCCTCCTGCGGCGGCCATTTCCCCCCGGCGCTCAGGCTCGCCGGGTTCGACGGTCTGATTTTATCCGGCAGGGCAAAGAGGCCGTCGGTGCTCCTGATCGAAAACGAATCCGTATCCGTCCGGGACGCGGGAAATCTCTGGGGCATGGGGGTTCTGGAGTGCACGCGGGAGCTCAAAAAAACCTACGGAAAAAAGTCAACATCCCTGGTTATCGGTCCGGCCGGTGAAAACGGAGTTCCCTTTGCCTGCATCCTCAATGAAGCCCATCATGCCTTCGGCCGGTGCGGCATGGGCGCCGTCATGGGCACCAAGAACCTGAAGGCGCTGGTTGTGCAGTCCGGCGGCGGGGCGCTTTCCCTGGCCGACCCGGATCGGATCAAATCGCTTACCCGGGAGTTGAATCCGCGCATCAAGGATTATCTGATTTCCCAGGTTCTTCACGACTACGGCACGTCCGGGAATCTGGAGGGGCACATGTACGACGGAGACGTGCCGATGCGCAACTGGACATCCAGCTATGACGAGGAAATGGCCTCCGCCCTTACGGGAAGCACCCTGTCGGAGACCTATCTCAAAAAAACCGCCACCTGCGCATACTGCGCGGTCGCCTGCAAGAGAATCGTGCAGGTGGACGAAGGGCCGTTTGCCGTAGACGAAGGGCCGGGGCCGGAATATGAGACCGTCGTGGCGTTCGGCTGTCTGCAGGGTTCCCCGGACCTGGCGGCTGTGTGCAAGGCGGCCCGGATCTGTAATGATCTCGGCATGGACACCATCAGCGCGGGAGCCACAATTGCCTGGGCGATGGAAGCCTATGAAAAGGGACACCTCTCGGATGTGCAGACGGGCGGCATTCCGCTGATCTGGGGCGATATGGATACGGTGGTGCACAGGATTCTCCCGATGATGGCCGCGCGGGACGGCAAACTGGGAGCCCTGCTGTCCATGGGGAGCGCAGCCGCGGCGCGTTCCATCGGCGCCGATTCCATTGCCTATACAGCGCAGAGCAAGGGCCTGGAGGCGCCGATGCACGATACCCGGGGCGGCCACGGGCACGCCCTGGCCTACGCGGTAAGCCCCCGGGGCGCCTGCCATGTGCAGTCGGCGATGCATTTCATGGAAACCGGAGCGTGCAACTATCCGGAAATCAACTTTGAATTCGACCTTGAGGCGCTGACGCACGTCAAGAAAGCCGAAACCATGGTGCTCGCGGCGGCGATCGGCGGCATTGAAAACAGCGCCTGCCTCTGCCAGTTTGCCGACCGGTCACTGACCCTTCCGGAGATTGTGGCGTTGATCAATGCGGCGGCCGGATACGGGTATGACGTCCCCGCCATGATGGAGGCGGGGCTGCGTGTTTTCAGCCTGAAGCGTTGCATCAACTACCGATTCGGCTTCAGGGCGGCTGATGACGACCTTACCCCGCGCATGAAAGAACCCGCCCGGGACGGGGATACGGCCGGCATTGAGATCCATTTCGACGAGATGAAGAAACAGTTTTATGAATTGATGCAATTCGATCCCGCCCGCGGCGTGTCGTCCCGTGAAAAACTCGTCGCACTGGGTCTGGCCGAAGAGGCAGAAATGGTGTGGTCGCAGAGATTAGAGGTATAAAATCCATTAGGGGGTAAATACGTATGAGCGACGTCATGGAATACAAGATGTTCATCGACGGCCGTTGGGTGGATGGCGAGTCAGGGGAGATGATGGACGTTATCAACCCGGCCAATCAGGAAGTTGTCGCCCGAGTGCCCCTGGCGGGGCCGGCTGATGTGGAAAAGGCGGTTGATTCATCCCGCAGGGCTTTCGAATCGGGAGTCTGGGCCAACAAAAGCAAGAGTGAAAGAGCGCGCATTTTGGGCAATGTCACCAAACTGATCTTCAAAAACAGCGCCCGGTTAGCCCACCTGGAATCGCTCACCTGCGGTGCACCCATACGACAAACCAGTTTGATCGATTTAGGGAGCTGCATCATGTCATTTCACACCACGGCGCAGCTGCTCGATCAACTGCCTGAGGTAGAGCATGCTCCCTATCCTCCATCAGCGCCTCTTCACAGTTTCATGAAACGCGAACCGATCGGCGTCTGTGTCGGCATAGCCCCCTGGAACGTCCCTCTTTCATCAGCCGGTGCAAAAATCGCCCCGGCGCTGGCGATGGGCAACAGCATGATCATGAAGCCTGCCAGCATCACCCCGATTACAACCCTGGAGCTGGCTCGCCTGGCGAAAGAGGCGGGTGTACCGGACGGCGTTCTGAACGTTGTCACGGGACCCGGCTCGTCAATCGGCGGTGCTCTGGCAGGCCATCCCGATGTCGGGAAGGTATCTTTGACCGGATCGACTGAAGTAGGCCGGGAAATTTTCCGCCTGTCGGCGAACACGATCAAGAAAATGACTCTCGAACTGGGCGGAAAATCACCCCTCATTGTTCTCGATGATGCAGACATGGATGTGGCGATTAACACAGGATTGTCGGCTTTCCTCTTTCATCAGGGCCAGATCTGTTTATCGGGGACCCGGTTGTTCGTGCCGCGGAAGATGCAGGATGCCCTTGTGTCGGGCATGATCGAAAAGATTAAGTTGCTCAAAATCGGAAATCAATTGGATCCTCTGACGGACCAGGGTCCCGTTGCTTCCGGGGCACAGCTGAACACCATCATGCGATATATTGAGATCGGCAGGAAGGAAGGAGCAACGGTGGCCTGCGGCGGCAACCGCCTTGCCGGTTTGGAATATGATCGTGGCTTCTTCTTTGAGCCCACCATTTTCATGAACTGCAACAATCAGATGACACAGGTCCGGGAAGAAATCTTTGGACCTGTTCAATGTGTGATCCCCTATGATGACGATGAGGAAGCTCTGGCCATGGCCAACGACACCATGTACGGATTGGCCGGCGGCATCGTCAGCACCAACGTCGCCCGCGCGCAAAAACTTGCGACCAAGATACGCACCGGAACGGTATTTATCAATATCTATCATTTGACAAGAGCCGATGCGCCGTTCGGCGGATACAAGCAGAGCGGTATCGGCACGGAGAAGGCGTTTGAGTCACTCCGGGAGTACAGCTATGTAAAACATATTTGTCAGGATATGACCGCCAATGCCAGGGATAAGTTCTGGAACTATCTATTGGGGATTAAATATTAATGATAGTCTAAGGAGGGTTCTTCAATGAGCATGACACAATACGTTGCATGGGAACACCGTGGCATTCTGGATATAGGTGTTGGAAGTATCAGCCAGATCGGTGCCCACTTTAAAAACATGGGCGCCAGAAGGATCGGGATCATCACGGATAAGGGTCTGGTCAACGCCGGTGTGGTTGACATGGTGAAGGACGTGATCGAGGTGCAGGGGGCGCCGGTTGTGGCCGGTGTCTATGACAAAATTGGACAGGATGCAAAATCGTTAATCATTAATGAGTGTCTTCGCTGGTGCGGGGAGAATGGCGTGGAAGGCCTCCTGGCCATTGGAGGCGGCAGTGTGTTGGATACGGTCAAGGGCTTAAAGATTATGCTGGGTTTCGGCGTTCGGGATATCGCGGAAATCATGCGGGCGACGGTTGGAATTCACACCGGTCTGGTCATTCAACCGCTCACATTTCCTCACATCGCCGTACCCACCACAGCAGGCACCGGGGCGGAATCTTCACCGGGAGCGGTGATCCTGGTCGAAGAAGAAGGTTTAAAAGGCAACATCATGCATCCGCACCTACCGGCGCAGGTTGCTGTTTTGGACCCGCAGGTTACCGTGAGTTTGCCGCCGCGCTTAACCGCGGAAACCGGTTGTGATGCCCTGTCGCATTGCATTGAAGCTTTTTTTGCAAGAAACGCCAATTCTCTATCCGACGCTTTTGCCCTCCATGCCATCAAGCTGATAAAAAAATATTTGCCGATGGCCGTCCAGGATGGAAAGAACATAGAGGCACGCATGCAAATGCTGATTGCCAGCAATATGGGCATGCAGGCCTATTCCAAGGCAAACGGGTCCGCGCCCATTCATAACTTCGCTCATGCCATCGGACCCAAACTGAATATTCCCCATGGACTGGCCAATGCCGTTCTGATGTCCCATGTGCTGAGCGTCCTGTTTCCTCTTTATCTGCCCAGAATCCAGGAATTCGCAGAGGCGTTCGGCGTCAAGACCGATGGTCAGACTCCTGAACAAACCTATGGGTTCGCAATCTCGGCGGTGGAAGACTTCAAGAAACAACTGGGCATCCCGGCGGTGTTTCCACAAAAACTTTCGCCTGAGGATAAGGAAGATTTGAGGTTCCGCGTCAAAACCGACATCGCCGGCTTCAGGTTCCCGCTTCCTGTGGAGGTCGTCGACATCATTTTGGATCTGTCTTTCAGCAAATGACGTCGCATCAAGCGGCTTTGTCGGAAAATCAGGAATCATCGAGATGGAAAACCATGCGGGTGAAAGGTTTTTCCGGTCTGTAAGGATGTTCTTTTCAATGCCATACGAACAACGATAACGATGAAAAGGGGAAGGTCCAATGCAATCTCAAAAGAAGATTTTCTACGGATGGTGGATTGTCGTCGGCGCTTTTTTTCTCAATTTTGCCGGCATCGGAATCATCATGAATTCCATGGGGGTCTTTGTTAAGCCTGTTTCTGAATCCCTGGGCTTCACCCGGGGCGGATTCACCCTGTATTTCACCGTTGCGGCGCTGGCCATGATGGTCATGGCGCCGGTGATGGGCAAACTTCTGGAGCGCTGTGACATCCGCATCGTCATGACGATTTCCACATCGATCATGGCCGCGAGTTTTGCGCTTTTTTCGCAGTGCCGGACGCTTCCGCAGTTCTACATCCTGGCCGTATTTCTGGGGATCGGCAGCGCGGGATCGCACATCATTCCTGTCTCCATGATGATCACCAACTGGTTTGTCGACCGGCGGGGACTGGCGATGGGGATCGTCTTTGCCGCCACAGGCGTCGGCGGAATGATCTTCAACCCGCTGGCCAACTGGATCATCCTGCACCACGGCTGGCAGACGGCTTATCTGGCCTTCGGACTGATCATCGGCATCCTGTCGATACCGACCGCGGTTTTCATCGTGCGCGCAAAGCCGGCCGACAAAGGCCTGCTGCCGTATGGTGGTGAAGCGGCGCTGGCGCGCCAGACGGCCGGTGAACAGGAGGGGGTGACGGCGTCCGCAGCGTTGCGCGGCAGCGCCTTCTGGCTCCTGGCCGCGATCATCCTGCTCATCGCCGTCGCCAACATGGGCGTTTTGCACCACATCGTGCCCTATCTCACGGACATCGGATTTTCCTCCACGACGGCCACGGCGCTGATGTCCCTGCACATGGCCATGCTGATTGTCGGCAAGGTGCTGACGGGCAGCCTGGCAGACCGGCTGGGCCTTTTGAAAAGCTACCTGGTCTGTATGGCCGGACTGATGGTTGCCATCCTCCTGCTGTACGGAGCGCAATTGATGTGGGTGGCCGTTGCTTTCAGCGTCCTTTTCGGCTTTTCCATCGCGGTGCGCACCGTCCTGCCGCCGCTCATGACGGCGAAGGTCCTGGGGCAGAAGCATTTCGCGGTAATCTACGGACTGCTCAACATCTTCACGACGCTGGGGACGGCGGTAGGCGTGCCGCTTTCCGGCTTTATTTACGACTGGACGAAAAGCTATTCCCTGGCCTTTGCGCTGTACATTTGCCTCTGTCTGATTGCGGCCGCGGCCGGCGTCGTCCTAATGATCCGGGGCCGCAGGAGTTGACAGGGAAGGCCGACCCTTCAGTCCGGGAACTACATTATTTTATTTCGCTCTGTTCCGGCGGAATTCCGCTGGATAAAAATTTGTAGACACTGCGCCGATTGGCGGATAAAATACGCGCACAGATATGTAAGTTATTGGCCGTAAAACTTTATTGAGGCGGTTTGATATGAACGCACCCGCCGGCGCGCACCGCATCAGGCGATGGATGTGTGAGTTTTCGGAACCGTGGATGGAACGGGATTTTCAAAGCCATGTCCAGCCCGTTGTCATCCAGCAATTGCGGTGGGCGCTGATCGTCTGGGCGGCCTTGCTTCTGCTTTTCGCCGTGCCCGACTATATTGCAATGGGTCCGGTCCGTCCATTTTATTATCTTTTGGCCTATCGGATCGTCATCGTTGTGGCGCTGGCGGTTCTTATTTTTTCCATCACGCCTGACACGTGTGTCTTCCAAATCAGCTATTCCGTTGCCGTGGTGGTGGTTGCCGGTTTTACGGGATTCATGCTTTTTTTCATCTATCGTCCGGATATCGTCACCATGATCATCATCGTCATCATGATTCAACTCATCAGCCTGCTGATTTTTGTTCCCATCCGCTTCATGGTGGCGCTTTTCTGCGCTCTGTACGGCGTTTTCATCACCCTGGCAACCCGTTTCCTGCTGGGAACCACGCCGGCCAATCTGGTCGCTTTGTTCGTTCTGCTCATGCTTCCGGTTGTCATCGGCGCCGGGACCACGATGCGGCTGGGCTTCGCTCAGAGAAGAGAGTTTGCCCTTCTGACCGAAACCAAAAGAATCAACCGGGAACTGGCCGAAGAAATGCAAAAGCGCGTCGCACTGGAAGAAAAGCTCAAGGAACTGGCCTCGACGGATCCCCTGACCGGGTTGTACAACCGGCGGCAATACGAGATGCTTTTTCAACATGAGATCGGGCGGTCGAAGCGCAGGGATTCTCCCCTGTCCGTGGGAATTCTTGACCTGGACAACTTCAAACAGGTAAACGACACTTACGGCCACACGGCCGGCGATGCAGTGCTGCGCTCTGTGGCGGACGTGTGCCGGAGAAATCTCCGCGCGATCGACATCGTCGGACGGCTGGGAGGAGAAGAGTTCATCATTCTGATGCCCGAATGCGACATCGACCAGGCCAATATTCTGGGCAACCGGCTTTTAAAGATGATCGAATCGGCCGTGGTCGATACGAACACGGCCTCCATAAGAATCACCGCCACCATCGGAATCACCCAGCTGTTTCCGGATGACAAAGGCATCGAGGTCATCATCAGCCGGGCCGACGACGCCCTTTACCGCGGCAAGAGAGCCGGCCGCAACCGGGTGGAAATCAACCGCTGCTGAACCGAGGTAACGTTCGTTACTTCGATGTTTCCCACTGCTTCAACTCATGTTTTTTCGGCATTTATGCCTGCGTATTTTTTATTGTGCAGCGCGTGGACAACAAGAAACGTATTCCATTCGCGGTCTTCGACGCCCCACGCGCCGTCTTTTTTCTGAACGTTCAATAAAAGAGGCAATGCCCTGATCCACTGACGGTGCGCCGATTCCGCGTCAAGGTGGGCCAGAGCGTTCACCGTCAGGAAAAACGGAACAGGTGCAGGCCAGATGCCCGATGATTTTTGGATTTTATCCAGATCCTCGATCAGCTTCAGGGCGCTGGGATCGCGCGCGTACAGCGGATGAACAACCAGAGCCCGTAAAATATTGCTCTTCTCCGGCCAGACCTCCGTGTGCTCCGCGTGACGCTCAAGCCATCCGGTCAGCAGCCGGTAATGCGCTTCAACTTGCTCCTCTTTCTCCATCTGGAATATCGAAGCCAGAAAAAGCGTTGCGCAGGCAAAAACCAGCGGCTGCTTCGCGCCGATAAAAGGCAATTCGCGGAAAGCGTCGGCGGACAGGTCTTCCAGGTAAGGTCCGGAAAGGTCACCCGTCAATGTCCTATCGATCAGCCAGCCGAGAGCCCTGCGGATGTCTTCCGTTCTTTCCCGAACCGTCAGATGAAGGCCGAACAAACGCCTGATGGTTTCCAAAAGCGATTGATTCCACGAACCATCGGCGGCTTGGCCCCGCGTCAGGGAAGACACGGTTTGATTAAAATCGTCGCGCCACGCGGCATTTTCGGATTCGACCAGCCATTTTTTGCGCGCGTACAGTCCGGCCGGTGATTTGCTGTCCTGGAAAATTTGAAAAGGATGATAGCGCATTATTGACCGTTCCGTTTAATCTCCGAGCTATAAAATATGCCGCGGTCAAATGTCAGATTAATGAGTGACAAAGAGACTCCGTCATCTGCATTCACTGAGTCTGAGGGTCATGCGGGATTTCCCCCGTCCGGCCGGATAATCCCGGAGCAGACCGCTGACCAGGCATCCGGCGATTTCGCCGATGTCTTCATCTCCTTCGCTTGAAACTTCGCCCTGCCAGAGTTCATCGCCCGGCTTTTGGCCTGCGGCATCGAAGGCACTCATCCTGATTTGGCGAATCTGAACCGTATAGTATCCGCCGCCTTCGATCACATAGTGCGTTTCCGGTGTTCCGCCTTCGCGCGACGGCATCAAAACCGGGACCGGGCGGGACACGACCGGCTCCCGCCTCTTCTCAGTGGTTGTGCCTGCCTTCACAGCGACGAGGAACTTCGGATTTCTGTCGTCATGGACAAAGCCCTTCTTTTCCATTTCGCTGCGGATGAGGACCAGCAGCTTTTGCGTCAGGGGCTTTTCGCCCTCCGGAGGAAGAAAAGAAAATCTTTTCTGGGCCGAGGCATTGAAGTTCGGCGCTGCATGACTTTCAACCTGTATGGCGATATGCGTTGGAGCACAGCCCGCCATCCAGTACAGACAGGCCATCCCCATCAGTGCGCGAAACAGAAATGTTCTCTTTGCAGTCATGCTACAAATCCTTGAGCAGCTTGTTTTCCGGCTGATGCGCCATCGTGTGATCAAACGTTTCCAGGGACGCTGAAAGGGCGGCAAATTCGGGGGACTGCGTGAAAGGCGTCTGGTTCAGACCCCGCTTTTCCATCGCGCTGACGACATACTGCACGGTCAGCGCGTTGACATCGCGTGCCGGCTGATAACCCTGTTCCTCGCTTCCCTCCGTCCGGGCCATTGAAAGAATATCGCTTTTTACCAGATTGAAAAGAATTTCATTGACGAAGCGGATGGGAATTTCCAGTTGATTCGAGATGTCGTGGGCTGTTGCGGGCTTCTCTCCGCGGACGAACCGCTGGACCAGATGATGGGCAATACGCAGGGAAAGCAGCGTCCGGAGGCGGTGGCTGGCCGCGAGCGCGTCGGGTTCGAACTCGTAGGTTTCCACGTTCTGGTACGCAAAGGACAGCTCCGCTCCGTATAGCACGATCAGCCAGCTCAACTGAAGCCAGGCAAGAAACAGGGGCAGGGCGGCGAAGCTCCCGTAGATGGCATTGTATTGGGCAACGCCGATCTGGAACGTGATGTAGGCCCATTCAACGACCTGAAAAATTGTTCCGGTAATGATTCCCGCGATGAGACCGACGGAAAATTTTACCTGGGTGTTCGGCATGAAAATGTAGAGGAAGGTGAAAAGCGCCCACATGAGTGTATAGGGCAGCAATTTCAGAAGAAAAAAGATGACGGGGCCGAAGCTTCCCAAAACGGTGAACTTCTCCAGAATCATATTCACCTGCGTGGTAATGAAAACGTTTACTCCGCTCGACAGCACAAGGATGACCGGGCAGATCAAAATAAGCGACAGATAATCGCCGAACATCCGACCGATGGTCCGTTTTTCCCGGATGCCCCAGATGTCGTTGAACGACTCTTCGATCTGCCTCAGCATTTTTACGACGGCCCAGAAAAGAACCACCAGGCCGACGCCGGCGATCAGTCCGCCCTTCGTATTGGCCAGAAGGGCGTCGGAAAACTGGATCACATTGGCCAGGATATCCTCATGGCCGGCCAGTTTTTCGCGTAGTTGTTCTTCCAGCACTTTCTGAAAGCCGAAGCCCTTGGCGATGCCGAAGGCCATAGCCGCGATGGGAACGATCGAAACCAGCGAATAAAAGGTCAGGGAGGACGCGCGAAGCTGGCATTTGTCTTCGTCGAAGCCCCGAATGGAAAGGATCAGGACCCTGGCCAGTTTCAGAAAGAAAGATTTTCCCGGAGGGA
>Ga0209311_1002626_pt1 | contig 12834 bp, 10 predicted proteins | sample AD_UKC045_MetaG_FD_184417 | JGI IMG/M metagenome (GOLD analysis project Ga0209311, IMG submission 184417) | Active sludge microbial communities of municipal wastewater-treating anaerobic digesters from USA - AD_UKC045_MetaG (SPAdes) (version 2) | ecosystem: Engineered > Bioreactor > Anaerobic >... | reverse complement strand
AGGTTTTTGTATTTGTTTACCACCCAATACCGGTCTCTGAACACCAGCGGGATTTCTGGAAAACTGGCTTTGGCGGATCCGATCCAGGGATGCCAGGGAATGCAAAAGCCGTTTTTGTAACCGGGAGTTTCGTGGTATGCTTCGCTCTGGCTGTAAGAAGGTGAGAGCTTGTTGTGCAGGTCTCTAAGCTGGGCGTTGGTCTTGAATCCCAGCTGGCGGATGCCGATCTGGTCTTTGTGCAAGAGGTGCAGCATCACCTGTTTACGGGTCATAAAGTCGTCCCGGTTGAGCTTGTCGGCAGTGGTGAGCAGCCCGATTTCGCAATTCTCGCGATTGAGGTGTTGGATCTCTTCCTGGAGGTCGGGATCATCCAGCGTGTAGTCTATATATTCATTGCTTTCGGCGGCGATAAACCAGGTGCTGCGGCATTTGGAATCGCGTTCCAGCTTGCGAAACTCTTCAAAGTTCCAATAGAGCTCATCGTTGGTGAAGAGGTAGCGGAATTTGCCGCCCAGTTCGTGAAAGAGGCGTCCCCACTTGAGACTGAACAGCATCAACAGATCGTCCACTACAGAGAGCAGCAAGGAAGACATGCTCCATTTTTGCAGGGTATCGACACTATGGCTGAGGCACACGGTCCCCTGCTGAGCTTCAGGCCAGTAGTGCTTTTGCACGATGTAGCGTCCCTTGGCGCGGGTGTGTTCCTTGATCATGGAATCCAGCAGCCAGAGGAGGTTATCCACCCAGGGGGTTTCGCGGTAGTTGTAGAAAGCGCTGGAACTGTCTGGATAGTAGCCGTTTTCGAGGTGGACGCTGTCGATCACCTGCTCCATCGAGGCCAGATGAAACCAGACGTTGCCAATCAGGTCAAAATTGATCTTGCCGGCGTGGATGTCGCTCTCGGAGTAGTTGATGGCGGGATAGTCAAACTTACGAGCCGAAATTACCGGAGTGGGGGAGAGCAGCTTGATCTCTTTAAGGTTCTTTCTCAGCTTTTCGGGTGTATAACCTTGGGGATCAAAGAGATCAGGATCGCTCTGAATAAAGATGGTGATGTAGTGTCGCGCGATGCTGCCCAGCTCTTCCATGGTGGGATCGGTGTAGCCGTAGATCATCAGGATGTCATTATCCTTGAGCTGGCCCGTATCCGAGATAAAGCAGTGGCTGTAGCCCAGAGTGGAGAGCACAAAACTGAAGGCGTACTTGATTTCGCGCTGATAACGCTGCAGTTTGAAGTCTATATATATGGATATCATCTTAGCTTTGAACCACCAAATTCAGTTTATTGCCTTAAAAACTTGCTTAAGCGGCTTGTCAAGGGAAATCGCTGAAGTTTGATAGAACGCAGATGACAGGATGACAGGATCTACAGGATATCTTTTGATAGAACGCAGAAAAAGGGAAAAAAGGGATTTTTGGGATTAGGTTTTATGGTGTGGCAAATGTCCTCGTTTGACTGGCTATAGAACGCAGATGACAGGATTTACAGGATATCTTTTGATAGAACGCAGAAAAAGGGAAAAAAGGGATTTTTGGGATCAGGCTTAATGGAGTGGTGGGATTGTTATGATAGAACGCAGATGACAGGATGATAGGATTTACAGGATATCTTTTGATAGAACGCAGAAAAAGGGAAGAAAGGGATTTTGGGGATCAGGTGTTTTGTTGGCAAACGAGGATGTTTGCCAATCCCCCATAGAGATCGTGTAAATCCTGTCATCCTGTAATCTGCTTTCTATCATATTTATTCAAATCCCCATCATCCCTTTTTTCCCTTTTTCTGCGTTCCATAAAGAGAATTCCATAGACAAAATCCCCCCCCTCTCCACAGACGGAAACAAAGAACAATTTTGGAAGTGCCAATGGAAACATCCAATCTGGATAAGTGGCTGCAAAGCCGAGCAGCTGTGGGCTGGGTGCCTTTGAAAGACGCCGTGCCGGAAACCTGGCAGAGCATCGGTTTCAAATGCGGCCTGGAAGTGCATCAACAGCTGGATACGAAACGCAAGCTTTTTTGCCGCTGCCCGGCCGGCATCTATCACGATTTCAATGAATTCGACGCCGAAGTCGTCCGTCACATGCGGCCCACCCTATCAGAACTGGGTGAATACGACGGCACCGCCCTGATGGAATTTAAGACCCGCAAAAAGATCGTCTATCGCATCAAAAACGACAGCGCCTGCACCTATGAAGTGGACGACACGCCTCCCTTCCAAATGAACCGGGAAGCCCTGCAAAAGGCCATGCGGATCGCGCTGCTTTTAAAGCTAAACATTGTGGGGGAGATGCACATCACCCGCAAGCAGTATCTGGACGGCAGCATTCCCACCGGCTTTCAGCGTACCGGCATTTTGGGCATCGAAGGCAGCTTTCCCATCTCCAACAAGACAATCCGCGTGATCCAATTCAGCGTGGAGGAAGATAGCTGCCGCGAAGTTTCGGACCATCGTCATGAGAGGATCTACTATGCCGACCGACTCGGTATGCCGCTCATCGAAACGGTCACCTATCCGGATATGCTCACTCCCTGGGAAGCTTCCGAAGCAGCCAGAAACATCCGCTTCATTGCCCGTGGCAGCGGGGCCGCCAGAAAAGGGATTGGCGCAGCCCGCGAGGATGTCAACGTCTCTGTGACCGGAGGCACCAGGATCGAGATCAAAGGGGTGGCCCGCATCCGTTGGATCCCTCTGCTCACCCACAATGAGGCCTTTCGTCAGAAGGCCCTGCTCAGGATCAAAGACTTGCTCCACAGCAAGATAGCTGATCAGCCCGCTTGGAAGATCCATCATACTGAGTTAAATCCCGACGAGTGGAAACACGTTCCCACGATGAAAAACGCTGCTAAGCAGGGCTGGAAACTTCATGGAGTCAATCTGCCCGGTTTTGCTGATCTCCTGGGTCATTTCACTCAGCCCGGAAAGTGCTTTGGAGATGAGATCTCTGAGCGGCTGAAGGTGGTCGCCTGTCTGGAACAGCCCAATCTCTTCCACTCTGAGCCATCATTCTTTGAGCCTGGCATCGAATATCCCAGCGCGGGTGCCTGGCTGAGAGTGAAACGTCAGCTCAAGGCCCACGAAACCGATGCCCAGCTCATATTCTGGGCTCCGGATGAAGACCTCAAGACAGCCCTCGAAACCATTGAAGAGCGCTGTCGCATGGCCTTTGAGGGCGTGCCCAACGAGACCAGAAAATCACTTCCGGGTGGGATCACGATCTTTGAAAGAGTGCTTCCCGGGGCCGATAGAATGTATCCGGATACCGATTCCGCGCCGATCGCCATCCTTGATGAGTTGATCGAGACGGTCCGGCAGGAGCTTCCCCTCTCGCTGGAAGAGCGGTTCAGGCTTTTAAGCGAGTGGCAGATCCCTCCGGATGCCTATACATATATCCTCAGAAATGATCTGATAGCTTTCCTCAAAGAGCACTCGGATCAGGCCAGGCAACTGGCCGTGCTCTTTGCCCATCACCTCAAATCCTTGCAGGGAGCAAAAGAGCTGCCTTTTGGCACTGATCGGGTGGCAGACTTGCTGCGCTATCTGGATAAAAACCAGCTGAGCCGTGATCTGCTCAAACCCATGCTTTCGGTCCTTTTCAAACATCCCAATATGCAGTTTGCCTCCATCCTCCACAGTGTGGGATATAAGGAAGCGGGAATTGATGAAGTGATGGAATCGATCCCGCTGCTGCACGGCATGTGGATCAAAGTGAAGCGCAAAGGCAAGCTGAGACAGGATTCCAGGCTGAACTGGATCATGGGCAGGCTGCGTAAACCTGCTCTGGGAAACATCAGCCTCACTGAACTGCGGAAGGCTGTGGAAAAGGAACTCACCAAGTTGGAGATTGAACGGTCATGAGGATGACATTTCGCGTTACGCGTTTTGCGTTACGTGCAGAGGTGGATGGACCTGTAGAAAAACGGCGTCATGAGTCCCATCGGGACGGCATTTCAGATAGATCGCGACGTAAGGCAGGGTTGTTTGAGTCCCATCGGGACGGCATTTTAGATAGAACCGGATGCCGAGATGATTTGTCTGAGTCCCATCGGGACGGTAGTTTAGATAGGTCCCGGCGTAAGGCAGTTTTTTTTGAGTCCCACAGGGACGGCATTTTAGATAGAACCGGATGCCGAGATGATTTGTCTGAGTCCCATTGGGACGGCATTTCAGATAGATCGCGACGTACGGCAGGGTTGTTTGAGTCCCACAGGGACGGCATTTCAGATGGACCCTTGCATTCTATACATACTGTCTCAATAAAAACATTCAAACGTAACGATAGAAACCGTTTTCAATCTAAACTGCCGTCCCGCTGGGACTCACAGGGTGTGTTTAATCACGATCATCTATCTAAACTGCCGTCCCGCTGGGACTCATATTGCATGCAATGCAATTATTCTGATGCGGGATTCCCTCCTGTAAATCCCGCAAAGGTAGGAATCCACTCAATTTTATACCACCCATACACACATTCCCGTGCCTACTTATGTCCACCCGTATTGGACCCCAATACCTTGACCGGGACAACCCATTTGAACCACAAAACGCACACCCACTCTGGCGCTTCGGAATGCGCCACAACAAGGAATCATCATGCTTGATCTTTTTAAAGGCTACAAAGGCCGCGCCCTCGAGGTGCTAAAATCATTCCAGGCCAGAGTTTGGGGTGAAAGCACCGTCCAGACCACGCGCGGCACCTTTCAGGGCATCATCCTGCCCCGCAGCGAAAATGACGACGACCGTCACATCGTGCTCAAACTTGCTACTGGCTATAACGTTGGCATCGATATAGATACGATCCAGGATATGAAGGAAAGCGGCTATAAGGAAGCCCATTACAAGATTCCCGAACGTCAGTTTCCGGTCACGCCAGGCTTGCCGGCTGTAAAGCTATTGGGCACAGGCGGTACCATCGCTTCCCGATTGGATTATCGCACCGGAGCTGTGATTCCGGCCTTTTCACCTGGTGAACTTTATGGCGCGGTTCCGGAACTGGCGGAAATCTGTAACCTCGATACAGAAAAGCTCTTTGCCGTGTTCAGCGAAAACATGGGTCCCGCTCAGTACAAGAAACTGGCTGTCTCCATCGGCGAAGAGATCAATAAAGGCATCGATGGCATCATCATCGGCCACGGAACCGACACCATGCATCACACGGCAGCGGCTTTATCCTATATGCTGCAAGATCTTCCGATTCCAGTTGTGATGGTTGGTTCTCAGCGTTCCAGCGACCGTCCATCTTCCGATGCCGCATTGAATCTCATGCACGCGTCCTACGCTGCCGGTCATTCCGACATCGCTGAAGTGACGGTTTGCATGTTTGGTCCCACCAGCGATGAGTATGGCCTCCTGCATCAGGGCACACGAGTGCGCAAGATGCATTCATCCTACCGCAGCACCTTTCGCACCATCGGTGAAGTGCCGATCGCCAGAGTGACCCGCGATACCATCATCCCTATCCGCGAGACTTACAACCATCGCCGTACCGATAAACAGGTGAAAGTTCTGCCCTACTTTGAAGAGAGGGTGGCGATCGTCTATTACTATCCCAACATGCATCCCGATATCATCGATTCCCTCACCGATAACGGCTATAAGGGCATCGTGATTGCCGGCACCGGCCTTGGCCACATCAACAAACCCGTCTATCCAGCCATCAAACGCGCAGTGGAAAAGGGCGTGCACATCTATATGACTGTGCAGACGCTTTGGGGCTACGTCCACATGTTCGTTTATGACACCGGCCGCGATCTGATGAGTATGGGCATCGTGCCAGGCGAAAACCTGCTTCCTGAAGTGGCCTATATCAAACTGGGCTGGGCATTGGGCCAAACCCAGGACCCCGAAAAAGTGCGCGAACTGATGCTCACTCCAGTAGCCGGAGATATCACCCCCGGTGAACCCTACAACGGCTATCTCATCTTCCAGGGTGGGATACCGGAGGTGGAAGAGTTTATCCGCAAATATCATAAGTAGTGCGCGCACTACTAATTGAGAATTGAAAATTGAGAATTCTAATCAATTGAGAATGGAGAATTGAAAATTGACAATGGATAATGGAAAATTGAAGATTGAGAATTGAGAGTAGTTTAGAAAAAGTGAAAAGATAGATGCAACTTAACTTAATTACTTGTTAAAGGGAGGGCTTCCATGGCTAAAGAAAACGTGATAGCGGAAAAGACTTTTACTTTCGCTCTTAAGATCATCTCATTGTATAAGGGGCTTGTAGCTGAGCATAAAGAATATGTCATATCTAAGCAGGTTCTTCGATCTGGCACATCTATCGGTGCAAACGTTAATGAAGCCATTGAGGCACAATCCAAGGCTGATTTTGTTCATAAACTTTCCATTGCCCTTAAAGAGGCTAGAGAAACTGAATACTGGATTAAACTGCTCATTGGCTCCAATTACATCGAACCTAATACCGATCTGCTACATGATATCATCCAAATCATTCGTATCTTGACCGCCATAATCAAAACCACCAAAGATGGCATGAACACCCCCACCAGATAATCCTTATTGAAAGTAATTCTCAATTTTCAATTGTCAATTCTCAATTTATGAAGTTCTCAATTTTCAATTCTCAATCAACGAAGTTACAATTCTCAACGAGCCCTCATTCTCAATTTTCAATTGTCAATTCTCAATTAACGAAGTTCTCAATTCTCAATTTATGAAGTTCTCAATTTTCAATTGTCAATTCTCAATCAACGAAGTTCTCAATTCTCAATTGTCAATTGTCAATTATCAATTGAAAAACAGCCACTTCCACCCCCTCCATCCCCTCCCCTTCAAACAAAGAGCGAAATTTTCATTGACATCATATCCCCAGCCCTCTTTATTGCACTACTAAAGAAAACTATGAGTAAGCGAATAGAATATAAATGACAAAGCCAGTCCTAGACACACTGGGATCATTAGCGATCCACTCTAAAGAAGCCCGTTCTTCCCTTGAAATGAGGGCAAGAAGGGGCATCTCCGTTTTTTGGCTGTTGCAAGATTTCCACACCCTCTTCGCTTCCTAATTAGTCCCAGTTCATAGAGTGAAAAATCTATCGCCCTAAGCGACGGGGCGGAGCTGCGGAAACTAATTGAGAACTTCGTTTATTGAGAATTCTAACTAATTGAGAATGGAGAATTGAAAATTGACAATGAAAGTGGATTCTTTGCATGAATTGCTTGATGTTAATCCACTGCATGGTTTATAAAAAGGAAGGATTTCTTTGGCTAAAGAAAATGTGATCGCTGAAAAGACCTTTGTTTTTGCATTGAAGGTAATCTCCTTGTATAAGGTCCTGGTAACAGGTCATAAAGAATACGTTTTGTCTAAGCAAATCCTTCGATCTGGCACATCTATTGGCGCTAACGTTAATGAAGCACTTGAGGCACAATCTAAAGCCGACTTCGTGCATAAGCTGTCAATCGCCCTCAAGGAAGCAAGAGAAACCGAATACTGGCTCAAACTCCTCATCGGGTCATACTTCATCGATCCCGACACCGAACTGCTAAATGATATAATCCCAATAATCCGTATCCTAACCGCCATCATCTTAACCACCAAAGACGGCATGTCCACCCCCATCAGATAATCCTTATTGAAAGTAATTCTCAATTTTCAATTTTCAACTCTCGATTAATGAAGTTCTCAATTCTCAATTCTCAATCTGGCCCCAATTTTCAATTCTCAATTAATGAAGTTCTCAATTATCTACCCTGGTGTCAACATGAACATTCCAAGCCCTTACATTGAAATCCTTCATGAGAGTATCGGTTCTTTGATAAAATCATCAAAATGGCTGAGCCACTCATATGACAACTGCATTGGGTTATTCGGAAAAGAACAGCTTCAAGAAATGGACTTTGTACAGCTTGAAGCTCTCTCATCAAGATTCTCACGCACATTGGATGTCCTATGTAAACAGGTGTTACGTGGTTTGGATATGATTGAATATGGTGAAACAGGAACTTTGATCGATATCCTCAACCACTCCATCAAGCGGGAGATTCTACCTGAAGATAACCTGATATCACGGATGAAGATACTGCGCAATCTGATCTCTCATGAGTATGTTCCCGAAGCTCTGCTTGAGATCAGCAGGCAAGTGGCCGATTTCTGTCCAGTTCTGATTGAATACTGCAAAAAAGCCATTGAGTATTCGCAAAAATACGTGAGTATGGAGGATATCTGATCATGCGCCTTCCTCAAGCTAAGGAATTAAGATTCATAATCCAGTCCTATGACCCTGCAGCTCAGATCTATCTATTTGGTTCCAGGACGGACGACAAAAAAATGGGTGGGGATATCGACCTGCTCATTCATTCCTCCATCATTGATCTTGGAATGAAGATCCAGATCCTCCAAAAGATGTATGACCTCATAGGCGAGCAGAAGATTGATCTGATCATTACTCCAGACCTAAAGAGTCCTTTTCACCGTCAAGCGGTGCAGGCAGGCATAAGAATCTAGCGCTTCATGCTCAATTCTCAATTATCAATTGCCCCCCCCCAATTTTCAATTCTCAATTGTCAATTCTCAATTGCCCCCCAATTCTCAATTCTCAATTCTCAATTCTCAATTGCCCCCCAATTCTCAATTCTCAATTCTCAATTCTCAATTCTCAATTCTCAATTAACGAAGTTCTCAATTCTCAATTAATCACCCGCCGTTGAGATATCGTGCCGCCTCCCCCGTTTTTCGCCCGAGCCCCCACGGTATCTCCACCACAACTAACAAGCACCAAGTCAGGCTGAAAAAATAATCAGCAAAACTCATATATTTCTCTTGACAGATTTCCTCCCACTGGATAATTGGCTCCATCAAACCCAAAATCCAAGGAGGAAACATGAAAGCAACTATTAAAGCGATGATGCCTGGCTTTACGGGCAACATGGACGATGTGGTGATCTATTACAATGCCCGGCTGAACACCATGATCGCCCGTCGCAAGGTAATGCCCAAATCCAGTCCATCCACCGAAGCCGCGAAGACGATGTATGCCTTTGCCAAGCGCATCGGTCTCAGTCAGGCCTGGAAAGACGACTGCCATCTCTACATCCTGGCTTACAACAGCAAATATCGCAGACAAAACCGGGCTCACAGCTCCTGGCCCTCAATCTGGCTCAAGCTGATGCGGGCCCAGATGAAAGACCGTCCCGAGCTCGATTTCAACACCCTCACCCGTGAGGACGTTATCAGCCTTCAACTCCCCTGCCGCTCAATAGTTGCTTCCATCGAAGCCTGCTATCTGGACAAGGTGAGAGACTGGACACGCTTTACAGCGAATATCTGAAGCACAGATCAGGCTGGGATCCATGGTCAGCCTGGATCCCAGCCATCATTATCCTTAGGAGTATAACGAAGACATGAAGAAAACGATAGAATCAGTCACATCCTACTTAGCCAAACACCCAGATCTGAGATTCTTTCTTCGCTACACCTTGCTTTTTACAATGCTCTTTCTCTCACTGGCATCAATGGCTTTCTACAGGATAATCGCCACTGAGTCGAATCCCTTTTTCTACGCTAACTTCTAGTAAAAGTTCTGTTTTTGAAACGTTTTTCTCTTATCATCCTGGCTCTACTAATTGGGTTTCTGTTTACAGAATTCCTCTTAGCTGTGGTGGTTCTGTTTCCCAGATACGGTGTTGAGTATAAAGTACGTTATCGCAATGGGGGTGGAACTTGGACTAATATTCGCAAACCCTACTCTGCTACATTCAATGTTGAAGGCTGGGAGAGAGTAAGATACAATAACTATGGGTTGCCGGGAACAGACCTTGACTATCTTGATAATCTGGTAGTTGTGTTGGGATCATCATTTGTGGAAGCTCTGCAATATCAAGGCGACAAAATTGCGACAGCCACATTTCAGAGAGAACTGAGAGAATCAGGATCTGCTAGACAGGTACTGAACTTGGGTTGCAGTGGGCACGATCCTTACGATTCATGGTTCCGCCTACGCTATTATGAAAGTAAGCTTGATTTCAATACCGAAGATGTGATTCTGGTTCTCAACAGCGACAATAGAGCATGGTTTGCCAGGCATCAAAGTCCTCTAACTTTCGACAAGCCTTCCTGGTTTGGAACTGTGAACAATAACTTGCAAAACAAGCTGCAGACTCTTTTGAGAAACAACTCATCCTTTATCGAGTTAATTGCCCGTGGGATTAAGTCAGATACTGGTGAAGATATCGAACCTAAAGAAACTAATGGTACACAAAGTAATGAAGAACATGAGATTACGGACGAGTTAGCTTCCTGTCTAACTTCTTTTCGGGATGAGTATGCTGGTTTCAAGGTTCTTTCAATTCTTTCAGATTCGGCTTTCAATACCAAACTTGCAGACTTTTGTAACATGAATGAAATCGAGCTATCGATCAGACCGCTGACGATCCCGGAGAATATGATTAACGGCGCGGGGCACTTGAATCTGAAGGGTAACGAAGAGCTTGGTGAAGCGATGTTCACTTTACATGCTTCGAAGGCTTTTTGACCTTGATTGTTTATGGATCCAATCTTGACCAAAGCAGGATAAGCTGATGATTTCCATCCCATTCTTCACTATCCTGATCTTGACGGTGATACTTTACTGGCTGATTCCCCGACAGTCAATAAGAAACATCCTGCTCATTCTATCTAGCCTGACATTCATCTACTTGCTAGACAGATGGAGCGTTCTGGTGGTTGTGGGGTTGTCTCTGTTGAGCTTTGGATTTGGACACTTGATCAGTAAGCACCCCAAAAAGTCATGGATTCATACTATGGGTGTGATTCTTGTTCTTGGTGTTCTGATCGCCTTCAAATACCTGGGGTTCCTGAATGGTATATACAACAGCATGGCAGGATTCATACTGGCATTACCCAGATTTGAGATCAAAGCGCTACTGCTGCCGCTAGGGATATCTTACATAGTTTTCAAGCATATAAGTTATCTCACTGATATCAGATGGGGTTTGGTAAAACCAGGACGTTTCCTTGATTTCCTGCTTTACAGCTGTTTGTTTACGATCTTTGTGGCAGGTCCAATTGAGCGATGGGAACGTCTTAAACCCCAGATTGAAGTATCTCGAATCCAATTCTCTTGGTCTTATATAGACCACGGTTTTGGGCGAATAGTGCTGGGGATGTTCAAAAAACTGGTCATAGCGGACTGGCTGGGTTATCTCATCAATCCTGTGTGGAACGAGCCACACCAATACTCTGCAGGAATAGGGCTATTAGCCTTACTTGGGTACTCATTTCAGATATACTACGATTTTTCAGGATACAGCGATGTAGCAATCGGGTCTTCAAAATTGTTAGGAGTTAAAATAATGGAGAACTTCAACAATCCGTATCTTGCGCAAAACATCAGCCAATTCTGGCGGAGATGGCATATCTCGCTATCTGATTGGATCAGGGATTATCTGTTCTTTCCACTATCCAGGCTTAGTTCCAAGAGCATCTGGACAGTCTTCTTCGTTCCAATCATTGCTATGTCCCTTTGTGGTCTATGGCACGGTCCAACCTGGCATTTCATTGTCTGGGGTGCTTGGCATGGCTTGGGTCTCTTTGTTCTCCAGCTTTGGAACGAAACAAAACGCTCCCATAGGACACTCGCTAAAGCTACAAAGGCAAACGGGTTCTATTATACAGGAATAGCGATGAATTTTAGTTTCGTTTCTGTAGGATGGTGGTTGTTTAGGTAGTGTTTTGTTCGAACTTGATCAATCACTACACATCCATACTATGGCAAGATGGGCGCATGATAGGATGATTAATGACGCTTTTCTATTGAACTGCTCTGTGAATTCTGCCTCTTTATCAAAGAAAAGACCAATAAGAATACAGGGGAACCCCCTCGATTTATATCTGCCATAACCAATAAAGGCCCGGGCCAACACACCGTCCCGATCTCGATTTCAACCCTCTCATTCTTGAGGACGTCATCAGCCTCCAGCTCCCCTGCCGTTCTATAAACGCTTCAATTGAAGCCGGCTATCTGGATACAGTGAGAGACTGGACGAGGTTCTCGGCGAATATCTAATCGTGATGATGGGCTGGGATTTTCAAGCACAATATCCCGGCCCCTTTGACCTGGCAACAATCTTTCGTGAATGCGTCATCTGTCGCATGTCTCTCTTCTAATCGTGAGGTTGTTTAATTGCAGCGAGTCAACAAGCGCGGTTACTAGCAGCAGCTAGACAAGTTTCATAGTGAAAACGCATCATTCAAGATAACTAATGTGATGCAACAAAGGAAGATATGATCAGCAGAATTATGCTCCATGTTACAGAATACCTCAACAAACACCCAGATCTGAGATTCTTTCTGCGCTACACCTTGCTATTCATAATGCTCTTTCTCTCGCTAGCATCAATGGCTTTTTACAGGATAATCGCCACTGAATCGAATCCCTTCTTCTACGCCAATTTCTGACAAGCAGTCTATTTTTGAAACGATTTTCTCTTATCATCCTAGGCTTTGTCCATGCCCAAGATGATTGGATATAATCCAGAATACGTTGCATACAATGCTGAAGTATATACTTTAGACACACATGGCCGCAGCCATGAATTTCCGATGTGGGAAAAGCTATATCTCAAAATTATCCAGGCTCTACTTGACGCTTTGAGTGTTTTTGTTGTATATTTAATGCTTGTCAGATTTGTTGATAAGCGAAAAGCACTTGCTACTGCATTGATGTTAGGTTGCTTTACCGCATTCTTGGGAGTCTATGCTTTGCTACTTCGAGAAACCTTGCAGCTATTTCTTATGCTGCTCCTATCGTACTGGATGATTCGCTATTATGATTCTCGCCATGTGAAGCACATTATTGGGGGGGGGATAGTGTCA
>Ga0209311_1002602_pt1 | contig 12900 bp, 12 predicted proteins | sample AD_UKC045_MetaG_FD_184417 | JGI IMG/M metagenome (GOLD analysis project Ga0209311, IMG submission 184417) | Active sludge microbial communities of municipal wastewater-treating anaerobic digesters from USA - AD_UKC045_MetaG (SPAdes) (version 2) | ecosystem: Engineered > Bioreactor > Anaerobic >... | reverse complement strand
GAGAACGAGCCCGACGATCGCCCAAGCCAGCGCGGGGGAAAATGACCAATCCATCATGACGGCAACCCTTTCTGTTTTCTGAAGTATAGAAAGAACGGAGACGGGAGTCAAGGCCATTCAGAAATTTCCCTCAATTCCTGCCCGCCGGGAAGTTTCCGGAGCGGACGAAACCCGGAAAGTATTCCCCAAAATAATTCCTTGACAAAAGTTTTCTATCATGAAATATATGTTTCCCAAAAGAGCATGCCCCGTTAAGCGCTCTCCTTGCTGTTGCTTGAATGTAAGCGCCATGCGGCATTGTTTTACATTAAACGAATAAGGTTTCCTGATATGAAACAAGAACCAGACTTCATTGAAGCCGACATCGGAAAAAGAATCAAATCATTACGCAACAAGAAACGAATCACACTGGAGAGCCTTGCCGCGGAAACGGGTTTTACCAAAGGCTATTTGTCTAAGGTGGAGACGTCGGAAAAGGCGCCCCCGGTCTCCACGCTGGGGAGTATTGCCCGAGCCCTGGGAGTCAGTATTTCCACTCTCTTGGGAGAAGAAAGCCCGATTCAATCCATCTGTCTTGTTAAAAAAAGCGAGAGGCCCCTGATTACCAGGAACGGATCGAACGCAGGATATTCCTATGAGGCGGTGGCTCACAAATTCAAAAATAAAGTGATGGACCCTTTTGTTTTAACGCTTCCGGTTCAACCGAAGAAGCGGATTCTTTATCAGCACGAAGGCCAGGAGGTCATCTTTGTTTTGGAAGGAACGATGAGCTTTCGCCACGGCGAAGAGGAATTAATAGCGGAAGAAGGTGACTGTGTCTATTTTGATTCCAGTATCCCCCATTCGGGAGTATCTCTGGGGGACAAGGCGGTCAAGTGTTTCATGGTCATTTTCAATCCGGGGAACCAGTAACCATGCAGTCGTTTCGCCGGGAGCGGTGATGCGCCCGGCTTGGGAGGCAACTGCGGCAGAAAGGAAAAAACATGAGTGATATCCCCGTCTTTTTTCTCCACGGTCTCGCGTATGCCGGACTTCTTTTTCTCGTCTCGTCAGGGCTCACCCTTATTTTCGGGATGATGAACGTCCTCAACTTTGCCCATGCCGCCATGTACATGATCGGCGCTTATCTCTCTTACACCATCATCATGCAGATGACCGGCCAGTTCTGGATGGCGCTGATGATCTGTCCCGTGATCCTTTTCATTATCGGGGCTCTGGTGGAGCGCTTTCTTCTGCGGCGCGTACACGCGCAGGGTCACTTAGGCGAACTTCTGCTGACGTTCGGTCTGGCCTACATCATCACGGAATTGGTCAAATGGCACTGGGGGAATTATCCGCTGGCCGTCAACGTGACGGGATTCCTCAACGGAACCATTACCATATTTGGATTCATTTATCCCATCTACCGCATTTTCATTTTTGTCGCCGCCGTCCTGGTCGGAGGGGTGATGGCCCTGATCCTGTACAAGACCCGCCTGGGGATTATTCTCCGGGCGTCCGTCAACGATAGTGAGATGACCAATATCCTGGGGGTGAACGTTCCTCTCGTCTTCATGGGCGTCTTTGCCTTCGGCACGGCGCTTTCCGGATTTGCCGGCGTGATCGCGGGTCCGCTTCTTTCCACTTTCCCGGGCATGGCCCAGGAAATTCTGATTGATGCCTTTGTTGTGATTGTCGTGGGCGGCTTCGGAAGTCTGGGGGGCGCCGTTGTCGCCGCGCTGCTTATCGGCCAACTCCAGTCCTTCGGCGTTCTCCTGATCCCCAAGTTGTCGGTGGCGCTGGTTTATCTGCTCATGGCCGCCGTGCTGATCATCAAACCATCCGGGCTCTTTGGCGAGGAATCCTAATCATGAAACAGCGAAACATTTCCATCATCGCGATTGTCGTATTATTCCTGGCGGGGCTTTTGATGCCCTTTGTCCTGAAACAGTACCATCTGAACATGTTGACGGAGATCATCATTTTTTCTCTCTATGCCATCAGTTACAATCTTCTCCTCGGATATGCCGGGCTGTTGTCCTTCGGCCATGCCGCGTTTTTCGGTCTGGGGGCCTTCGTGACGGCCGTGGCGGTCATTCATATCCCCGGCATATCCCTGTGGGCCGTCCTGTTGATCGGCGTCGCCGCGGCCGTTTTGGCCGGCCTGGTCCTCGGCAGTCTGCTGTTGCGGCATAAAGGCTCCTACTTTGCCCTGCTGACATTGGCCTTCAACGCCCTCTTTTATGCCGTTGCGACCAAATGGCACTCCGTTACCGGTGGAGACGACGGTTTAAGCATCACCCGGCCGGATCTGCCCCTGGGCTTTACGACCGTCCCCCTGTCCGGCTTGACCCCCTTTTACTACCTGACCCTTGTGATCATGGGCGCGGCGATTGTCTATTGCTGGTATTTTACGAATACGGCGATGGGCAAGACGGTCCTGCTGATGCGTGAAAACGAGGAACGGATGAAATTTCTGGGGTTTAACACGAATATCAGCCGGCTGATTCTCTTTACCTTTACCGGAGCGATGGCCGGGCTGGCCGGCGTCTTCTATACGTTTCATTTCCAGTTTGTATCCATTTCGGCCATCAGCGTCGATATGACGACGGCGGTTTTGCTCATGGTCTTTGTCGGAGGAACGAAGAAATTCTGGGGGCCCATTCTGGGCGTCTTTGTCTATATCATCTTCCAGAATTATCTGAGCGACATTACGGATCGCTGGCCGCTGTTTATGGGGCTCATCTTTGTTTTGATGGTCCTGTATGTTCCGGGCGGCCTGTCCGGCGTCATGATGGATGTATGGCAGCGGTTATTCGGAAAGAAAGACCCTAACGGCGGTAAATCAGCCGCGGCGGAGGAAGCGACACCATGAGCGATTATCTTCATATCCAGAATATTCACAAGGACTTTTCGGGCTTGCGGGTTTTGACCGGCGTGGAGTTCAAGGTCACAGAGAAGGAGCGTCATGCCGTCATCGGTCCCAACGGCGCGGGAAAGACGACGCTGTTCAATATTATCAGCGGCAAATTCAAGCCTTCATCCGGGGCGATCCTTTTCAAGGGAAAGGATATTTCCGGAAAGCCGCCACATGTTCTGAACCGCCATGGGTTGGCCCGTTCTTTCCAGATCACCAATGTCTTCCAGGAACTGACCGTCTTCAATAACGTTCTTGCCGGAGTGCGCTCCCGCTACGGATTGCGGTATAATTTCTTCAAGCAGCCCAATCGGAACCGGGAGATTTGCGAAAAAGTCGAGGCCATCATCGACAAGGTCGGACTTACGGATGTCAAGGATCTGCCGGCCAGCTCGCTGTCTTACGGCCAGCAGAGGGCTCTGGAAATCGGCGTCACCCTTTCGTCGGAACCGGAGTTGATTCTCCTGGATGAACCCACCGCGGGCATGACGCGCGAGGAAACGGAGCGGGCCATTAAAATGATCGATCAGGTGACGGCCGGCCGCACGCTGATCATTATCGAACACGACATGGAGGTCGTTTTCTCGCTTGCCGACACGATTTCCGTTCTTCATTACGGGACGATTCTCGTCTCGGATACACCGGAAAAAATCAGAAATGACCAGCGCGTGAAAGACGCCTACCTGGGGGAAGGATAAACATGCTAGAAGTCAGGAATATTCACAGCTACTACGGCAAAAGTCATATTCTGCATGGCGTTTCTCTGGATTTAAAAGAAGGGGAAATGGTCTGTCTCCTGGGGAGAAACGGCGTCGGCAAATCCACGACATTAAAGAGCATCATGGGAGTTGTAAAGCCCGAGCAGGGCAGCATCCGCTTCCATGATCGGGAAATCGCAGGCCTTGCCCCCTATGAAATTGCCCGCCTGGGCATCGGCTATGTCCCCGAGGACCGGCGGATTTTCCGGAGCCTCACCGTTCACGAGAACCTCCTGATGGGCATCAAACGCGGGAAAAACAAAAATGCCGGGGCGGAAGAGTGGACCGTCGAGCGGGTTTATAAACTTTTTCCCAAACTGGAGGAAAGGAGAAACAACAAGGGGAGTCACCTTTCCGGCGGTGAACAGCAGATGCTTACCGTGGTGAGGACGCTGATGGGGAATCCCCGGGTTATTCTGGTGGACGAACCGACGGAAGGACTGGCGCCGCTGATCGTCAAAGACGTTCTGGAGATGCTGACAACCGTTCGAAAATCGGGAGTGACCGTCCTGATGGTGGAGCAGAATTTCAAGGCGGCCGTCAAGGTTGCGGACCGCTACTATATCATGAGCAAGGGCCAGATTGTTTTTGCGGGAAACACCCAAGAGCTTCTGGCGGCCGATGAGGTGAGGAAAAATTATCTGGAAGTATAGCGACGCCGCAATCCCCATGTCTCATCCGTGCCGGATTGCTGTAGCGCGCGTCATGTTGGGTCACTGCTTTTATGTGTTTGATCAGCGTGAGAAAAAAAGAACAACAAAAAGAAAGGGAGGATGTCTATGAAAAAGAAAATGGTTTACGGGTTGTGTTTTTTATCCATGGTCTTGATGTTGGCAATGCCTATCGTTGTTTCGGCAGCCGAAGACACTATCAAGCTCGGAGTGGTAGAGCCCCTTTCAGGAACGTTCAAGGACATCGGTGAACGCTATCTGGATGGAGCGGAATATGCCGTCAGAGTGATTAATGAAAGCGGCGGGCTTCTGGGCAAGAAAGTGGAAGTGGTCCGGATCGATTCGGAATTGAAACCGGACGTGGCGACCCGTAAGGCGCAGAACCTGATTTTGAGAGACGGTGTGAAGTTCTTCTGCGGCGGCACAGGCAGCTCGGTGGGTGCCGCCATGGAGCAGCTGGCGGAAAAACAAAACGTCATCATGTTTACCTACGGCATGGACGCCGCCTCCATGACCGGCGTGAAGTGCAACAAGAATTTCTTCCGGCCCGGCGGCAGCACGGACGGCCGTTCTTTCGCCATCGCGCAGCAGATTGCCAAACTGGGTTACAAAAAGGTCGCGATCATCGCCCAGGATTATTCTTTCGGCCAGGAAGCGCTGGCCGCTTTCAAGAAAGAGATGGCCAGGATCAGCCCTCAGACCAAAATCGTGGCGGAGCTTTATCATCCGGCCGGCACCAAGGATTACGGTCCTTACGCGAGCCAGCTGATTGCGGCGAAGCCGGATGTCATTTTCACGCCCAACTGGGGCAATGACCTCACGCTGCTTTTGAAACAGGGGCGTCCCATGGGGATGAAACAGAAAGTTTTCTCTTACTATATCAACGATGAAGTCACGATTGAATCGCTGGGCAACGACAGTCTGATGATCGGCAATATGGGCGCGGAAATCTACACCCTGTCCATTCCCACCAAAAAGAACGAGGAGTTTGTCGCCAAATTTTACAAGGACAAAGGCTATTACCCGACCTGGCTGCGCGGCAAAGCTTACATTGCCACCATGTTCTGGGCGGAGGCGGTTAAAAAGGCCGGAACGACCGACGTGGCGGCGGTCATCAAGGCGTGGGAAGGCCTGTCCTATGACGGTCCGGCCGGCGTCTGGACCATGAGAGCCTGCGATCATCAGGCGCAAGTGCCTTACTGGTACACGGAAATCGTGGCCAAGACCAAATACTTCAAACATGCTTTTGAAGCCCCCCGGGGCATGACCCCGGCGAAAGCCGTGGAAGTTCCCTGTGCGGATACGGGCTGCAAGATGAAGTAGCGGAAAGAATGTCCGAGACCGGACATTCGGATGGTGTTTCAAAATAACCGTTCCCCTCCTTGTCCGGATGACCCCGGACTCCCGCTGCGGGGGTCCCGGGTCATCCCCGGGAACGGAAGATAAGTTCAGCGTCGAGTGTTGAGGTTCAGAAAGAGCGAGGACGTCCTATGGCAGAAGTAAGCGGCAAGGTCATGAGCGCCAAAGAGGCCGTTGACCGATTCGTTCACAACGGCGATGAGCTGGTGATCGGCAATTATACCGTAGGAAGCTGCGCCGAACTGGTCTACGAGATTGCCAGGCAGCGCAAAAAAGGCTTCACCCTGTATTCGCAATCCGGCATTTTTGACGTCGAAGTCCTGGTCGCGGGCGGTTGCGTCGATCGGCTGGTCACAACCTACGTGATGCGTTCCGGCGGCAAAAAAGGCGGTTCCGCCGTCGAGCGGGCGCTGAATGCCGGAACGCTGGAAATCGAAGACTATACCAATTTTGAATATAACGCCCGGCTGGTGGCCGGCATGCACGGTTTTTCCTTCATGCCGGTGCTGGAGGGGGTCATGGTGACGGATATCTTCCGCAGACGGGGCTTCATGGGCGAAAATAAATTTCGTGTGATTCAATGCCCCTATACGGGAAAAGACAAATTAACCGTTCCCGCCGCGGCGCCGGACGTGTGCGTCGTTCACGTGCAGCGGGCCGACGCCGAAGGCAACGCGCAGTACTGGGGCGCCATGGGGAGCGTGGCGGCGGCGGCGCTGGCCAGCAAAAGAATCATCGTCTCCTGCGAAGAGATTGTCGATCACGAGATCATCCAGTCGAGCCCCCACCTGACGATTATCCCGGCCTACCGGGTGAACGCGGTCGTTGAAGCGCCCTGGGGCGCTCACCCCACGGAGGTTCTGGGATACTACAATGTGGACACCTTCATGTATAATGGATTGTTTTCAACTGCGGCGGCGACCGCAGACGGACTTGCGGCATGGATGGAGGAATGGGTCTACGGCTGTCCGGACCGCGCGCGCTACATCGACCATTACATCGCCAGGTTCGGTTCGGAGGCGCTCGATGAACTGCGGGCCAAACCCTTTTATTCCGCGCCCGCCGACTACGGCGCGGCCTTTTCCTCGCACTGGGATCGCGAGGGGAGAGAAAGAAGCATGGGGGTCACCCTTCCGGAACTGGAAAAATTATTGAAAGACAGAGGAAAAGTTTATGGGTAAGCCTTATACGCTCGATGAACTGCTGGCCATTGCGGTGGCCCGGGAGATTCACGATTATGAGAACGTGGTTCTGGGCGTCGGCGTCCCCATGACGGCGGGCGCCCTGGCCAAGTCGCTTTTGGCGCCTCACGCCACGCTGATGATGGAATCGGGCATTGTGGACATCCGTCCCCTCTTGTCTCTGAACAATATCGCCGACGCACATTCCGCCCGCGGATTCTCCTATGCCACGGATCTTTTTTCGGCCTTCACCGCAACATACCGCGGTTTTGTTGATGTCTGTTTTCTCGGCGTGGCGCAGGTCGATAAATACGGAAACCTGAATACGACCGTCATCGGCGATTACAACAAACCGGACATGCGCCTGCCGGGCTCCGGCGGGGCCGCGGATTTCATCTCCTACGCCAGGCGGACCGTCCTCACGATGCGGGGCGGCGCCTTTGTCAACAAACTGGATTATTTCACCTCCCCGGGCTACCTCGAAGGCGGAGACAGCCGCGACAAAACGGGCCTGTTTCCGATCGGCTCCGGGCCGACTGCCCTGATCAGCACAAAAGGCGTCTTCCGTTTTGACGCAACAACCAAGGAGATGTATCTCGCCACGATTCATCCGGGCGTGAGCCTCGAATCCGTCAGGAAGGACATCCCCTGGAATTTGAAGGCATCCCCGGATCTGTCGCTGACCGAACGTCCAACGGATGAGGAGATCGATTTTATCCGCAATTTCGCCCCGGAGCTTTCCGCCGGCCGTGAATTGACCGTGGAATTGCGCAACGCCGCCGTCAAGAAAAAAGCCGAGCTGCGCGCCGGGAAAAGGCCTGGCGCGGGAGGACGATTATGAAACTGAAAAATAAAGTAGCCGTTGTGACGGGCGCCAGCAAGGGCATCGGCAAGGCCGTTGCCCTGGCATTCGCCCGGGAGGGCGCCTCCGTCGTTCCGGCCAGCCGAACGCCGGCCGCGCTGGAAGATGTCGTCCGGGAAATCAGGGCGGCAGGCGGCGAGGCCTCGGCCGTTTCCGTCGACGTGAGAAGCGTTGACAGCATCAACGCTCTGGTGAAGAAGGCCGTTGACCGTTACGGCCGTCTCGATCTGCTGGTGAACAACGCCGGGATCACGATGGGCGGCCCTTCCGAGGATCTGGCGCCGGAAGATTGGCGCGCGGCCCTGGAAACGGATTTGTTCGGTGTGTTCTACGCCTGTCAGGCGGCGGCGCGCGTCATGATCCCGCAGGGCGGCGGCAACATCATCAATATTTCGTCCGTCAACGGAATTCTGGCGGCGCCGAGGCGCGCCGCCTATTGCGCCAGCAAAGCGGCGGTGAATGAGCTGACCAAGGTTCTGGCCATTGAATGGGCCGACCGAAAGATTCGCGTGAACGCCATTGCCCCCGGATATGTCCGGACGGAGCTGGTCGAGGACGTCATCCATAAAGGAGCGATTTCCCTGGAAGCGATTCTCAAGCGCACACCGCAGGGCAGGATCGGAGAAGTCGGGGATATCGCCTCGCTGGCCGTGTATATGGCCGGCGACGAATCCTCCTATATGACCGGAAGCATCGTCAATATTGACGGCGGCTGGCTGGCCTACGGGTATTTATGAAGAACATTGCATTTTAAGCGATCTATGGAGGCATTTCATTATGACGGAGAAAATAGCCGTTATCGGTTCAGGGACAATGGGGTCTGGCATTGCGCAGGTTGCCGTGGAAGCGGGTTTCCAGGTCAGCCTGGTGGACACCGAACAGGGATTTGTCGATCGGGGCATGGCCAACATCCGTAAATTTTTAGGAAAGAAAGTCGAAAAGGGCAAAATCGATCAAGCCCGCTGCGATGAGATATTGGCGCGTCTTTCCGGCACAACCGACATGGCCCAGGCCGTCCGGGGAGTGGTGATGGTCGTAGAGGCCGTTTTTGAGAAGTTTGAGTTGAAGAAGGAAATCTTTCAGAAGCTCGATGCCCTGTGCCCGGCCGACGTCATCCTGGCCAGCAACACCTCGACATTGAGCATCACCTCCATCGCCGCCGTGACGAAGAACCCCCGGCGCGTCATCGGCACCCACTACTTCAGCCCCGTTCCCGCCATGCGTTTGGTCGAAGTCATCCGGGGGAAAGAAACCGGCGACGCCGTCGCCCGGAAGACCGTCGAGATCTGCAAGGCCTTCGGCAAGACCCCCATCGTCGTCAAAGACATTCCCGGCTTCATCGTCAACCGGTTTTTGTGCCTGATCTACAACGAAGCGGCCGACATGATCAACAGAGGCGATTCCACCGCCGAAGACATCGACCAGGCCATGAAACTGGGCTGCAACTGGCCCATGGGCATCACCGAGATCATCGACCTGGCAGGCGTGGACGTTTGCGCCAACGCCATTGACGCCATGTACCAGATGACCGGGGAGGAGCGCTACAGGCCGTCGCCCCTTTTCGCCAAAATGCTGGCCGAAAAGAAACTCGGCCGGAAGACCGGCGAAGGCTTTTACAAGTACGACAACAAATAAAAACACAACCGCGGCCGGCGCGGAAAGGGAAAATAACCATGAAAGACAGAGAAGTAGTATTGATTGACGGCGCACGGACGGCCTTTGGCCGCTTGGGCGGCAGCCTGAAAGACTTTACGGCGGAAGAGCTGGGCAGCATCGCCCTCAAGGGACTGATTGATAAGACAAAGATTTGCGAGCGGGGGAAAGTGGACAGCGTTTTTGCGGGGTCTGCGTTTCACATGGCCCGGGCCATTAACCCGGCCCGCTGGATCGTTCTGGATGCCGGCCTTCCCGTGACCACAACCGCCTCTTATGTGGAAATGCAGTGCGGGTCCGCCATTGACGGCATCAATCACGCCGCCTGGAAAATCCTTTGCGGCCACGCGGACGTCATCATCGCCGGCGGCATGGAATCCTTCAGCCAGCTGCCGTTCAAATTTTCATCCAGCCCGACGCCTTACCGCATTGCGCCTCCGAAAGTTCTGGAGTACCAGCTTCAGCCGACGCCGAAGGAAGGCCGGGCCTACCTGCCCTTCGAAATGGGCCTCACGGCGGAAAACCTGCATGAAATGTACAGCATTTCACGGGAAGAGCAGGACCAGTTTGCCTTCCGCAGCCAGACGCTGGCGAAAAAAGCGATGGACGAGGGATATTTTGTCAATGAAATCGTAACCGTTGCCGTTCCCCAGGGGAAAAAGAAGCCGCCTCTGGAGTTCAAAGTGGATGAACATCCCCGTCTGGAATCCCTGGACGTTCTGGCCAAACTGCCGCCCGCCTTCAAAAAGGGAGGGACCGTCACGGCGGGCAATTCTTCCGGCCTCAACGACGGCGCCGCGTTCGTTTTGCTCATGACGGCCGAAAAAGCGGAAGAACTGGGGTATCAGCCCTATGCGCGCTGGGTCTGCGGCGCCGAGGCGGCGGTGGATCCTTCCATCATGGGTATTGCCCCGGCCTACGCCATTCCAATCGCGCTCGAGCGGGCCAGCCTCAAATTGGGAGACATGGACGTCGTGGAATGCAACGAAGCCTTTGCGGCGCAAAACCTGGCCGTCATCAAAGAGCTGGAGAAGCAAACCGGAGAGAAGGTTGTCATGGACCGTTGGAATCCCCTGGGCGGCGCGATTGCCTTTGGCCATGCCAACGGCGCCTCCGGCGCCCGCTGCGCGCTGTTTGCCATGAAGCAGCTGGAGCGGACCGGCGGTCGGTACGGACTCTTTTCGGCCTGCTGCGGCGGCGGTCAGGGTGTGGTCAGCATCATTGAAAATCTGAAGAAATAATAGACGGCATGTCCCTGAGGATCGTGTTCAGCGCGTAGTTGGTTAAAAATGTATTTAAAGCATAATGGAGATTTTACATGAAAATCAATCCCAATATCAAACCGGATAGAAAAGGTCGTTTTTTCGATGTGCAGCCGTGGCAGGAACAATACAACAAGAAGAAAACGACAGCCAGGGAAGTGGCGGCCCAGGTCAGGGACGGAGACTTTATCTTTACCTGCGGTGGCCTTAACTTTCCGCGCGCTTTCATTGAAGAGATGTGCAAGCGCATCCTGGAAAACAAATTTCACATCGATCTGTTTGCTCCGTATTGCATTTACCCGGATTCACCGCACCTGAAGCCCGAGCTGAAGGATTACCTTGATGTGTACGGATTCTTCACCGGCCTGGAGAGGAAGCTGCAGGATCAGGGAAACTTCCGCTACATCCCCTGCCAGATGAGCGACGCCGGCCGCGTGATCCGCTATCATAAACCGCGGATGGGAGCCTTCGTGGTTTCACCGCCCAATGAAGACGGATGGATGTCCCGCAGCGTCTGGACGCACCATTATGGCAAGGAAGCTTATCTGGATGACTCCTGTGAAGCGGTGATCGTCGAGGTCAACAGGAATATGCCTTTCCTGTGGAGCGACGGCCCCTCCGAACAACACACGTTTATCCATGTTTCGGAAGTGGACTACATTATTGAAACGGATTATGAGATTCGGGAAATCAAGTCCAATCCTCCGGGAGAGGCGGACAAGCTGATTGCGGGACACATTGCCGAATTAATCCCCAACGGCGCCTGTCTCCAGATCGGCCTGGGCGGGCTGTCCGACGCCGTAACGAGCCTTCTGGTGTCCGCCGGAAAAAAAGACCTGGGTTTATGGAGCGAGATCATCAGCAACGGGCTTTATGCGCTCATTGAAGCCGGTGTGCTCAACAACTCCAGAAAGAATTTCTTGCCGGGCAAGAGCGTCGTGGCGACATGCATCGGCGACCGGCGCCTGTTTGACTGGGCGGCCAATAATCCCGACCTTCTGGTGTGTGAAGGCGCATGGGTTAACGACATTCGCAATATCTCCCGAAACGACAACCTGGTTTCCGTAAATACCTGCCTGGAGATTGACTTGCAGGGACAGGTCAGCGCCGAGGCCATGGGCTATTACCAGTACAGCGGCACCGGGGGACAACTCGAGTTCGTCATCGGCTCTCAAATGAGCAAGGGTGGGAAAAGCATTCTTTGCCTGCAGTCCACCTTCAAGGACAAACAGGGCAAGCTCCGTTCCAAAATCAAGCCGATCCTGGATGAAGGCACGCCGATCACTACGCCGCGGAGTGTCGTCCAGTGGATTGTGACCGAATACGGGGCCGTGAACCTCCGCTACGAAAGCCTGCGGGAGCGGGCCCGGAAGCTCATCAGCATCGCCCATCCGCAATTCCGGGAAGAGCTGACTCGGGAGGCAGCCAAACACTGGTAGAAACCATTTTAATGAAAATGCGGACGGGAGTATCCGCACTGCATTGGGAAACCTGATATTTCCGGCTGGAAATTCCGGAGCCTGTTTTCTGATGCTAATTTTACTATCCCTTTTTAATCCTTCCTAACACCACTCTTCTCGTGATTGCTTTTTTTGGCCTCGCAAAGGACGGCATGTCCTTTTCGCATAGCTAGAAAATTTGCATGAGCTGCCCGAAGGCCGCCGTATGCTTCTGCCCACCTGCAAGGGTGTTGACAAGGTAGGGACAAAGTATTATTATTTTTACCATTTCCGGCAATTGAATTGCAAGTGTGAATTTCATGCCTGCAATCAAAAAAACAGTCAGGTGCCGTTAATCGTTGTTCAAGGAAGATGGCTGTCTATAAGACCAGGAAAATGCCGGCATCAGACTGCCTCGACAAATTAGCGAGAATAGTTCTTCCATATTGTGGTATTGGAGAAGGAACTAATGAGAAAAGATCAAGACGATGACAAGAAGGTCATTGGAGCGAAGACAAACGCGGCAGAGGCTATCTTCGGTATCTTTGAAAACGAAACCGCGAACAGCTTCTTCCAGCGCATTCTGGCGACCAGCACGGATGATATTGGGAAACTGATTTATAACATCCCCATTATCATTTACGCGATTGCCAAAAATCAATATATTTATGTCAATTCTACCTTCGAGAAAACTTTAGGATATACACTAGTACAATGTAACATTTGTTCTTTCGTATATATGATAAATATGATACCTTGGCGTAAAACTACATATGGAGGTTGCCATGTCGCCAAGATATCGAGTCACCTTAACAAAGG
>Ga0209311_1002600_pt1 | contig 12908 bp, 12 predicted proteins | sample AD_UKC045_MetaG_FD_184417 | JGI IMG/M metagenome (GOLD analysis project Ga0209311, IMG submission 184417) | Active sludge microbial communities of municipal wastewater-treating anaerobic digesters from USA - AD_UKC045_MetaG (SPAdes) (version 2) | ecosystem: Engineered > Bioreactor > Anaerobic >... | reverse complement strand
TACATCGTCAACCTGGCAAATCTTGAATACCTGACCGTCGAAGAAAATCTGGTGGAGCCCAAAGGCGTTGCCACCGGCGTGATCGGTTCGACGAAGATTTTTGTTCCCCTGGCCGGCATCGTGGATATTGCCGGAGAAAAGGCGCGTCTGGAAAAAGAGCTGGCCAAAGTGTCCAAAGATCTCGAGCAGAGCTCGCGGAAGCTGGCCAACCATGATTTCCGCGACAAGGCGGCGCCGGAGATCATTGAAAAGGAAGAAGGCAAACTGAAGAGTTTTCAGGAAAAGTTTGTCGCGCTGGAAGGGGCGTTAAAGAAATTGAAAGAGATGAACCTGTAGGGAACGGTCTTGCCGCCTGCGGTGGTGGTTTAAGGCCGTCCCTCCGGCGTTTGTGTTGGTTGAAATGTAAGGCGAAAATGATTGATTCCCGAATTCAAAAAATCATCAGGGGCGCCCTGGCCGAGGACATCGGCACGGGCGACATCACCACGCAGGTCACCGTCAGTCCGAAAAAGAAGGGCCGGGCGGTTGCGGTGGCCAAAGAGAATTTTGTTGTTGCGGGTCTGGAGGTTTTTGAAGCGGTGTTTCAATGCCTGGATCCGGACATCGTCGTCAGGAAAGTGGTTGCCGACGGGAGCCGGGTGAGGAAAGGCGCGGTCCTCGCGCGGGTGGAAGGCCGATTGTCCGCCATCCTGCAGGCCGAGCGCACGGCGCTGAATTTTTTCCAGCGCATGTGCGGCATTGCGACCCTGACCGCCGCTTACGTGGATGCCGTCGGCAAGACGAAAGCAAAAATTTATGATACGCGAAAAACCGTTCCGGGGCTCAGGGCTTTGGATAAGATGGCGGTTCGCCAAGGCGGCGGAACCAATCACCGCTTCGGCCTGTTCGACGCCGTGCTGATCAAGGACAACCATATCGAAGCGGCGGGCGGCATCGCCGCGGCGGTTGCCGCCCGGAAAAAACATTGGAAGCGATCTTTCAAAATCGAGGTGGAAACCAAGAACCTGCGGGAAGTCAAAGAAGCCCTGGTTTGCGGCGCCGACATCATCATGCTGGACAATATGACGATCCATGCCATGAAAAAAGCCGTGGACTGGGTTGCGGGCCGCGCTTTCATCGAGGCGTCCGGCAACGTCACACTGAAGCGCGTCCGCGAAATTGCCTCAACGGGCGTTGATGGGATTTCCGTGGGCGCACTCACCCATTCCGTCCGCGCGGCTGATATTTCGCTGAAGATAACAGGATAAAGACCGAAGGGTGAAGCAGGCATTGGGGCACAACTGTTGCAACAGCAGATGCCCTGACGTGAAATATAAATTTTAAAACTTGTAACTTGCAATGGTATGCCCTTAAACGAAGCATCCCTGAAAAAACATCTTGCCGGAAAATTTATCGGCCATTCGCTGCGCTATTACGAAGAAATCGGCTCGACCAACGACGAGGCGTTTCGGCTGGGTGTGCAGGGAGCGCCGGAGGGAACGGCGTTGATCGCGGAGCGTCAGAGCGCGGGAAAGGGGAGGATGCAGCGCGCCTGGCATTCGCCTCCCGGCGCCAATATTTACACGTCCGTCCTTTTGCGTCCGCGTTTTGAACCGGACCTCGCGCCGCAGATTTCCCTGGCGGCGGGCGTGGCCGTCGCGGAAACGCTCGACCCCTATTGCCCGGGCAAGGTTTTTCTGAAATGGCCCAATGACGTGCAGATCGGCGGAAAAAAGGTCTGCGGCATTCTGACCCAGATGAAAACGGCAGGGGGCGTCATCGATTTTGTCGTGGTGGGCATCGGCGTGAACGTCAATTGGAATCTCAAAGAATTTCCTGAGGATATTCGAAAAATAGCCACCTCCCTGTCGGTGGAGGCCGGCCGGGAAGTTTCCCGACTGGAGCTGATCATTCTCCTGTATGAAAATCTGGCAAAATGGTATAGGGAGCTGGCGCAAAACGGGTTTGCGCCGCTCAGGAAAAAATGGCTTGAGCGGACAACGATGATCGGCAAACCGGTTTCGGTCACCTTCGGGAAGGAAACAATCAGCGGAGAGGCGGCGGATCTGGATGAAGACGGTTCGCTGGTGATTCTGGCGGACGGCAACCAAAAGGTGAAGGTCGCGGCGGGAGACGCGACCGTAGGGAAGAGGTAACGATTTATGCTGCTGGTGATTGACGTAGGCAATACAAACACCGTGCTGGGGCTTTTTGACAAGGATCAGCTGCTTCACGATTGGCGAATCCGGACGGAAATCGATCATACCATCGATGAATACGGCGTGCTGATTTACAATCTGTACCAGTCCACCCGCATGAGAGCCAAAGAGATTAAATCCGTCCGGGCGATTATTATTTCCTGCGTCGTGCCGCCGATGCTCAATATTCTGGAGCCCCTCTGCGTCAAGTATTTCAACATCATACCGATGATCGTCGGCCCCGGCATTAAAACAGGCATGCCGATTTTTTACGACAATCCCAAGGAAGTCGGCGCGGACCGGATTGTCAATGCCGTGGCCGCCTACGACAAGTACCGCCAGGAATCGATCATTGTTGATTTTGGAACGGCGACGACGTTTGACTATGTTTCGCCCCGGGGCGAATACATGGGGGGCTGCATTTCGCCGGGGATTGTGATTTCCAGCGAAGCGCTTTTTGAAAAGGCTTCCAAGCTGCCCCGCGTCGAATTCGGCAAGCCGAAAACCATTATTACCAAGGACACCGTCAGCGCCATTCAGGCGGGCATCATGTTCGGCTACGCCGGCCTGGTGGACGGCATCGTCAACCGGATGAAAGCGGAAGTCAAAACCAATCCCCTGGTCATTGCCACGGGGGGGCTGGCGCGGGTGGTTGCGCAGGAAGCCGGGACAATCGACAAGATTGAAGAAATGCTGACGCTGGATGGTCTGCGGATTATCTATGAACGCAATAAGAAGTAGCGCATGCTGAATGTCGGATTAACGGGCGGAATTGCCTGCGGAAAATCAACCGTTGCGGAAATGTTTGTGCGCCTGGGCGGCCGTCTGATTGATTTTGACAAGCTGGCCCATGAAGCGCAGGAGCCGGGAAAGCCCGCCTGGCAGGATGTCGTCCATTGCTTCGGATCCGAAATCCTCCTGCCCGATCAGACCATCGACCGTGGCAAAATGGCGGACATCGTTTTCCGCTCTGCGGAAAGGCTGCGGAGGCTCAACGCCATCGTTCATCCGAGGGTTTTTGAAGAATGGTGGTCCCGTCTCGAAAAAATCAAGGCGCAGGCTCCTCACGCGATTGTTTTTTCCGATGTGCCTCTCCTGTTTGAAGGCGGAATGCAGCATCTGTTTGACCTGACGATTCTGGTCAAAATTGAACCCGGGCAACAGGTGGAACGCCTGATGGCGCGCAGTTCCGTCTGCCGGGAGGACGCCGAATTGCGGCTGGCCAACCAGATGCCGATATACGATAAAATACAACTGGCGACGATTGTGATTGACAATCAATGCGTGATGGAAGAAACGGAAAGAAAAGTGGCGGCCGTCTGGGAGGATTTGCTGGCCAGGGAAAAGGCAAAGGCTTTGCAGGCGGAAGACTGACGGAGCAACGCGTCGTTGAGCCTCCAGAGGAAGCGGCGCAGACATACAACGAAGAAGCGGAGGGTAACATGATCGAAAAAAACGTAAAAACGGATTTTTGCGCGAATGTGTCCGAACCGGTGATTGGAGAAGGCACCTTTGTGCATCCCCTGGCGGCGGTCATCGGCAATGTTGAGCTGGGAAAAAACATCATGGTTTCGCCGATGGCGTCCGTGCGCGGCGACGAAGGCCAACCGCTCCACGTGGGAGATGATTCCAATATTCAGGACGGCGTGATCATTCACGCGCTGGAAACGGAGCTGGACGGCAAGCCCGTGGAAAAAAACCGCGTGGATGTGGACGGAAAAAAATACGCGGTGTACGTGGGAAACCGTGTGTCGCTGGCGCATCAGGCGCATATTCACGGACCGGCCGTCGTGATGGACGACACCTTTGTGGGGATGAGGGCGCTGGTCTTCAAAACGTTTGTCGGAAAAAACTGTGTCATTGAGCCGGGTGCTATTTTAATCGGCGTTCGGGTGGCGGACGGACGCTATGTGCCGGGTGGATCGGTGGTCAAAACCCAGGCTGACGCCGACGCGCTTCCCGTGATCACCGCCGATTATCCGATGAAAGAGATGAACAAAGGCGTTTTGCACGTCAATAAGGCGCTCGCCAAAGGATACCTGGCGGCCAAATAAAGAATTGAAAGACAGGCAAAGCCGGTTGATTATTTTGATCAACCGGCTGATTCACAGCACGACATGTTGGTCAAAAGCAAAACTTTCGCTCATTCTTCCCACCAGGGTGTTTGTCTTTCCTGCGGCGCAGGAAACATCGGAAAGCGCCGCTACTGCTCCATCCGGTGCCGCCAGCAGCTCCGCCAGAAACTCAATACGCGAAGCGGCCTCCTGCAGGCCCTGAATACGCGCTACGCGACATTCTATTTTACGGAGACGCTCATTGTCCTCGACGTGGTTCCGCACGGCATCCGGGAAGTATTCCGTTACAAGGCGCGCCGCACTGCCGGCGTCAAACCGGCGGAAGATTTCGGCGCCATGAGCAACCGACTGGGGGATGCCTGGTGGGCCGAGGAAAAAAGGACGACCAAAAACTATCTGGCTTCGAGGCGCGTTTTGGAAATGGCGGAAAGGCTGGAGATGGCCGAGGGACTCAAGCGCCCCAGATGGGTGAAGGTTCCCGGCGTCAAACCGGAGAGCATCCTGCTTTTGGATATGGCCAAGGCGGATCTTGCATCCCGTGAACTGCACAAAATCATTAAGAACGCCTACCGCCGCCAGGTGAAAATTCATCATCCCGACGCCGGGGGGACGGCCGCCGCCTTCCGCAGGATTCACGCCGCGTATCAGGACCTGCTGCGCTGGGCCGAACATCCTAACTTCATCCGCCGGCGCGGCTTTCCCGACAAATGGTATTACGACGGCGACCATAAAAGATGGGTCCAGCCGATGCCGTTGAAAAAAGGGTGAAGGCTGTTTTGCGGCTGAGCAATTGTTCTTCCGACATCAAAGCATGACGGCAGTGCAGGAATTGAGCAAAAAAACCTATTTCACCATCGACGAGGCGGCGCTGTGGAATCAGCACATGTAACGGGTTTGCCGGTTTGCGCTTATTCGTCATTTTCCCCAGCCGGTGTCCGCGGCATCGTACGCTTCAATCATGTTCAGTTCCACCTGAAGGCGGAGTGCTTCCAGCGAATCCCGGTCCGCATTCCCGGGCACAGGGAAGAAGAACCCGAAGCGAATCAGGATGCGGGTGAAAGGCTTGGGAATCATGAAGCGGTCCCAGCTTTTTGCCGTCCAGGACCTTTGATAGGAGACCACTGCGGGGCAGATGACCGCATTTGCACTCCGGGCCAGCGCCAGCAGCCCCGGTTTGATGACGCGGGGCGGTCCGGTGGGTCCGTCCACGATGTGAACGCCAATGCGGTTTTCTGCAACTTTCTGCACCATCGCCTTCAACGCCTTCGCGCCTCCCCGTGTGCTGGAGCCCCGAACGGGAATCCAGGCGAGACGGGAGACGATTTTGGAAATGAAATCTCCGTCGCGGCTCTGGCTGATCATGATGCAGGGCGTCCATCGAAAAAACTGCGGAACGAAAAAGCCGCCGAAAAGGCGCTGGTGCCAGCTGGCAAAGATGACGCGCCCCCCGCGATCCAGATGCTCCAGAATTTTTTCCTGACCCTCGATTTGCACGCGGAGCGTTTTCGCGTAAAGACGCAGAAAACAATAGATGAGGGACGTCAGAACATGATTCAATAAGAAATATTTGATCTCCTTTGCCGAAAAGGAGCGCCGGCGTCCTTTCATGGCGACGCTCCTCCGCCCAGTGTTTTATACAGCGTCACAAGATTATTGACGGAGGCCAGCCGCAGCAGGATCAGGCCCTGCTGGGCGCCGTATAGAGACCGCTGCGCGTCCAGAACGGAGAGGTAGCTGTCAATCCCCTTTTCGTAGCGCATTTCGGAAAGGCGGTAAACCACGGCCATCGCGTCCACCAGCGACTGCTGCGCCGCCACGCGCCGGCTGACCGTTCCTTTTTCGGCCAGCGCGTCCGCCACTTCCCGGAAGGCCGTCTGAACGGACTTTTCATACTGGGCGACGGAAATTTCCTTTTCGAGTTTGGTGACGTCGTAGGCGTACCACAGGCGGGGATCAAAAATCGGCATCACGATCTGCGGCGCGAACGTCCATACATCCGATCCGGCTTTGAAAAGACCGGAGAGGTCTGCGCTGGCCGTTCCGATGGAGGTCGTAAGCGAAATCCGGGGAAAAAGGGACGCGCGGGCCGCGCCGATGTTGGCGTTGGCCGCTTTGAGGCGGTGTTCCGCCGCCAGGACGTCCGGCCGCCCGAGCAGCACGTCCGACGACAGGCCGACCGAGATGTCCCGGGGCAGGGCCACGCCGGATAGATCCCGGGGAAGCAGTTCCGGCCGGACGGGAGAGCCGATGAGAAGATTCAGGCCGTTTTCGTCCTGCGCGACGAGCTGCGTGTAGCGGGCCACGTCTCCCCGGGCCGTGTCCACCTGGGTTTGCGCCCGGCGGAGATCCAGCTCGGAGGCCAGTCCGACTTCGTGGCGCTTCCGGATCATGGCGTAGGCCGCTTCCTGCGCCTCCAGCGTTGAGGAAACCAGTTGAAGGGCTTCCCGGTCTGCGGCCAGGGTCAGGTAGGCCTGCGTCACCGTCGCCACGAGCAGAATCTGCGCGCTGCGGCCGGCCTGGTCCGTAGCCAGGTATTGCTCCAGCGCAGCATCTTTCAAACTGCGGATGCGGCCGAAGAAGTCGATTTCCCAAGCGGTGAGGCCCAGATTGACGCTGTACTGTTCGGCGGTATATGCGCTTCCCGAGGGGGAGAGGTCCGCCGGAACCCGATTCTGATACCAGCTTCCGGTTGCGTTGACGGTCGGTAAAAGCGTCGCGCGGCTGATGCCGAACATGGCTTTGGCTTTTTCCACGTTCAGGCCCGCCACGCGCAGATCGCGGTTGTTGGCCAGCGCGGCAGCGATGACTTCCCGCAGCCGGGGATCGGTGATAAAATCCCGCCATGGCATTTGGGATGCTCGAGGCGCCTGCTTCTCTTCCTGGTAGGAGGGGCCTGCCGGCCACTGTTTCGGCACCGGCGCATCCGGACGCTCGTATTTCGGCGCCATCGTGCACCCGGCCAGCAGAATCATCAGAATCAAAAGCCATTTTTTATTCATGGGGTTGTCCCCCCTGACGCATGGGTTTCGTTCGTGGCGGTCATTTTCTGTTTCAGGCGTTTGGGAAGAACCCACTCCAGTAAGCGGTTAAACACAGAAGGGCCTCCGGTGTCCGTTTTCAGCTTTTTGCCGAACAGCGTTTCAACCAGCACGTAGAACAGCGGTGAAAAGACTACCACCAGAAGCGTTGCCGTGATCATGCCGCCCAGCACGCTGGTGCCGATGGCGTTTTGCGCGCCGGCGCCCGCACCCGTGGTCATGGCGAGCGGCAGGACGCCGAAGCCGAAAGCCAGCGACGTCATCACGATCGGACGGAACCGCAGCCTCGCGCCTTCCAGCGTGGCTTCCAGGAGCCCCATGCCCTTTTCCAGCCCCCCCTTGGCGAACTGAACGATCAGGATGGCGTTTTTCGTGGTCAGCCCCAGTGTGGTCAGAAGTCCGATCTGAAAATAAACGTCATTGGCGAGTCCTCGCGTGCTCGACGCAATAATGCCGCCGATGATGCCCAGCGGGAGAACGAGCAGAATCGAAATGGGGATGGTCCAGCTTTCATACAGAGCCGCAAGACACAGGAAAATGACAAAGATCGAAAAAGCATACAAAAGCGGTGCCTGGGTGCTGGCCATTCGCTCCTGGTAGGAAAGGCCGCTCCAGTCAAAGCCGAAGCCGGAAGGAAGTTTCTCCATGGCTTCCTCCATGGCGCGCATGGCTTCGCCCGAACTGTTGCCGGGGGCTGGTTCTCCCCAGATGTTGATGGCGGGAAAGCCGTTGAACCGCGTCAGCCGGGGAGGACCGGATGTCCAGCGGCCCGCGGCAAAGGACGAAAAAGGCACCATCCGGCCCTGCGTATTGCGGACATAGAGTTTCTCCAGATCTTTGGGCAGCATGCGATAGGGCGCGTCGGCCTGAATGTAGACTCTTTTGATGCGTCCGCCCTGAATGAAATCGTTGGCGTAGGCGCTACCGAAGGCGGCGGACAGCGTCCTGTGGATGGATGAAATGGGAACCCCCTGGGCCCCGGCTCTTTCCCAGTCCACATCGATGCGGTATTCGGGCACGTCTTCCATGCTGTTGGGCCGGACTTTGACGACCCGGGGATCCTTGGCGGCAAGGCCGAGAAGCTGGTACTGGGCGTTCATCAGCGCCGAATGCCCCAGCCCTCCGCGGTCCAGCAGTTGAAAATCGAATCCCATGGACATGCCCAGTTCGACGACGGCCGGAGGCTGGAAGGTAAACACCATGGCGTTGCGGATGCGGGACAAAGCCCCCATCGCGCGGCCGGCGATCGCCTTCGCCTTCAGATCCGCGCGGTCGCGCAGATGCCAGTCCTTGAGCCGGATAAACACCATGCCGTTGTTTTGCGCGCGGCCCGAAAAGCCGATGCCGGTGATCGTCATCACCGATTCCACGGCTTCTTTTTCATTTTCCTCAAAGTATTCCTGAATCTGCTGCGTGATTTCTCCGGTTTGTTCCAGCGTAGCGCCGGTGGGCATGATGACCTGCGCGAGCAGGATGCCCTGGTCCTCATCGGGCAGGTACGCTCTGGGCATTCGGGCCCACAGGACGCCCATGACCACGACGATCACCAGAAAAACGACCAGGTAGCGTTTTTTGCGGGAGAGTGAATTGCCGACCAGTCTGATGTAGCGGTCGCGTAAACCGAAAAACACGCGGTCAAACCAGCGGAAAAAAGGACGGAGAAAAAAGACGGCATGCTGGGCCGGCGCGTGACCGGTGGGCACCGGTTTCAACAGGCCGGCGCACAGTACAGGCGTCAGAATCAACGCGACAACCACCGAAAGCAGCATGGCCGAAATGATCGTGATGGAGAACTGGCGGTAAATGACACCGGTCGAGCCCGGGAAAAAAGCCATGGGACCAAAGACGGCGGAGAGCACCAGACCAATGCCGACGAGCGCGCTGGTGATCTGATCCATGGACTTGGCGGTGGCCTCCTTGGGGGGAAGGCCTTCCTCGGACATGATGCGCTCCACGTTTTCCACGACGACGATGGCGTCGTCGACGAGCAGACCGATGGCCAGCACCATGGCAAACATCGTCAGCATGTTGACGCTGAACCCGAAAAGCGCAAGCACGGCGAACGTTCCGAGAAGAACCACCGGTACGGCGATGGTGGGAATCAGCGTGGCCCGGACGTTTCCAAGAAAAAGCCACATGACCAGAAAGACCAGGACAAAAGCGATCACGAGCGTCTTGATCACTTCATTGATGGACACCTTGATAAACGTGGTCGTGTCGTTGGGATAAACCACCTTCAAGCCGGCGGGAAAAAACCGGCTCATCTCCACCATTTTTGCTTTCACCGCGTCGGCCGTGTCCAGCGCGTTCGCACCCGGCGACTGGCGGATGGCGATGCCCGCGGAAGGTTTGCCGCTGTAGGAAACCTGAATGTCGTAAATCTCCGTGCCCAGTTCCGTTCGGCCCACGTCGCGGATGCGCACAACGGAGCCGTCGGGATTGGTACGGAGCGGTATGGACGCGAATTCTTCCGGCGTTGAAAGCATGTTCTGGACGACGATGGAGGCGTTCAATCGTTGGCCGGGAACGGCGGGCGCTCCGCCGAACTGTCCGGCGGAAACCTCCACGTTGTAGGCTTTGAGCGCCGAGAGAACATCGTCAACCGTCAGATGATACTGGGTCATCTCATGGGGATTGAGCCAGACGCGCATGGCGTAGCCGCCGCCGAAAACCTCCACCTCTCCCACGCCGGGGACGCGGGCCAGAATTTTTTCGAGGTTGTTCTTGGCGTAATCCCGCAGGTCCGTCCCGTCCATACTTGCGTCTTCTGAAATCAGCCCCACGATCATCAGGTAGTTCCGGGTGGATTTGCTGACCTGCACCCCCTGGTTTTCCACAACGTCGGGAAGACTCGGCAGGGCGGATTGGACCTTGTTTTGCACTTTGGACCAGGCGATGTCGGGGTCCGTCCCCGGAGCAAAGGTCAGCTCCAGGCGGGAGCCGCCCGCGGAATCGCTGGAGGCGGACATATAGAGCAGATTGTCCAGGCCGGTCATTTTCTGTTCAATGACCTGCGTCACGCTGTTTTCAACGGTTTCGGACGACGCTCCGGGGTAAGAGGACATGATCGCGATGGAGGGGGGCGCCATCTGCGGATACTGGGAGACGGGGAGAATATAAATGGCGATGACGCCCAGCGCCATGATGACGATGGCGATGACCCAGGCAAAAACGGGACGGTCCAGAAAGAATTTGGATAGCATTCAACGCCTCCGTTACTTTGTTTGGACGGGCGGGGCCGTATCGGGGCCTTTCCCGCCTGTTTTCACGGAATTTTCAAAGGGGACGGTTCTGACGGGTGCGCCGGGCTTCACTTTCAGGATGCCTTCGACAATCACCCGCGCGCCGGGTTCAAGCCCGGAAGTCACAAGCCAGGCATCGCCGATTGTCCGGTCCAGCGTAAGAGGCCGCTGCTGCGCCGTACCTTTAGAATCCACAACAAAGGTAAACGGATTTCCCTTGAGATCGCGGGAAACCGCCTGCTGGGGAACGAGGATGGCATTTTTGCGGGTTCCCTCCTGAATGACCGTGCGGACGAACATGTTCGGCAGCAGAATGCCTTTCGGATTGGGAAAGACCATGCGCAATATGACCGATCCGGTGGTCGGATCGACGGTAATATCCTGGAACTGGAGGGTGCCCTTGAAGGGATACTCCGAGCCGTCCTCCAGCAGAAGCCTGACGCCTTCGAGATGTTTCTTGCTGATTTCGATGCGGCCTTCCTGAAGCTGGCGGCGCAGACGGAGAATTTCAGCCGTGGACTGGGTGACGTCCACATACATGGGATCCAGTTGTTGAATCGTAGCCATGGGCTGGGGCTGGTGCATGGTGACCAGGGCCCCCTCCGTGAAGCTGGACCGGCCGATGCGTCCGGAGATGGGCGCCGTAATGGCGGTATGCTGCAGATTGATCCGGGCCACTTCCACCGATGCTTTTCCAAACTGAATATCCGCATGGTTCTGCTTCAGGGCAGCGGCTGCGTCATCATAATCCTGCTGGCTCACCGCTTTTTCGGCGAGCAGTTCCTTCAGGCGGGCGGCTTTCAACTGGATGGTGGACAACTGCGCTTCCGAACGCGCAAGCGAGGCTTTCGCGTTGTCGAGGGCCGCCTGATAGAGCGATGCGTCGATTTGAAAAAGCACCTGTCCGGCCCGGACATTGGCGCCCTCCGTGAAGAGTCGCTTCTGGATGATGCCGGCCACCTGGGGGCGCACTTCCGCGACCAGATACGCGGAAGTTCGTCCCGGCAATTCGGTTGTGACGGCAACGGGCCTTGTCCGGATGGTCACTACGGAAACTTCGGGCGGGGGAGGGGGGCCTCCCTTGCCCTTGTCCGAGCAGCCGTTCAGGAGAAATCCCGCGGCGAGAAGACTGATGACGATCATTCGGAAGGCGATGGCGTAAATCTTCATTCGGCACCTCTGTATTTATTTTTTAATGGCATCCCAGCACGCTTGTGTAACCTGTTCAACGGTTGCTTCATCCAAATGGAGAAATCCAAGAATATGATCGCGCACCAGCATGGGCAGCGGACCGAAAGCCAGGGCGAACAGCGCGGACATTGGCAGGGCTTTGAGAACCTGCTGTTCGGCGCCGCGCTCGAAAATGTCGATCATCATCCTGTTTCTGTCCGATTTGTCCAAAAGCCTTTCTTTGCGATGGGATATCCCGTACGGAGAGTTGAAAAACTGCTCCATGTAGCGGAAATGAAGAGGATGTTCGATGAAATATTTCAGAATTTTCCTGTTCATGTAGAGAAATTTCTCCCGGATGGATTCTTCGGCAGGATATCCGTCCTGAAGCATTTCATTGATCTTGTTTTCCATTTCACGATGCAGAGAGAGGATCAGTTCATCTTTGCTTTCGAAATAACGGTAAATCGTTCCGGCCGCCACTCCCGCCTGTTTGGCAATGAGGGCCATGGGAGAATCATGAAAGCCGCGCTCGGCAATCAGATTCAGGGCCACGTCCATGATGTCGGCGCGCTTGTCGGTTTTTATCATCAATCCTTGTCCGTTTTGCTTTTTGAATGAACATTCATTCACGGGCTGATTTCTTTACATGGAAGAGGTGGGGTTGTCAAGTTTTTTTATGCAAAAAAACGCAAAATCGCTTAATTTATTTGACGATTCTCGAATTCGACAGGTTTGAATAATGTTCAGGAATTTTTTCTTTCCTGCAGAAGCCAGGCCGCCAGCGCCGCCAGGAAAACGGCGGCAAAGGCGCTGGGCCACACGGGGATTTCCTGCCCCGAGGCCGTCACCGGTATGCCCAGAATAAAGCGGATCAACTGGGCGGCCGCCATCAAAAACAGGATGATCGCGATAACCAGAGATGCGGGTCGTTTCATTTTATCCCTCCTTATTAAAGTGTCGGAAAGCTTCAGCCGCCACTCCTGTTGTAGTGTATCTTAATAACCTTGTCATATCGGCCAACGGGAGATATCTTTTTGTTGACGGATATCATTAAGATTTCTCACTACGTTCGAAATGGGTATAAGCATAGGTAAAGTGTTGCTACTTAGCCCCCATTTTTAAAATTTATGTACCAGGCAAAATAATTTTGTCTGTGCTTTTTCGACAACCCTCGATGCTTTCTGTATATTTCTTTAAGTCTGG
>Ga0209311_1002591_pt1 | contig 12934 bp, 9 predicted proteins | sample AD_UKC045_MetaG_FD_184417 | JGI IMG/M metagenome (GOLD analysis project Ga0209311, IMG submission 184417) | Active sludge microbial communities of municipal wastewater-treating anaerobic digesters from USA - AD_UKC045_MetaG (SPAdes) (version 2) | ecosystem: Engineered > Bioreactor > Anaerobic >... | reverse complement strand
GTTCAAGAAGGCGAAACTAGATAGAACTGAGAAGGAGACGAAGCTGCTCTAGGTATCAGGCAAGAACGGAGGGGATAAAAAAGGTATGCCTATTCGTACAAGTTAATTCTTCGTTTTATCTGGGTATTTTGATGATTATAATATTATCTGCAATCCAAGGGTGGAAATTAAGTTAGATCTCCTAGTATTGTTTCCCAGTCAGCAGTGAATCCTATAAGATCGGGCTTGACTGATGGGTATTTACCGAATAACTCCTTGAAAGCTTTCATGGTTTCCTGAGTAATGGACTTTTTGCCTAGTATGAAGAGACAAGCATAAATAGCTGCGAATAGCGTATTGCTTGGCAGCATAATGCCATGATGGGAAGTACAAGGGTTTATTGTAACAATATATTGTTTATTAAGAAGGCGGCTATGGTGACATATGCGATTTCTCATTAGTACGATTAGGTGAAGCCAAGTAATGAAATCTTTTCTTTCCACCTCAAGCACAGAACTATTTGCCATATATAGACGGTATTTGATATCCCTAATATTATCTAATTCTCGAAATACCCCAATTTGCTGATCATAAAAGAGGCCGGAATAAATTTTCGAGATTGATGATAGGCTTAGAAGTTCGCATGCTACCCAGAAAGGTAAATTACCATATTTCCTCATATTGTGGGGTACATATGCTTCAACACGGTATGAGCTTCTAATTGCGTCCTGAATCTTTATCAGCAAATCGGAATGATTGAAATTGCTAACTTGTGAACCACTATTAAAACTTGAAGAAGACAAATATCCATCTGCCTGGAATTTCATTGTGTGAACATAAGGGATGACTCTCTTAAGGCGCAATTCTATTTGAGCAATGAGCCCAAAGCATTTATTGCGCAAGTCCGTATCAAAAAGGAGTGCTTGTATCATTTCATCAGAATCCATGCCCACAATCTTCTTCGAGTTCTTGTTCCTATTGTGTAGCGTGTAACCGGTAGCAAAATAATAGTTATACTCCATGAACAAGTTCTCAAGTTCGGAATCTGAGCGAATGGATAAGCCGTGACCTTCAATAATCCTCACTTGATCTTTCGGGGTGCATGGAGTTTTCATTTTTCTATAACCAGAAGAAGGACTGCAAATACCCATATGTCCACCTTAAAAATGAGGAGAGCGTTAGACGCTCTCCAGTGAGACAAGCCAAATACATCATTTCTGATGAGGCTCGCCATTTCAATAAGAGTATATCTTATCAGATAATAAGTGGCAAGTAGGCTGTGCATATTACGCGATATACTTTTTTACTTGGACTGATGTGCCTCGCTAGATTAGTACCAACTAAAGTCAAGAAAACTAGTGATAATTTAGTGGGGTGATTAGAAGCGGATGAGTAAGCAGAGTTACTAGGGCGGTGCAGGAAAACTAAGGGAAAAGTAGATCATGGGACATGAGAATGAATATTTCTCGTTCCATATATAAAGGTAGAGCTTGTCGCACGCTTTGACGATTACAGAGTTATTAATGCATTTCTCTTAACCACGACCAGCTTGGCCTGCCGATTATATGGAAAGGTATAGCTTTCTGATATCCGTCTGGAAATGTACAAAAAGGTTGACTACATAATATTCGTATGTATCAATAGTGATAACGACCTTTTAAGATATGGGAGGGCAGAATGTCAAGAATTGCTTATATCAGGGTATCCAGCGAAGGCCAGAACCTCGATAGACAAGAGGATATGGTCATAGATAAAGTCGATAAGGTATTTCGCGAGAAGGCAAGCGGAAAGGATAAGGAGCGGCCTGAACTCAAACGAATGCTCGAGTACGTCAGGGAGGGGGATGTGGTGGTAGTAGAGTCCATCTCCCGCTTAGCACGCTCCACTAGAGACCTTCTAAGCATTGTAGATGCTTTTCGGGAGAGAGGGGTAGGCTTAGTGTCTTTGAAGGAGAGCATAGATACTGAAACCCCACAGGGAAGGTTCATAATGCAGGTCTTTGCAGCCCTATCGGAGCTTGAAAGGGAATCTATCAAGGAGAGGCAGAAGGAGGGCATAGAGGCGGCAAGAAAGCGGGGCAAGCATCTAGGGAGACCTAGGAGAGAGAAGCCGAGTAACTGGGACCTGGTTATCAAGGAATGGAAGGCTGGTAGGATTACGGCGGTAGAGGCGAGAAAGCAACTAGGATTGCCCCATGCAACTTTTTATTACATGATAGGGCAGGTAGTAGAGCATAATACGCAACCATAATCGTCATACTTAACTAGGCTAGGACTTATGAGCATACTAATTCGATAGGAAATTCCTGATAGGATCTACTTCATATAATGCATGGTAACTAGTGATAGTTGGGGATACATAACCTATAAGAACTCCCAGCGGTTCTATATTACCAGGGAGATTAACAAGTTGTTTAGGGTTCGAATCATCAGTAAATTTCTTATTCTTTGTGTGATAGTTCAAACGACCATCAATCACCTGCACAAGAGCAATACCATGCTCCTTCGCAAATTCAATAGCTCCCGATTGAAAGCGTGAAGATGATATTAGCATGCCCTTATGAGCGCCTAGTTCCTGGACCTTTGAATGCAGGGCTAAGACGGTATCACGTTTAATTGGTGTCTTATACCGCTTACACTCAATGATTGTTTTGAACTCCATCTCATGAACATGGTGCGTACAACAGATGTCGATTTGGTACCCTCGTAAAAGTACATCGTAATCTATGTTTATCGAATCGAATTTACAGAACGCCCTTTTTACCAAGGATAGGCAATAAACCTCAAAATCCCTTGGGGAAAGATTTGTATAATCAATAGTATGAAACATAACTCCTCCTTACTTACCTTATGATTTTTTCTGTTTTTGCTCTATAACATCATTACAACATGTAACAATACATATCGTCACCCATGAGGACGGGTTTACCGCATCGTGTACATGCTACGAAGTCGCTCTCTTCACACCTAGAACCACAGCTAAGACATATGTACCCATCGGACGCATGGACTAAGGTTTCTTTATCACAGTTAGAGCAATCTGTTGCACCTTCAGGATGTTCTCTTCTCCTGCTATCTTTGACCTGCCCCCAGATTTAGGTCCAATCCAAGACTTAGTTTTCAGTAGATTTGAACTTAACCCTGTAGATGGTCTTCGCCTTCCCCTTGGAAGTTTCCTTCAATTGAACAGTTACCTGATTACTACCGGGCAAGGACAATGCTTTGTGGCGCAGGCGGCTTGCCTCCGAGTCTGCTGTGAGGCCTTATCCAGTTGTAATAGTCCTTCCATCTCAAAGACAGCACTTATCTTTCTGTATAATTTATGTTACCAATCCAGCTTTACATTCTTAAAACGGAAGTATCTCAAGCAATATGGCCGTTTCCTTAACGATGGTAACACAAGCGATGAGATTCATTAGCATAAGCACGGTCGTGAAAACGACACGAGGGGCACAATGCCATCTCGCGGAATTATAGCAGCTTTCAACCAGCATCTCCGATAACTAACCGCTTGTGTGGATGGTGATTCAATATGCTCGTGCGATGAAGCGATGATCGGTGCGTGGAAGAACCAAGTTAACATCAAAAGATATCGGCTGTAATAAAATTACAAATATTGATACATATAAATATGCGGCCCAAATAATGTAAAGAGATAGGGGATGGCTAGAGATGCCAGCTAAGAAGGCATTGAGTTTACTTTTATCCACACGATTCATATACTTGCTCGGTTAATAAGAACCATAGTTGCACTTTTAATGCGGTGATATAATGTAGATGAAATGTCGAGGACTGAATTATTGCTTGCACAATTCCATGGCAAGAGGGGGAGCCCTGATGCGTCTAAAGAACCAAAAGGGTGTAGTTTTGGCGACAGTGCTTCTTTTCATCATCGTTTTACTTCTACTGGGAGCCGCACTTTCCATGCTTTCGGTCAACTCACACCTTCAGACGATGAGAATGATCAACAAGGAGAAGGCTTTCTACGCCGCCCGCGCTGGCGCGGATGCGTTGAGGTCCTATATCGTGGACAATCCCGACGGGTTGACCGCAGAAGAGCTCATGGGCTATGTCGATGCAATCATTGCAGAAGGCATTTCAGATACGGGAAGTGTCGGAGGGAATTCATTCAAGCTGCAAGTGAGGAAGAGCGATGACGGAAGCAGCATAGAGATCAAGTCCACGGGGACTGCGGGCAATATGAGCTCCGAGGTAACATACTTGATCGAGATTGCCGAGGGCGAGCCTTCTGGGCCCGTGCTAGACATGGCCGTTTTCGCTACGAAACAAAGGGAGAGGCGCTTTCACAAGGATAAGAAGGGCAAGATAGTCTATGATGAACCAACCGAGGCGCTCTCGCTCGATGGTAGTGCCTATATCAAAGGACCGGTAGGGACGAACTCGATAGAAAACGGCACGGTCAAGTTCGACTGGAGCACCAAGGTCTACGGAGACGTCAACATCGGCCCGGAAGGCGATGTAGGTACTGCGGTTATCGCGCCCAGCGACATGGACTCATACGTAATCAGTCCCGGCACCAGGAAACTGCTGCCTGCGGAAAGAGAATACCCTCTGCCGGTCTTCCCTGCTTTTCCGGACTTTCCTTCAAAGGGTGACTTTACAGCAGGATGGTGGCCGGCCCCTCCTTACACGCTTCCTTTAGCGGATGGGGATGCATGGTATTCCTCCTTGGAAGTGCTGAGTACTTTGAAGATCGAAGTAGGCAGCGGTACACGGCGCCTGAGGATAGACAATCTTGAAGTTACAGGTGCAGGTAAGATAGAGATAGTCGGTAGCGGAAAGCTGGAACTATACGTATCCAACTTCATCATGGATAATTCTGGCAGAATCAACGATCTGGGTAATCCCGGGCAAGTACATATGTACTACAACGGAACAAGCAAGGTGAACCTTGGGGGAGACACCAGGTACTTCGGAAGCATCTACATCAAGGATGCGGATCTCGACATAACGAACAGCGGGGGTATACAAGGCCACGTAATCACGGGTGGGAGCACCGTTAACATAACAGGTGACGCCTCCGCGTTTGTGAGGGCAATATACGCTCCGAACGCGCACGTATACATGGGAGGCAGCGGTAAAGTCAAGGGATCGATAATCGCCAACAGCTTCTTCATGGACGGTGGGACGTGGGTAGAGTACGTAGCAGCTACAGAACCCATACCGGATATTCCCACAAGCGGGCCTGGCAAACCAAAGTTCCAGAACGGAAGATGGAAGTAGTCAGCCAGTACACAGAGCGTTAGTAAAGGGTCAGTGCGGATTCCATGCCGTGGGTGGATGACCGTAAGCCATCACAGATGCCATAGGGATCACTTGGTACGAGATTGCGCAAGGTAGGAGAATGGAATAAGGATGAAGACACTTAGGAACCAGAAGGGCTTCACGATGGTCGAGGTTATCATCGCGGCAGTCATGCTCGTTACCGTAGCCGTTGCCCTTCTTGGCCTGTACGGTAACAACTTCGGCTGGATAGTAGGCGCCGGTTACAGGATGAAAGCGCTCGATGAAGCTAGAACCGAGATGGATTCGCAGATAGCGTCGGGTGCTCCCGATGATTCGACAGACTCACTGAGCATAAGCTTTCCCGGAGCATCCACGATTACGGTGATGGGGAAGTACCTGCAGACAACAGGTACAGACGGCCCTGGTGGTTCGGTTTCCGTGATGCTTGATTCGTTCATCCCTAGATAGCGATGTATCTCCCTCAACGATAAAACCAAAAATCCCTAAGCATAGAGGAGAGCATTGAGGTTCCTCAGAATTACCTACCATCGGGTATATGAGGTCGTTGGTATTAAGGACGTAGCATATCGATAGAAGGCGTAATAAGGACCTATTTCCTTGTGTCCCATGCTGGAAGCCCTCGATGCACCAGTGTAAGGGTCCGATCAGCTTCACCTGGCGCTTCTTGCCTTTGGATGGAGGATTGGGGCGGCGAGGCTGACCAGCACAAGTTCGGTACAGAGACGATCCATGAGCCACCTATGCCGGCCCGCGATATTATGGCAGTCATCAGCCCGCTTCCTATGAAGCCCCCCACTTGCACGTGACCTGCCCCCAGATTTAGGTCCAATCCAAGACTTAGTTTTCAGTAGTTTTGAGTTTAACTCTGTAAGTGGTCTTCGACTTCCCCTTGGAAGTTTCCTTCAATTGAACAGTTACCTGATTACTACCGGGCAAGGACAATGCTTTGTGGTGCGGCGACTGGTATGGTGCATACGACGGCGACTCCCAGACTGATCCCCAAGGGCCCTCAACAGGCTCCTACAGGGTTATTCGTGGTAGCAGCTGGGGCAGCACCTCGAAGGGCTGCCGTTCCGCTTGTCGTGAATACGACACGTCCACGTTCACATACTACGACCTGGGATTCCGCCTTGTGAGGACGTTATAGTCCTTGTCGTCATCGGCTGCTGCATGCCATATGCCGCCTCCTGGGAGGGCAAGGTGGTATGGACATGCTGCAATAGGATTGGTAGATGATGATGACGAGGAGCCAGAGGTCAAGCAACCGGTCAAGCAAATGTGGCAATATCCATAGGAAGCAATGGATTGTATGGACAGTATGAGAAACCACAAGTGTCTTTTAACTGGACGGTACGGACACAGTGTACTAGATAATATCAGGCGGATTGTGGGTTATGCTCTCCCGCCTTCGGCACCAATATATTTATAAACCGTCAGTAAGCTGGCGGTTTATTGTTTTATTTATCGTGAGAGGTCACGCAAAGTCAAACAGAGCGGTAAACAAAGCGCATAACCATTTGTTCCGCATCCCTTTTTGAAGCAAGAATTCGAGATTCTTTATCTTTTTAGCACTCTAATTACGATTCAATTCTGTGGTAGGATAGTAACAGCTGAGGTCTTTAAGCTATCGGATTCGTCCGATTCGGTACTGTGATGCCGGCAAGACAGACGCGCAAGGTATTTTGCGAGTGTGTTCCTGCCATAATGAAGGCAGGTTTTTTTATGCGGATCAAATCACTCATGACGGATGACGTGGCGATTTGCCGTGCTGTGATGCGCATATCGCACGATATTCTGGAACGAAGCAAGGGCACGCAGGGTATTGAAGCAGCTTTGTCTACCTGCGGCACACCAGAAATCCGCAGTTGCCGAGAAGATCTGACCTTTAAGCAGGAGACTCCATGTGTGCGCCTGGCGGCGCATCCCTCCATCTCTCAGAATAAAACCGATATATTTGTAGAATATGTCGTCAACACCAGCCGCACGATTTGGGCAACGGTAGACGCCGCGTTTCTTGCTGGCCTTCCAGCCATTCATCATGCACCCAAATCGGTCGGGGCGCCGGGAATGTCCAAGCGAGCGGATTATATGGAAATTACATCAAGACAGCGAAGATGGGGATGGTTTCCGTCTGTATGCCGGTGTGCGACGACAGGCTGACGGCGTAGCTGTTAAAGATAGGTAAATCAAGCAATCCAGCCGGAGACGGCTTATATTGAAGGAGGAGCACACAGGATGAACAAGACCAGCGAGATCGGGTATTTGCCCGACGAGAGGCCCAGCACAGGTAGACTGCTTCTATACGCACTGCAACAGGTGATCGTAATGTTCCCGGCGACCGTTACTGTCGCGCTCATCACCGGCTTCCAGGTCTCCACAACCATATTTGCCAGCGGCCTGGCTACGTTATGCTTCATCCTGATCACCGGGCGAAAGATCCCGCTATACTACGGCTCTAGCTTCGCCTACCTCCCGGCCATCGCCAGCTTCTGCGCAGCGTCCGGTTTCACCGCAGTGAACGGTATCCTGCCCACAGATGCAATCCAGAAAGTGCAGTTCGGCATCATCATGTCAGGATTTGTATCCATCGCTGCCGGTCTGCTGGTTCGCTTCAGCGGCCGTAACATGGTGGAGAAGATCCTGCCTGCGTCGATCACCGGACCAATTGCTATGATTATAGGCCTTACGCTGGCGGGCAACGCACTCAGCGACGCAATCCCGAACGTGACCGCAGCGACCACGAACAGCACCTGGTGGACGATAGTGGCGATTGTCACGCTGATCTCCACAATCCTCTATTCCAAGTACCTGAAGGGCTTTCTTGGACAGTTGCCCCTGCTGATAGGTGCGCTGACTGGCTGCGCGGTAGCAGGCGTCCTGTACGGTGTCGGCGGGGTGAACTTGTTCCGTGCGATACCTGCCGCAGCGCTGGAATCGTCACTATGGAAGCTTGGTGACGGTTCGATCTTTGCGGTACCTGCGATTTCCCTGCCAAAAATCTCCTGGGCGGCTGTCGTCGCCATCATGCCGATAGCCATTGCCACCATCCCGGAGTCGACAGCGCACATGTACCAGTTGGACATCTACGTAAACGATCTCGCCAAGAAAAAAGGAAAGAAGATGAAGTACAGCCTGGTCGACATGCTTGACCGTAACCTAATCGGCGACGGTATCTGCGATATGATCTCCGGATTGGTGGGTGGCCCCGCGGGAACAAACTACGGCGAGAATATTAGCACAATGGCGATTACCAAGGTGTTCTCCGTGCCCATGCTTGTAGTCGCTTCGATTATCGCGATTGTCATAAGCTTCTTCACTCCGCTCATCAGCGTCATATACGGAATCCCCCTGGCGGTGATCGGCGGCTTGGAAATCTACCTCTTCGGCGCTATAGCGGCGCAGGGCATCGCCATCATGATCGACCACAAGGTGGATATGTTCTCCGCGAAAAACATCGCCGTCATAGCCTCGATTATGGTCATCGGTATTGGCGGCAACTATGCCTTCGGGGGCAACATTCCGTTCTTCGGTATTCAGATTCCCTGTATTGCTGGCGCAGCGATCTTCGGCATCCTACTAAATGCGCTGCTTAGCATCGGAGAGAATAAGGTCACGAAGAAGGCATAATCTCTTATTTGGAACAAACGGCGGACGCGAGCAGCGTCCGCCGTCATATTGTACGGACGGGATAAAGCATAACAAACCGTTTCCAGTACATAGGTTCTCTTACTTCCATGTCCCGGCCAGTTTCTACTTGATGGGTTTGCGCGATTATATCGCAGGTTGCTTAGAAGGTCGGGCTTAACGAGCCTGCTTCAACTGAAGCCTCTGGATGAGCAGTAGATTGTTCACGCCTGGTCGGACAAAAATCATGAGGTGCATTGTCTTCTATACTCCATATGGGACATGTATACAAGAAATGTTAAATTCTTGAATTCTTCCTCTCTGATAGGCACAGAAATGTGGATATAAGGTACTAAAATAGCATTGGATTGTTTCCTAGGACAAAGGTCAAAGTCCTAGGATATCGGGATTTTAGCGGACAAACGAATTTGGGAAACCTGCCTTTCATCACGATATTCACCATTATTGCGAAAATTTATGTAAATTAGCATAGTAGAATTAAGACAATTCCATAACCCATAATATGTCTAGAAATACTTTCTCATACTGCTTGCTTATTAGCTAAATAACTGGGGTTTGGGGACTAATTCGAAGGCTGGTAATACATTCATGGAAGAAGAGCAACGAACTACCTCATATCTCAAGCTAATGTCGAAGTACCTCTCCCGTCAGAGTGGAAGGGTATCGATGCTCGCTGCTCTCATAGTGCTCGGCATCGCATTCCAGCTCGCCGGCCCTCAGATACTGCGCATCTTCATAGATGCGGCGATTTCCGGAAAACCGCTCGATACCCTATCCACAACAGCCGCCCTATATATTGCTGTTGCGCTCCTATGCCAGCTGATCGGCGTCCTTACGACCTACATAAGCGAAAAGGTTGGCTGGACGGCCACCAACGCCCTTAGGGAGGATCTTGTTGGGCATTGCCTTAAGCTCGACATGGCTTTCCACAAGGAGCATCTGCCCGGTGAGATGATAGAGCGAATCGACGGCGACACGACGGCTTTATCCAACCTGTTCACCAAGTTCACGGTGACGGTGCTGGCGAATCTGCTTCTCATCGTCGGGATGGCGGCTTTGCTCCTTAGGGAGGATATCATGGTCGGAGGCGGCGTGAGCCTCTTCGCGGTCATCGCACTGCTGGTCCTGCTACGCGTCCAGGCCCTGGCTGTGCCTCACTGGGTCAAACTCCGGAAGGCAAGGGCCGAGTTCTACGGAATGCTGGGCGAGCAGGTTTCCAGCGTCGATGAGATATCCGCGAATGGTGCCATACCATACGTGATGAACAGGTTCTATGCGATGCAGCAGCAGCTTCTGCGCCTTGTCACACGCGCCAGCTTCATGGGATATACAATGTGGATGACTACTGTCATGGTATTCACCGCAGGATATGCCCTGGTTTTTAGTTTGGGTTGGCGTCTTTGGGCTCAGGGCCGTATGACAATAGGCACTGTATATCTTATCTTCACCTATATCAACTACCTGAACGGCCCGATAGAGCAGGTCAGGGAACAATTGGAGGACCTTCAGAAATCGAGTGCTAGCATAAGGAGGATCTCGGGTCTTCTGGGCCAGAAGAACGAAGTAAGCGACGGGGAAGGTCCAGCTCTTGACGAGGGCGCCCTTTCGCTGGAGGTGCAGGGACTAAGCTTCTCTTATGCTGGGGATCTCCAGGTGTTGGAGGACTTGAACTTGAAGCTTGAACCGGGCCGGGTGCTGGGAGTACTGGGCCGGACCGGCAGCGGGAAGACGACTATTACACGGCTGCTGAACAGGTTCTATGATCCTGATTACGGAAGGATACTGATTGGAGGGCGCGACTTGCGTTCCATACCTCTGGAGAGCCTCAGGAAGCGCATCACGTACGTCACCCAGGATGTGCAACTCCTGAAGGCAAGCGTAAGGGACAACCTTACTTTCTTCGACGTATCTGTGCCGGACGGACGGCTTATTGAGGTACTGGAAGCGATCGGGCTAGACGAATGGCTGCGATCGCTTCCAAACGGATTTGACACTCAGCTTTCGAGCGAAGGATCAGGGCTTTCGGCCGGGCAGTCGCAGCTTCTGGCCCTGGCAAGGGCGTTCTTAAGAAAACCGGGTTTCGTGATCTTGGATGAAGCGTCATCGAGGCTTGATCCCGTAACCGAAAAGCTCATGGAAGGGGCGATGGACCGCTTACTCAGCGGAAGGACAGCCATGATAATCGCCCATCGCATCAAGACGCTCGACCGCGCAGATGACATTCTCATATTGAGCCATGGCAAGGTGCTGGAATATGGTCAGAGGAAAGATCTGTTAAGGGATCCGGATTCGCAATATAACAGGCTTCTTAAGGGCGGGATGGAGGACATGCTGGCATGAAGACTTACCATCTCATCTGGCGCATGATACTGTACCGTCCCTGGCTCTACCTGGCAGATGCGCTGACCTGGATACTGATACACGTCTTCCCAGTAGTGCCGGGCCTTATCATCAGGGAATTCTTCGATATGCTGGTGGGGCAGTCGCGTCTCGGTCTTGGGATCTGGGGGCTGATCGCACTGCTGGTGGCAACTGCCACGGCGCATATTGCCAACATAGCGGCAGGGGCGCTGGTTGACATCAGGCACCGCTTCACAATGAGTGGTTTGCTGCGCAGGAACGCGCTGGAGAGCATGCTTGCATCGCCGGTGGCAGGCGAGGCGAAGTCCACAGGCGAGACGGTGAACATCCTAGAAGAGGATGCCAAGCAGGTCGAGGACGTCATAAGCTGGTCATTCGATATGATGGGGATGACCAGCTTCGCTATAGTTTCGGCGGTGATACTGATAGGGGTAAGCCCTCAGTTGACCCTCATGGTGCTTATACCCATGATATTCGTCGTGATGCTAGCTCAGTCTGCCAGCGGCAGGCTGGAGAGATACAGGAGGGAGAGCAGGAAGGCCACCTCTCTCGTGACTGAGGCCATGGGGGAGGCGTTCGGCGCTGTGCAAGCCATTAAGGTGGCCAACGCAGAGGACAGGGTGACGGCGCACTTGAAGGTGCTCGGCGACAGGCGCCGGGACGCGATGTTGAAGGACAAGCTCCTTTCTCGGATCCTGGATTCGATCTTCGAAAATGCCTCTAGGGTTGGTACGGGGATAATACTGCTGGTTGCTGCCAGATATCTCCAGCTTGGGGCTTTGACGGTAGGCGACTTCGCGCTATTTGTCTACTACCTGGATAACGTGACTGAGTTCGCTGCCTTCTTCGGGAACTTCAACGTCCATTACAGGCAGGCAGGAGTCGCCTTGGCCCGCCTGGGGAGCCTAGTGAAAGAGCCCAAGGAGCTGGTGGAGAATAAGCCGCTGTATCTTGTAGGCGAGCTTCCGGAGATAAGGACTAAGGTGCCGGATGAGGCAGATAGGCTCGTTAAGCTGACGGTGAAAGGGCTCACTGCTAGTTACTTGGACGGTGAGCATGGGATCGAGGACGTTTCCTTCGAACTTGAAAGAGGGACTTTCACTGCGGTAACAGGCAGGATCGGATCTGGTAAGACTACCATGGTAAGGGCCTTGCTCGGCCTCATACCGAGAGATTCGGGAGAGGTATTCTGGAACTGGAAGCTTGTGGAGGACCCCCGGGCATTCTTCGTACCTCCCAGGAGCGCCTATGCCCCGCAGGTACCGCATCTATTCAGCGATACCATGCGTAACAATATACTTCTGGGAATACCCGAGGGGGTTAACCTTCAGGAATCGATTAAGACCGCGGCTCTTGAGGAGGATCTGGCAGACCTGGAGAAGGGCATCGATACCCTGATCGGACCTAAGGGGACCAAGCTTTCAGGGGGGCAGCAGCAACGTACCGCGGTGGCCCGGATGCTGGTGCGTAATGCGGAGCTCATGGTATTCGACGACGTATCGAGCGCGCTGGACATAGAAACGGAAAAGCAGCTTTGGCAGGCATTGGCAGATAGGAAGGACCTTACCTATCTCGTGATAACGAACCGTTGGGGCGTCATCATGGGAGCGGACAAGGTGCTGGTGATGAACGGGGGTAGGGTCATCGCTCAGGATACGCCAGATGAGCTGATAAGGACGAGC
>Ga0209311_1002585_pt1 | contig 12956 bp, 7 predicted proteins | sample AD_UKC045_MetaG_FD_184417 | JGI IMG/M metagenome (GOLD analysis project Ga0209311, IMG submission 184417) | Active sludge microbial communities of municipal wastewater-treating anaerobic digesters from USA - AD_UKC045_MetaG (SPAdes) (version 2) | ecosystem: Engineered > Bioreactor > Anaerobic >... | reverse complement strand
GTGCTCGATCACGATGACCGTGTTTCCCTCGTCCACGAGACGGTGCAGGACGATGAGGAGCTTGTTGATGTCGTCGAAGTGAAGGCCCGTGGTGGGTTCGTCCAGGATATAGACCGTGCGCCCGCTCGCGCGCTTGGAGAGTTCCCTCGCGAGCTTCGTCCGCTGGGCTTCGCCGCCGGAGAGCGTGGTGGCGCTCTGTCCGAGCCTGATATAATCCATGCCCACGTCGATGAGGGTCTTGAGTTTCCGCTTGATTTTCGGTACCGCGTCAAAGAGTTCGTAGGCCTGGCTCACGGTCATGTCCAGCACATCGGCTATGGAGTTTCCCTTGTACCTGATGTCCAGGGTCTCTTCGTTGAAGCGCCTTCCCTGGCACTGGTCGCAGACGACGTACACGTCGGGGAGGAAATGCATCTCTATCTTGATGAGCCCATCGCCCTGGCAGGCCTCGCACCTGCCCCCCCTGACGTTGAAGCTGAACCTCCCCGGCCTGTATCCCCGTACCTTCGCGTCCGGAAGCTGGGAAAAGAGCTCCCTGATCAGGGTGAAGACCCCGGTGTACGTGGCGGGATTGGATCGCGGCGTCCTGCCGATGGGACTCTGGTCCACGTTGATGACCCGGTCTATGTTCTCGATCCCGGTTACAGCCGTGACGGGCAGGTTCTGGACACGTTGTGAGGACAGCACGCCCGTGAGAAAAGGATAGAGCGTGTCGATGATGAGGCTCGACTTTCCCGATCCCGACACCCCGGTGACACAGGTGAAGAGACCGAGCGGTATGTTCACGCTGATGTCCTTCAGGTTGTTGGCGCGTGCCCCGGAAATGCCCAGGTAGCCTGCCCGCGGTCTCCTCCTGTGCCCGGGGGCATGGATGCGCAGCCGTCCCGAGAGATAGCGTCCGGTCAGCGAGGAGGTGTCCCTCACGAGGGCGTCGGGATCGCCCTGAAACACGACGCGGCCTCCCTGCTCGCCTGCTCCCGGCCCCATGTCGATGACGTGGTCTGCGCTCAGGATGGTGTCTTCGTCGTGCTCGACGACGATGAGGGTGTTGCCGAGATCCCGCAGGCGCTTCAGCGTGCCGATGAGACGTTCGTTGTCCCGCTGGTGGAGCCCTATGGTGGGCTCGTCCAGGATGTACATGACGCCCATGAGTGCTGACCCTATCTGGGTGGCGAGCCTGATGCGCTGGAACTCTCCGGAAGACAGCGAGCCGGCCGAGCGGCTCAGGGTAAGGTACCCTATGCCCACCGAACTGAGAAACCCGAGGCGGTCCATGATCTCCTTGACGAGGCGGGATGCTATCTCCTCAGCCTTCCCGTCGAACCTCAGTTCGTCGAAGAAACCCATGAGGTCGTCGACGCTCAGGGTGGTGAGCTCGAAGATGTTCCTCGACCCGATCGTGACATGGAGGAGTTCCTTCTTGAGCCGCGCCCCTGAACAGACGGGACAGGCGATGGTGTTGAGGAAACGGGAGATCTCCTCGCTGATGTCTCCGGTGTCGCTCTCCTTCATCCGTCTCGTCAGGTTCGGGATGACGCCCTCGAAGGGTGCGGAATACTGGTCCTTCATGGGGCCGCCGTACAGGATTGTCTGCTTGACGTCATCAGGAAGGTCCCGGAAGGGCTCGTCCTCGTCGAATCGCAGGTGCCGCGCCAGATAGGTGACCATGCGTGCGGCGAATTTTCCGGGAGGCACTCCCCATGGCGCTATGGCACCCCGGGCCATGGACCTGCCCCCGTCCGGAACCACCAGGTCCGGATCGATCTCGATGAGCACCCCGAGGCCGTGGCAGTTTCCGCACGCACCGTGGGGGTTGTTGAAGGAGAACATCCGGGGCGATATCTCGGGCAGTGAGGTGTTGCAGACCGGGCAGCCATGGTGCTCGGAGTAGACGGTGTATCCGTCCTTGTCGTCGACCACCGCCAGGGTGCCCCCGGAAAGCCTGCACGCCATCTCTATGGAATCGATCAGGCGCGACATGACCCCGTCCTTGAGCACGACCCTGTCGATCACCACCTCGATGGTGTGCTTCCTGTTCTTGTCCAGCTTGGGGACATCCTCCAGGTCGAAGAACTCGCCGTTTATGCGTACGCGGACAAAACCCTCGCGCGAAAGCTTGTCCAGGAGCTTCGCATATTCCCCCTTGCGTCCCGTCACCACCGGAGCCAGGAGCATGACCCTGCTCCCGGGTCCGAAATCCATGACGGACTGGGCCATCTGCTGGATGGTCATGGACTGTATGGGCCTCCCGCAGACCCAGCAGTGGGGAGTCCCTGCCCGGGCGAAGAGGACACGCAGGTAGTCATAGACCTCGGTGACCGTTCCCACGGTTGACCGGGGATTGTTCGAGGTCGTCTTCTGCTCGATGGCTATGGCCGGCGAGAGCCCCTCGATGGAATCGACCAGGGGCTTGGGCATCTGCTCGAGGAACTGCCTGGCATAGGCACTGAGCGATTCGACGTATCGTCTCTGGCCCTCGGCATAGAGCGTGTCAAAGGCGAGCGTGGATTTGCCTGAACCGGAGACGCCGGTGACCACGACGAACCTGTTCCTCGGTATGCGCACATCGATACCCTTGAGGTTGTGCTCGCTGGCGCCTTTTATCTCGATGAAGTCTTTCATGCGGGGTCTGTGTGCTTGAACGGCCTGAGCAGGGCTTCAAAACGGCGCCCTGCTGTTCCGCGACGCGACCTGAAGGCGCACCCGTCTCAGAGATAAATCCCGATGTAGTGGTCCGCCATGATCATGCTCAGCCAGTGATCGAAGGCCTCCTTGCGGTACTTTTCCTGCAGTGCCTCGATGATCTCGTCCCTCACCTCTTCCAGGGGCCTCCCCCCCGAGCTTCCCTGCTCGACAACCTCAAAGATGAGGATCGCTTCCCCTGCCTGGACGGGGCCCGCAATGTCGCCCTTCTTTGCACTTTCGAGGGCATCGCGCACCTCCTTCGCCATGTCCTTGACGGCGACCCAGCCTATATCGGGGGATCCGTCGACGAGGAGGTCGGAGTGCGATGCAGCGACATCCTCGAACCGTTTCCCCGACGCGAGCTCTTCCATGGCCCTGCGTGCCCTGTCAGGGTCTCCCTTGACGAGGATCTGCCTGAGGTGGAAGGATTCGGTCCCGGCATAGTCCTGCCTGCTGTCATAGTATCCCTGGATCATGGCGTCCGTGATCACGACCCTTGATTTCACCATGATTTCCATAAGCGTTGACTTCATGATCATGGACCTGGCGCTCCCGACGTCGATGTTCATCTCCCGGGCCGTCTGCTCGGCACGACGGATGTCCACGGGCTGCAACCCCAGGCGCTTGTAGACCTTGTCCACCACCGCATCCTCTATCATGATCTGGAGAACCTGCCGGGTGGTGGCCCGGTCATACTCCTGGGCACCGAGCTCACCCATCTTCCTGATGACATCGGAATACATGATGACCGTATCGTCGACCACGGCCACGATCCCGTCAATCATCTCTGAGCGGGCGTTCTGGGACATGAACGTGACGAGCACGAATGCCGCAACCGTCAGATTCAGCGCGACCTGCCGAATTCGCGTGGTGTTTCCCTCTCTGTCCAAGAGCCCGGATCCTTTCGTGTTCTCCGTTTCCGACGACCCTACGCGAGGGCGTAGAGCGTTTCCCTGATCTCCTCCGTCAAACGGGATTCCGTCACCGGTATTTCCAGGAACCCCTCAGGCCTGAGCCTGCCCTTTTTCCTTTCGAGGAGCCGCTTTATCTTCTCGAGGTCCATGATGCTATCACGGCTCACATGCAACCTCAACACCTCATCGAACATTTCGAGCTTCCGGAACCTCATCTTCTTCATGACGTCCCTGACCTCCGAGATGAACAGGAGCGATCTCACGGGGTGCGGCAGGGGTCCGTAGAGGTCTTTGAGCTCATCAGCGATGGCCATGAGCTCTTCGGTGGATGCCGAGAAGAGGCGCTTGTACAGGCCGAGCCGCAGGTGCTGGTCCGGGCAGTAATCCTCGGGTATGAAGGCATCGAGGCTGATCCTGATCTCAGGATCGACCTCGGCGGCCGGCTCTTTTCCCTGCAGTTTGTCGACCGCATCCTTGAGCATCTCCTGGTAGAGCTCGTACCCGATGGCCGTGACGTGCCCCCATTGGGCCTTGCCGAGGATATCGCCCACGCCCCTGATCTCCATGTCGCGCATGGCCATGTGAAACCCTGCGCCGAGAGACTCGTACTCCTTGATGGCGGCCAGCCTTTTACGGGCGTCTCTGGTGATCTGGCCGACTTCGGGCAGGAGCAGGAGACAGAATCCCTTAACCTTCGATCTGCCGACCCTTCCCCGCAGCTGGTAGAGGTCGGCCAGTCCGAACTTGTCGGCACGGTTGATGACGATGGTGTTCGCGTTGGGGATATCGATGCCGGCGCTGATGATGGCCGATGTCACAAGCACGTTCGTGGTCCTGTCGAGGAAGCCGGCCATGACCTTGTTCAGCCGGGTCCTGGGCATCTGGCCGTGGGCCACGCCGACACGAGCCTGCCCGCATAGAGACTGGATGTGGCGGGCCATGGCCTCGATGGTGGAGACCGTGTTGTGGACGAAGAAGACCTGCCCTCCCCGTTCGAGTTCCCTGGTTATGGCGGACATGATCTCCTCGTCGTCGAAACGGGCGATGACGGTGTCGATGGACTTGCGTTCGGCCGGGGGGGTCTCGATGACCGAGAGCTCACGAAGCCCTGAGATGGCCATGTTGAGCGTCCTCGGTATGGGGGTGGCGGTGAGCGTCAGCACGTCCACCTCGGAGCGCATCGACTTTATCTTTTCCTTGTGTCTCACGCCGAACCGGTGCTCCTCGTCGACGATCAGGAGGCCGAGGTCCCTGAACTTCGTCCTTTCGGAAATCAGGGCATGCGTGCCTATGACGATGTCCACCCTTCCGGCCTCGAGGTCAGCAAGGACCTCCCTGTTCCCCGAGGAGGCACCCATGCTGGAAAGCGCTTCGACCCTGACCGGCCACTTCTCCATCCTGTCGCGGAAGGTCACGAGGTGCTGGTGGGCCAGGAGGGTCGTGGGGACCAGGACGGCCACCTGCCGGCCCGACATTGCAGCGGCAAAGGCGGCACGTAGGGCGACCTCGGTCTTCCCGTACCCCACGTCTCCGCACACGAGCCTGTCCATGGGCCGCGTTGAAGCAAGGTCTGCATAGGTCTCCTCTACGGCCTTGAGCTGATCGTCGGTTTCCACGTAGGGAAACGAATCCTCGAACTCCCGTATGAGAGGGTTTGTCGTGTCGAGGGAAACCCCCCTGGCGGTCTGTCTCGTGGCATAGAGCTCCAGGAGCTCACCGGCGAGCTTCGCCACCGACTGCCCGGCCTTGGCCCTGGCCGTCGACCACCGGGTCCCGCCGAGCCTGTCAACGGTGTAATGGTCGACATCGCCCACGTAACGCTGGAGGAGAGAGAGGCGGTAGACAGGGACATAGAGCCTGTCGCCTCCCAGGTACTCGAGGAGCACGTAATCGCTGGACGTACCGCCCACCTCGAGGCGTACCACGCCCTTGAAGACGCCTATGCCGTTGTCCCGGTGCACCACGGCGTCTCCGACGTTGAGCTGGGTGAAGGGATCGTAGATGGGGGGGCCGGAGGGGCCCTTCCTCCTCCGTCTGCGGGCGCCGAGCAGTTCCTCGGCACTGAGAAGCGCCACGCCGAGGCCGGGCAGAATAAATCCGGATGACAGGACTCCCTCGATGATTCTCACCCGCGACGTGAATCCCCCTTGACGCATGAGGAAGTCGCCGTCCGAGGGGCCCGTCGGTATACCGCGGTTCGAGAGTGCATATGCGATGCGCTCGGTGAGAAGCTCCGAGGACGAGAAGACGAACACATCGTGTCTGCCGTGCACCAGGGAGACGATCCGGTCGAACACAGCCTCGTTCCCGGTGCCTGCCTGAACGTGCGGCTGCATCTGCCGGAACTCCAGTGCCCCCTCCGGGCAGGAGCGTGTCGTGGAAACTGTGTGAGTGAAGCCGCCGATGAGCTCCTCTAGCACGTCCCTTTTCAGGATGGTCTCTTCGGGTTCGACCGCCGCCCGGCCGTGGGCCCTGGCACGCTCATATCCGTGGGCATAGGAGTCGAAGATCTCTTTGCACAGGGCCTCGATCTCCTCGGTGTCAGGCGTCATGACCGTCGATGCCCGGGGGAGATAGTCAAGAAATCTGCCGGGATGCTCGTAGAAGAGAACCAGGTACGACTCGATGCCCGGTGTGCGGATACCCTGCTCCAGGTCCTCGATGAGGAACCTTACCCTGTCTTCTCCGAGCCTGCGCATGCGCGGCCTCGCGTTTCTTATGAAACGGGGATCCAGTATCACCTCCCCCGCGGGCAGCAGGGTGACGGACGAGAGCACCCTGGTCGTCCTCTGGGACCTGACATCGAAGGACTTGACCGCCGTGATCTCGTCCCCGAACATGTCGAGGCGCACGGGGGCATCCATGCCGGGAGAGAAGATATCCACGACGGAACCACGCACGCTGAACTGGCCCACATCGTCTATCAGGGCTTCCCTGGTGTACCCCATGCGCACGAGGCGGGTCGAGAGATCGTCCCGGCTGACCTCCGACCCAGTCTTGAGGGGAATGACGGCTTCGAGGAGGTCCTCCCTGGGCACGGTATAGCCAACGAGGGCCCGCAGGGGCGCAACGATGACCGCGGGGCTCGACGTTGTCAGGGAATACAGCGTGCCTATCCTGCGGGCCATGATTTCCCGGGAAGGGCTGTCGTCCTGGTAGGGCCTCACGTCGTAGGGCGGGAACAGTCTCACCTGGTCGGGCCCGAGGAAGCACAGGAGGTCGTCCTCGGCCTTTTCCATGTCCTCGTTGCCCTGAACGATCCACAGCACGTTCCTGCGGTCCCTGCGGAGCATGCAGGCCGCCGCGAGGGCCTGGAGGGAGGGGGGCAGAAACCCGGTGGCGCTCAGGCTCCCCAGGGCATCGATAAGTCTATTCGCCATGGCCCAGGTCCACGATCAAGTGAGGGGCTGAAGGGTTCTCTCCGGGAGAGGCAACCGTCAAGACGCCGTCCGAATCCAGCACGGGCCAGAAAGGACGCAGACTGCGGGGGACCCTCATGGCGGAGAGCATGTCGGCCACCCTTCTGCCGCGCATCCTGTCGCCGGGACGCCAAGGGCGCAGGACGGGGCGCCCGGGGCACTTCCCGGCAGGGACGATGCGCACTGACTTGTTGATCTCGGGTATGTGGAAATCGCCCCCACGATCGATGGGGTGCCTGTAGCATGTCCCTCCTGGCAGCAGGCGAAACACCAGCAGGTCGTCGTCACGGCAGATCCTGACTTTTCGCCGCACGGTATGGGCCGAGACACGGCCGACCACGACCCGCAGCGCCGCCTCGACCTGTGCAGCATCGATTCCCCTCGGTTCTCCGGTCATGGAGGTTACGGTGTCGATGAGAAACCGCCGCAGAACCGACTCATGGGCCTCTCGGAGGGTTTCGGTACGGAAGGCCCTGACCATCTCCCAGTCGAAGGCCAGGGCATTCCGAGCGAGTTCGGCTGACAGGGCGTCCATCAGGTCCCCTTCCTGCGATGCAATGGCTGCCAGTGACGCCACCGCCTGCGCCGCACGATGGTTGATGCGCCTCATGACGGGCATGATGGAAAGACGTATCAGGTTCCGTGCATGGTGCGTGTCGTCGTTGGATGTGTCCTGGACGTACTCCAGGTCGATGCGTGCCGCATATTCCTCGATCCGGGCCCTGGCGATTCCCAGCAGGGGCCTTATGACGCCGTCGTCCCTACGGTGCGCCATGCCCGAGAGACCCCTGACACCTGTCCCTCGCACGATGCGGTATATCACGGTCTCGGCCTGGTCATCGAGGGTGTGCCCGGTAGCGGCGCACCCATACCCGTTTCGGCTCAGGCAGTCAAGTATCGCCTGGTACCTCTTCTCCCTCGCCCTCTCCTCCAGATTCGCGGCATGGGGGTCCATGCCGAGTCGCGCGAGATGAAACGGCAGCGAGAGACGCCTGCACCATTCCTCGACGAAGCGTGCATCCTGCCCGGAGGACGCGCCCCGCAATCCATGGTCGACGTGGATGACTCCAAGGCCCAGGTCGAGGACTGGCGCTGCCCTGCACAGAAGGTCAAGGAGTACCATGGAATCGATCCCGCCGGAGACGCAGGCCAGGACCGGTTCACCCCTGGTTACGCGGCAGGGGCCGGTCAGGTCCTTGACGAAGTCATCCAGAATGTCATGGCCGTGCATCGTGACATCATTTAGTACCGATGCCGGCCATGGTCAAGATGTACCTCACCGTGTCTTTCCTGCATGGAGCATCAGGGCGTGGTCAGCTGCAGGCATGTCTCCCGCCCTGTCGTCACAGACAAGGGGGGTGAGTTCGTAGTCCATCCTGATGACACTGTAATCCACCAGTGCCGTCATGTGCAGGTTCAGTTTCTCGAACACCCTGAGCATCCTGACGTTTTCCTCCCACACGTAGGCACGGAAGATCGTAAACCCGTGCTCCCTGGCAATCTCGGCCATGGTCCGGAGCAGGTACGTGCCGAGTCCCATGTTCTGCCATGCAGGATGCACCATGACGGCGAATTCGCAGATCACCCGGTTTTCAACTTCCCTTTCCCGGCAGATATGGGCTATGGCGACGAGGCTCTTCGTGTGCCCCTCCTCGACTTGTGCAACCAGTGCCAGTGAATCGTGGTAGTCGCAGTTCACCATCTGCTGGGCCTGCTTGTGATGGAGAGAGGAGAGGTGGACATGGAAGCGGTGGAACTTTTCGTCGCTGCTTAGTGAATAGAAGAGGTTCTGCACCGCCCGCTCGTCCGTGATCCTGACGGGCCGCAGAAGGACTTCCTTTCCTGAGAAGACCTGCAGGTGTTCGTAACGGGCGGGATACAGTGAACCCTCGGGAGGCATCACCTGGTCCTGGAAGAGGTAGTTCATCCTCTTCGCCTCTTCGAGAAGCCACGAACGGTACTTCGGGTGGGCAATGGTGATGAGTTCCAGGGCGCGTTCCCGGATGGATTTTCCGAAGAGGTTCACGCTCCCGTATTCGGTCACCACGTGACCGATGTCCGTCTGGGTGGTGACGATGCCCATCCGTGACTCGGTAAAACGCGGGACGATGCGGGAGATGCTCCCGTCGCGCGAGGTGGACCGCAGGGCGATGATGGCCTTGCCCCCTCTCGTGAGCTGGGTCATGCGGGTGAAGTGGGGTTGGCCCAGAGCCCCGAGGTGGCCGCCCCGTTCCCCCAGGGAGACGCAGGACTGCCCCGTGAGGTCGATCTCCACGGCACCGTTGATGGCCACGAAGGCTTCCCTTGAGAGAATGGCCTGGGGGTCGCCCACGCTGGCGAGTGAGGCCATGGTGATTCTCGTATTGCCGTCCATGAACCTGAAGAGCCTCTCGGTCCCGATGCACAGGGATGCCGTGACCGTGTTCCCGTCCGGGACCTCCCCTCCACGGATAAGGTCCATGACCGTATCGGTTATGATCTCCGAATGAACGGACAGGTTCCTTTTCCCGCGCATGGCCCTCACTGCCGCATCGGGTATCCTGCCGAACCCGATCTGGATGGTGGAGCCGTCGTCGATGAGACGGGCGACGTGCTCACCGATACGCCTCGTTTCGTAGTCGAGATCTTCGGGACCATACTCCACCAGCGGTTCGCTGTGCTCGATGATGTAGTCTACCTCTGAGAGGTGCACGAGGCTGTCACCGCAGGAAAACGGCATTTCCCCGTTGACCTGTGCGATCACCACATCGGCCTTCTCGATGACCGCCCGCACGACATCCACGGTCACCCCGAGGCTCATGAACCCATGTCCATCGGGTGGACTGAGCTGGATGAGGGCCGTATTGATCCTTATGGCCCCGTCCCTGATCATCCTCTCGAGCATGTCAGAGGAGAGGGGGATGTGGTCGGTCTTGCCGGAGGAAAAGGGTCCGGACAGCCCTGGCGACACAAAGAACGAGTGAATGCGGAACCGGGCCCCCGCCTCGCCGCCGAAGTCGGAATAGGTGCGCAGCGGGATGGTTGTGAACACCTGGACGTCGCTGAGGTGCAGGTTGCCAAGGATGAGGGTCCGGACGAGATGCTGGGGCTCGGCGCACCCGGATTCGACGAACAGGCTCGACCCTGGGTGGATGATCTCCTGGATCATCTCGGCCGATACCTTCTTGGTCAGGCAGTCCTCCATGCATTCACGCCTTCGGCCACTGCAAGCGCCATCCGGGTGTTATTCCCCCCCTGCGAGTGATACACGATCAATATGGAGACCATATCGTCATCCTTGCTGTAATTTATTACCCCGCGCGTCTCGGGGGTGCGAGCCCTCGATCCGCTCCTTCCCGAAAGTGCTTGACTGACCGGGGCGGGCATATATCATGGTCTGTGCCGTTACCATGCCCAGGAGGCCAAGACACTATTCATGAAGATACTCTATGCATCCGACCTGCACGGAAGAGTCAACCTCTACGAGGAGTTGATGGAACTGGCCTCCAGCAGCGCCGCCCGGCTCATCATCCTCGGCGGGGATCTCTTTCCTACCATCATTCCCAACCCCGTCACGCTCATAAACGGCCGTGCCGACTTCCAGAACGACTTGAAGGGCCAGCTCCGCTTCGTCGAGAGCTACCTTGCCCCGACGTTGCGCGACTTCCTCCCGGCCCGTTCAGGTGTCACGCTCCTCTACATCCCGGGGAATCACGACTGGATCCCCGCAGTAAACAGGTTCGAGGAGGCACTCCCCGGGACCATGAATATCCATGCGCGCATGGTATCCCTGAACGGACACGACTTCTTCGGCTATGCCTGCGTGACGGACTCAACCTTCTGGGTCAAGGACTATGCACGACGAGACAGGACAGCCGATCCCTACGTGCCGAGCAGGTTCGCCATCGTCAGCGGCACGGACAGGCTTCTCGAAAGTCCCGGGGGCGAGTATGCCCAGAACTCTGCAAGCATGGAGGAAGATCTTTCCTGCATCCGGTTCGATGCCCCGGGCCGGACCATCTGCGTTTTCCACTGCCCGCCGTACGACACGGGGCTCGACACGCTGCACAACGGCAGACCCATAGGATCACGGGCTATCAGGTCGTTCCTCGAGGACAGGCAGCCGCTTTTGAGTTTGCACGGGCATATCCATGAGGCACCCTACATGTCCGGGTTCTTCCGGACCCGCTTAGGCAAGACCACTGCTGCGAATCCCGGATGTAACCCCGAGACGCTCCATGCCCTCATCCTCGACACCGACGACCCGGAAGCCTCGTTGACCCATACCGTCTTCGGGAAAACCATGCCCATGGGCGACCTGCAGGGGCTCATGCCCGAGAGGCGCATGCGCAAGGTCAGGGCGTTTTTCATGGAGAGGGTGCTCAAGGGGTGATGGGCCGGGGTATGAGGCCTGGACAGCTGCAAGAAAATATCATGAAATCAGCATGGTGGGAATGATCAGCCGCGTCAGCACGCTGCCGTCCGCGACGTGTTCAGGTCCTGGTCCTCGATGCCGAGCATACGGGAGAAGGTTTCCAGGAGGCTCTTGTCGAAATCGGTGCGGGCCTCCTTCTTGATGATCTCTATGGCGTCCAGTGGTCTCATGGGCGATTTGTAGGGTCTGACCGATATCAGCGCGTCGAAGATGTCCGCGATGGCGCAGATCCGTGCGCACGGGTGAATATCCGTCATGCCGAAGGGGTAGCCCGAGCCGTCGGGACGCTCATGGTGCTGCATCGAGATATAAGCCGCCTCATCGGTGAGCTGGCCCGTCTCCATGAGAATGGCATAGCCCCACTGGGGGTGCCTTTTCATGATCGCCCGCTCGTCGGGGCTCAGTCTCCCGGACTTTCTGAGAACACTCAGGGGGACCATGCACTTGCCTATGTCGTGGAGAAAATATCCGTAGCACTGACGCTCGAGGCTTTCCATGCTCACCGATCGGTCCCCCTCGAAGAAGTGCATGGCCAGGGCGGTGGCATAGATGCCCACATTGATGCTGTGGGCATAGGTGTCGAAGTCGTGCTCGGTGATCGAGAAGAGGTCCTTGAGCAGCACCCTGTCCCTCATGATGTTCCTGAACATCGGTTTGAGGACGCTCTTGATGCCCTCGAGGCGATTCGAGTTCGGGTCGTGCATCGCCTTTCTCAGTGCATGTATGGACGAGATGTAGAAGGCCGCCTCCTTGACCTTGGGGGGGACGGTCGGGTCGGTGAGGATCGTTTCCGACTGTGCATGGATGTATTCTTCAAAGTCGTTGGCATCCGTCAGCCGGATGTAGACCCTGTCGATGCCGAAGCGGTTCAGCTCGACGAGCTGGTCTTTGGTGAATATGCCGCCCCTGCACAGAAACGGCATGAACCTGTCCTCGTGTTTGATGAACAGGTCCACCGCCGATTTCTCGTTCAACTGTATGACGTCGATGGGCACCGGCCTGAAGACAACCATACCGGCTTTTTCGGTAATATAGGAATATATCATGAGAGATACGTATGAATGGCATGATATATCACTCATTTCGGCATCGCTGACACGAGCTCGTGCGGTTTTATCCCGGCCTGACGATCCCGGATTCGGTGATGATCGCCGTTATCAGCCGGTGCGGCACGACGTCGAACGACGGGTTGAAGACGTTCACCCTGGGTGCCAAGGCGGATCCCTGGAAGGTCAGCACCTCTTCGGGGTCTCGTTCCTCTATGGGTATGTCGTCGCCCGTGAGCGTTTGGTCGTCAAAGGTGGAACGCGGTGCGGCGATGTAGAACGGTATGCCGTGGGCATGGGCCAGAACGGCCAGCGCGTAGCTCCCCACCTTGTTGGCTGCATCGTGATTGGCTGCAATGCGGTCTGCCCCCACGATCACCGCATGCACCCTGTTCAGCCGCATGAGCCATCCCGCCATGCTGTCCGTGATCAGGGTGCAGGGTATGCCGTCCGCCTTGAGTTCGTAGGCGGTGATGCG